>Ga0310811_10003920_pt1 | contig 18737 bp, 17 predicted proteins | sample YCmetagenome_FD_207642 | JGI IMG/M metagenome (GOLD analysis project Ga0310811, IMG submission 207642) | Soil microbial communities from experimental microcosm in Duke University, North Carolina, United States - YC | ecosystem: Engineered > Artificial ecosystem > Soil microcosm > Unclassified ...
TGGCCAGCCCGGCGGCGCAGGCGAGCGGATTGCCCGACAACGTCCCGGCCTGGTAGACGGGCCCCTCGGGCGCGAGAGCGGCCATCACGTCGGCTCGTCCGCCGAAGGCCGCCGCGGGCAGACCGCCGCCCATCACCTTCCCGAAGGTCATCAGGTCGGCCTCGACGGGGTCGATGCCGTACCAGCCCTCCGCGGAGACCCGGAATCCCGTCAGGACCTCGTCCATGATGAGCAGGGCGCCGTTCTCGGTGCACAACTCGCGCAGGCGCCGGTTGAAGCCCTCCGCCGGCGGCACCACACCCATGTTCGCCGGGCAGGCCTCGGTGATCACGCAGGCGATCTCGAACGACCGGAACGCCTCCTCCACGGCCTCCACCGAGTTGTACGGCAGGACGATCGTGTCGGCCGCCGACGCGCCGGTGACTCCCGGGGTGTCGGGCAGGCCGAAGGTGACCACTCCGGAGCCCGCCGAGGCGAGCAGCGCGTCCACGTGCCCGTGGTAGCAGCCGGCGAACTTGATGATCTTCGATCGCCCGGTGAAGCCGCGCGCGAGCCGTACGGCCGACATCGTCGCCTCGGTGCCCGAGCTGACCAGGCGGACCCTCTCCACCGGCTCGACCCTGGAGACGATCTCCTCGGCCAGCAGCACCTCGCCCTCGGTGGCGGTGCCGTAGGAGAACCCCCGCGACAACGCCTCCTCGACGGCCTCCACGACGGCGGGATGCCGGTGCCCGAGGATCATCGGGCCCCAGGAGCAGACGAGGTCGACGTAGCGGTTGCCGTCCACGTCGGTGATGTACGGTCCCTGACCTGCGGCCATGAACCGGGGGGTGCCGCCGACGGCGCCGAAGGCGCGCACCGGCGAGTTCACGCCGCCCGGGACGACCTCACGCGCGCGGGCGAACAGGGCCTCGGAGGATTGCGTTCGAGTCACGTCCCCAGATTAGGGGCCGGGTCCGCCGGCGGCCGTACCGGATCACTCGAGAGCGTCGGCCAGCAGGTCGAGGACGCGGAGTGGATCGGGCAGCGGCCGCCCGTCAGGAGGCCTGATCCAGGTCACCGCCCCTCCGGTGGACAAGGTCGACGACGGTGCGAGGACGTAGCTGTCACGACAGTGCCAGCGCAGGCCAGGCGTGTTGTCGATGGTCTCAGGATCGGCGTCGAGGTGGCAGGACCACCACTCGTCCTCGTCGTCGGGGGCGCCACGGGTGGCGACGAAAAAAAGAACCCGGTCGCCGTTGGCGGCGACCGGGCCGGTCTCGAAGCCTGCTGCGTCCATCGCGGCGAGGGCGGGCAGGCCTGCCGTCGCCGGTACGTCGAAGACGTCGAAAACCCTGCCTGTGGGAAGAATCACGTTGGTTTGGGGTTCCAGCTCCCACCACCGGGTCAGGAGCGCCGAGTCCGTCGTGGCCTGCATCTGCCAGGCAGGCGACAGCGGGTGCATGCCTGGCTCGGGACACCCGATGCGGTCACAGGAACAGGCACGGCCGCCCTCGTCGAGCGGATAGGCGCCCATGCACACGGGCCAGCCGAGTTGGGCGTATTCGAGCACCGATGTGATCTTCCGCGGCGCTCGGTGCGCACGCCGTTTCGTGCGACGAGCCAGCGGTACCCCCACCATGGTGCCCCTCCCCACAAGGAACGTGCTCCCGATAATGCCCTGTCGCCTCACACCGGTGTAGGGCGACCCCCCGTGATGGACGGTCAGGATAGTGTGCGGGCGACTTCTGTGGCCCAGTAGGTCAAGATCAGGTCGGCCCCGGCCCGCCGGATGGCGATGAGCGACTCCATGATGATCCGTTCCCGGTCGATCCAGCCGTTGGCGGCCGCCGCCTCGACCATCGCGTACTCACCGCTCACCTGGTAGGCCGCGACCGGCACCTCGACCATCGCGCGCACCTGGCTCAGGATGTCCAGGTAGGCCAGGGCCGGCTTGACCATCACGGCGTCCGCGCCCTCGGCGAGGTCGAGCCGCACCTCTCGCAGCGCCTCGCCGATCGGCCCGGCCGGGTCCTGCTGGTAGGCGTTGCGGTCGCCGAACTGCGGCGCACACTCGGCGGCGTCGCGGAAGGGCCCGTAGAAGCCGGAGGCGTACTTCGCGGAGTAGGCCAGGATCGGGATCTCGGCGAAGCCCTCGGCGTCCAGCGCCGCGCGGATGGCTCCGACCTGCCCGTCCATCATGCCGCTCGGCGCGATCACCTGCGATCCGGCGGCCGCCTGCGCGACCGCGGCCGAGGCGTACCGCTCCAGGGTGGCGTCGTTGTCCACCTCGCCGGTGGCGGTCAGCAGGCCGCAGTGGCCGTGGTCGGTGTACTCGTCCAGGCATGTGTCGGTCATCAGGACCAATTGGTCGCCCATGTCCGCCGCGAGATCGCGCAACGCCACCTGGACGATGCCCTCGGGGTCGTCCGCGGCCGAGCCTCTGGCGTCCTTGTGGACCGGCACGCCGAACAGGATGACGCCGCCCACCCCGGCCTCCGCCGCCTCGTGGACGGCCTTGCGGAGCGAGTCGCGGGTGTGCTGGAACACTCCTGGCATCGACCCCACGGGCTGCGGCTCGCCGATGCCCTCCTTGACGAACAACGGCAGGATCAGCTCGGCCGGATCAAGCCGCGTCCCCGCGACCATTCGGCGGAGCGGTGCCGTACGGCGCAGCCGGCGTGGCCGGGCCACCGGGAACTGAGCCAGGTCAGTCGCCGGCGGGAGATTGCGGGAACGCGCGTTCACTGTGGACTCTCCGCTCGGGTTCGGAAGGCCCCACATCGACGTCGAGGCCTCATGCGGTTCAACGCATCCGATCCGGGCGCGTCATCCCGCTCGCTCACTTCACGCGGCGCCGGGCGCCCCTGCGAGTCTGGGAGGGCCTGCGAGGCACCTCGCCCGCGGAGATCGCCGCGTGCCGCTGCTTGGCACCATAGTCCGCGAGAGCCGCCGCCAGAGCGGAAGCCGATGGTTTGTCCGCCATCACGTCCACGCGCAGGCCGAACTCCTCGGCCGTCTTGGCGGTCTGCGGGCCGATCACGGCGATGACCGTGACGTTGTGCGGCTTGCCCGCGATGCCCACCAGGTTCCGCACCGTCGAGGACGAGGTGAACAGCACCGCGTCGAAACCGCCGCCCTTGATCGCCTCACGGATGGGCGCGGGCGGGGGCGCGGCGCGGACCGTCCGGTACGCCGTGACGTCGTCGCACTCCCAGCCGAGTTCGGTGAGCCCGGCGACCAGCGTCTCGGTCGCGATGTCGGCCCTGGGCAGCAGGACGCGGTTGATCGGGTCCAGCATCGAGTCGTACGGAGGCCACTCCGCCAGCAGCCCCTCCGACGACTGCTCGCCCGTGGGCATGAGGTCGGGCTTCACGCCGAACTCCACGAGGGCCTGGGCGGTGGGGTCGCCTACGGCGGCGACCTTGAGCCCGGCGAAGGCCCGGGCGTCCAGGCCGTACTCCTCGAACTTCTCCCGGACGGCCTTGACCGCGTTCGCGCTGGTGAAGGCGACCCACTCGTAGCGGCCCGTGACCAGGCCCTTGATCGCCCGGTCCATCTGCTGCGGGGTGCGCGGCGGCTCCACCGAGATGGTCGGGACCTCCTCCGGCACCGCGCCGTAGGACCGCAGTTGCTCCGAGAGGCCCTCCGCCTGCTCCTTGGTACGCGGGACGAGCACCCGCCAGCCGAAGAGCGCCTTGGTCTCGAACCACGACAGCCGGTCGCGCGAGGCGACGACGTCACCCACGACGATCACCGCCGGCTCGGTCATGCCCGCGTGCTTGAGATCAGGGCCGAGGCGGCCGAGCGACGACACGACCGTGTACTGCTCGGTCGTCGTTCCGTCGCTGGTGACCGCCACCGGGGTCGAATCCGGCTTTCCCCCCGCGATCAGGGCCTTGCCGATCGGCACGGCGTCCGCGACGCCGTTGTAGATGACCAGGGTGCCCGTACAGGCGGCGTGCGGCGCCCAGTCGTCGACCTGCGCCGCGTCCACGACGCGGAACTCGGGAACACCCGGCGCCGGCGGGATGCCCGCGTAGGTCAGCACCGCGGTGGCGGGCGGCACGCCTGGAACGATCTCGAACTCGACGTCCGCCTTGGCGCACGCCGCGACCTCGTCGCCGACCGAGGAGAAGAACGACGGGTCTCCCGGGCACAGCCGGACCACGGTCCGCCCCGCCTTCGCGTGCTGGATCGTCCTCAGCGAGACCGAGTTCTCCGCGGCGTCCGGGGAGATGTCCATGACCTCCACGCCCGCGCGGCAATGGCGCAGCAGCGAGCCGTACGCCCCCTGGTCGAGAACGACGACGTCGGCCCTGCCCAGCAGGTCGGCGCCACGCAATGTGAGCAGGTTCTCGTCACCCGGCCCGGCGCCCACGAAGGCGACGAACCCGGAACGGGCCTGCGGACTGCGGTTCGCGGAGCTCAATGGGTCTGCTCCCCCATCAACGTATCGGCCCCTTCTGCGATCATGGCGGCCGCGAGATCACGGCCGAGGTCCATGGCCGCCGGAGGAGGTCCGGAGGCGGACTTGCGCACTGACCGCGCGCCGTCGGCGGAGACGACGACAGCGGTCAGATTGAGAATGTGCCCGTCACCGGACGCGAAAGCACCTACTGGTGCCGCGCAACCGGCCTCGAGGGCTGCGAGGACCGAGCGCTCGGCCGTCACGGCGGCCCGCGTACGCGGGTCGTCGAGCACGCCGAGCAGCTCGATCAGGTCTGTGCGGGAGGCCAGGCATTCGACGGCGAGAGCGCCCTGCCCGGGGGCCGGGACCATGGCGTCGACATCGAAGATCTCCGAGATCTCCCCGTCGCGCCCGATCCTTTCCAGGCCCGCGGCGGCGAGCACGACGCCGTCGAACTCACCAGAGGCTATCTTCCCGATGCGCGTGTCCGCGTTGCCGCGAATGGGCTGGTAGTCGAGGTCCGGCCGGAGCGAGCGGAGCTGGGCCACGCGACGCGGCGAACCAGTGCCGATCCGCGCCCCCGGCGGCAGGTCCGCCAGCTTGGCGTTGCTGACCAGCGCGTCGCGCGGGTCGTCCCGGGGGAGGATGGCCGCGATCACGATCTGCTCGTCGGGCGTCGTGGGGAGATCCTTCAGCGAATGGACCGCGAAGTCGATCGCACCCTCGACCAGTTTGCCCCGCAACTCGCTGACGAAGACGCCGGTGCCGCCGAGCTGGGTCAGGTGGGCCTTGGTGACGTCGCCGAAGGTGGTGACGCCGACCAGTTCCACCTCCCGGCCCGTCAGGCCGGTCAGCCGGTCGGCGACGAACTGCGACTGCGTGGTCGCCATCAGGCTCTTGCGCGTCCCGAGACGCAGGGCGGCGCTCACTGCTCGGCTCCCATGTCATCGGACTTGCGGCGGTCGGCCTCGAGAGTGGCGAGCTCTATGCCTGAAACGGCGCCGGGCGCCTTCGGATCGAGATCGAACAGCTCGCGGAGCGCCTCGGCGTAGTGATCGCCCCCAGGCGAGGTGGCCAGCTGCTTCACCCGCACCGTGGGCTCGTGGAGCAGCTTGTCGACGACTCTCCTGACGGTCTGGGTGACCTCGTCGCGCATCCGCGCGTCCAAGGTCGGCAGCCGTGACATCAGCCGGCCGATCTCCGCCTCGACCACCTGCGCGGCCTTGCTCCGCAGCGCGACCACCGTCGGGGTCACCTTGGCGGCCCGCTCGGAGTCGAGGTAGGCGGTGACCTCCTCGGCGATGATCCGCTTGACGGCGGTGATCGCCTCGGCGTGCCCGCCGTCACCGGTGCCCGCTCCCAGACCGGCCTGCTGCATCGACTCCAGGTCGACGAGCGTCACGCCGGGGATGGCGCGCACTCCCGGGTCGATGTCGTGCGGGAGCGCGAGGTCGAGGAGGAAGAGCCCGCCGGGCTCGCGTGTCTCCATCGCGGCCATGACCATCTCCGCCGTGACCGCGCGGGAGCCGGCCCCCACACAGGAGATCACCAGATCGGCCTGGGCGAGCTCCGCGGGAAGATCCGCCAGGTGGGCGGCCCTCCCGCCGACCGTCTCAGCCAGCCGTACGGCACGGGCGTGCGTGCGGTTGGCGATGACGATGTCCGTGACGCCGGCGCGGGACAACGTCGCGGCGGACAGGGCGCTCATCGAACCGGCGCCGACGACCAGGGCCCGCCTGCCGGCGATCGGGCCGATCACCCGCTCGGCCAGGGTCAGGCCGACTCCCACCAGCGACGCGCCGGCACGGTCGATGTCGGTGTCGGTGTGCGCGCGCTTGCCGACGCGAAGAGCGTGCTGCGCGAGCTCGTTGAGCGAGGACCCCGCAGTGCCCTGGTTCTGCGCGAGCCGCAGGGCGGAGCGGAACTGCCCGAGGATCTGCCCCTCGCCGACCACCATCGAGTCGAGCCCGCAGGTCACGTTGAACAGATGCTGGACCGCCCGGTCCTCGTAGTGCACGTAGAGGTGCCTGCCGAGCTGCTCCTGAGGCATGCCGGAGTGCGCGCTCAGCAGATCGCTGATGGCGGTCACACCGCCGTGGAACCGATCGACGTCGGCGTAGACCTCGACCCGGTTGCAGGTGGAGACCACCAGGGCCTCGGCCACGTGCTCGCTCTGGCTGACGTCGTGCAGGAGCTTTTCGAGCGCATCGCCGCTGACCGTGACGCGCTCAAGAAGCGCCACGGGAGCGGACCGATGGCTCAGCCCGACGACGAGGAGGCTCATGAGCTCGCTCCGATCGATCGCTCATTCACTTGTTCAACCCCGCCTGGCCACTCCTCGGCCATGATGGGCCCTCCATTGGCCTTGCGCTGCTCGTGGAACGCAAGGATCTGCAGCTCGATAGATAAATCGACTTTACGGACATCTACGCCCTCAGGCACATTCAGCACGACAGGCGCGAAGTTCAAAATACTCGTGACACCCGCCTCCGTGACCCGATCGCAGACATGTTGCGCCGCGGTCGCCGGCGTGGCGATCACCACGATCGACACCGCGCGACCGGCGATGACGGACTCCAACTCGTCGGTGTGCTCCACGACGAGACCGGCGATTCGGTCGCCGACCACTGCGGGATCGGCGTCCAGGAGGCCCGCGATGCGAAATCCCCTGGATGCGAACCCGCCGTAATTGGCGAGGGCCCGACCGAGGTTACCGACTCCGACGATGGCGACGGCCCAATCCTGGGTGAGACCAAGCTCACGTGAGATCTGGTAGATCAAGTATTGGACGTCGTAACCGACGCCACGCGTGCCGTACGAGCCGAGGTGGGACAGGTCCTTACGGAGCTTCGCGGAGTTCACCCCCGCGGCCATCGCCAGGTCCTCCGAACTCACCGTGGGAGTTCCGCGCTCGGACAGCCCGTTGAGGGCACGCAGATAGAGCGGCAGTCTCGCGACGGTCGCGTCGGGAATGCCACGATCGCGTGCTTGCGGAATACGGCGTGTCACGTGCCGGTGCTCCAGGGGGACGGACGGCCGGTGCGTCCCCGGCCGCACGAGCGGATGCGACGGATGAACATCACATTAGTGCCTTTGTGAAGCTACGCACAAAGTGAGCGTCCGTTAACTGTCCCAGGACAACGGCCCGGTAGCGAATCCGACCCGCGTACACCGGCATATCCTGGGGGCCATGTCCCCTCAGGATCACCGGATCACCCTGCTCGGCAAACCCGGCTGCCACCTGTGCGACGACGCCCGCGCGGTCGTGGAACGAGTGGCACGGGATCTCGGTGTGGAGTGGGAGGAGAGGGACATCACCGTCTCCCCCGAGGACCTGGCGGAATACGGGGAGATGATCCCGGTCGTCCTCGTCGACGGCGTCCAGCATGATTACTGGCGTGTGAACGAGACCCGCCTCCGCGCCGCCTTGCAGGTCTAGCTTTGCCTCGCCTCCGGCTCGGCGGGCTCGTGGCGCCCTTGAGGCCGCGCCTTCCTTCGTCACGTCCTCGCTCGTGCCTCGCGTTTGAGGAACGAACGCCCGAACGACGAGGGAAGAGCCGGCCTCTAAGGCGTCCCGAGCCCCGCGAGGGGAGCGAGTGCGTCAAACACGGTAGGCGGCGGGGAGGGGCACCACCTTGGCGGCGTTCACCGTGAGCTCGATGACATTGGTCGCCAGGACGAGCGGCTGCCGCTCGGTGGCGAAACGCTCCATGTGCGGCTGGCGCTGGTGCTCGGAGAAGCCCACCTCGTCGCGGTAGAGCTCGTAGACGATGCGCTGGAGCGGCGCCGACTTGACGGCGTGGCAGATGAAGATCAGCGTGTCGGGCTCGTTCCGCAGGACGGCCTCGACGGTCTCCTCCGCCAGCTTGTCGAAGGCCTCACCTGAGCCGTCCATCAGGGTGAACACGGTGAGGATGCCGTAGATGCCGGCCGCGGGCTTGACCGAGCCATCCTGGCGCGACGCGGAGACGTCCTGACCGGCCGCCGCACCGAAGGCCGAGCCGAAGGCCGCAGCGGCGGCTGCGGGGAAGGCCGGGCTGTCCACCACGGGCAACATGATGCCGGTGGCGGGCATGTCATGGGGATCGACCGGCGGGGCGCCGGGAGCGGGGACGCCGAAGTCGGCCTGGCGGGGCTGGCCGTACGGGTCGGGCATGATCAGCTGCCCTGTCGCCGGTCCCGCGAAGTCGTCCGGCCGCGCGCGGGGCCCGAAGCCGTCCGGCGACTGCATGCGGTTCGCGAAGTCGAGCTCGGCCTCCTCCTTCGCCTGGTACTCGGCGACGAGATCGCCCAGACCCGATCGCCGGGGCGCCGGGGGAAGAGGCGGGATGGGCGACGGGGCGGCGACCTGGGGCTCGTGACGGTCGGCGGCGCGCCGGGAGCGCGACATCCACTCGTCGGGCTCGTCGTCCTCTTCCTCGTCATCGTCCTCGTACGGCGCGAGCGGCCTGGCCACGGCGTACCAGATGCCTCCGGCGGTGACCGCCATGAGGACCACCACGAGGATCGCCGGGAGGCCCAGCTCCAGCGCCGCCGACAGCAGCATGCCCGCGGGCGCCAGCACGACCGTGGCCTGCATGTTGTCGATGTCGAAGTCGTCACCGTCACGCCAGCTCAGCAGGGAGACGGCCAGGGAGATCACCAACATGACGATCACGAGGCCGTGGACTCCGTGGAGCAGATACTCCGGCCAGATGTCCCAGTGCGCTCCGGCGTCGGGAAGCTCCTTGGAGAAGGCTCCCGAGATCGGGTCGAGCAGCAGGATGACCGCGCCGATGACCGTCAGCGCCGAGCCGATCAACCACCCGCCGAAGCGGGAGGACCCCTTGTCCGCCAAAAGCTGAAGGACGCCGACCGCCAGCCAGAGCGGAGCCAGCAAGGACCCCGTGATCTGCGATATCCGGAAGATCCCGGCCCCGAAACCCGCGAGATGGCCGATTCCGATGGTCCCGAGTGACAGGGTCAGCGCGCCCGCGGCGACGCTCCAGGCGATCAGCCAACCCGTCGGCTCCTCTCGGAGGCGCCCGATCAGGACAGCTGTGGTCATCCCGGCGGTGAGGGCGCCGGCGAGGGCTAAGAAAGCGACAAGGACTCCCATGGTGGAACCCATGCTGCCGGACATTGCCGCCTGACGGGTAGCCGGATCCCCACAAACACCCCCGGACCACCCCGATCAGGGAACAAGTTCTGTCACGTATGGTGACTGCGGCGCTCAGACGGATTGTGTTATTTGCCGATGATTTCTAGAGTGTTCGAGCACGCGGACTCCCCTTCCCCCAAGGGACACCGGATGCCGAACACGTGGCCGTTGGCCGGACTGGCCCCTCCAGCCGCCCGCGGAGCATCGCCTCCTGCGCGCTCCATCGACCCCGCCGCAGGCGAGGACGAGGAGATGCGAGAGCTGGTCCTGCGCGCCAAAACCGGGGACACCGAGGCGTTCGGCGTGCTCTACGACCGTTACCTGGAGTTGGTGTACCGCTACATCTACTTCCGGGTCGGCACGCACGCGCAGACGGAGGATCTCACCAGCGAGACGTTCCTGCGCGCCCTGCGGAGCATCTCGGACTTCACCTGGCAGGGCAGGGACTTCGGTGCGTGGCTGGTCACCATCGCCCGCAACCTCGTGGCCGACCATTTCAAGTCGGGCCGCAACCGCCTCGAGGTCACCACCGCCGAGGTCTTCGACCGGCCGCTGGACGGGCCGCACATCCCGGAGAACGCCGTCGTCACGAACATGGTGAACGAGCGGGTGATGCAAGCGATCAAGCAACTCGGGCCCGAGCAGCAGGCCTGCGTGATCTTTCGCTTCCTCCATGGGATGTCACTGGCCGAGACGGCCGTGGCGATGGGCAAGAAGAGCGGTGCGATCAAGGCACTGCAATTTCGGGCGATCAAGGCACTCGCCCGGTCACTACCGAAGGATCTCGGTTAGCGCACCTGCCGTAACCTGCGCCCCGTCCCGTCGTTGGGCATGTGGCAGGGGTGGATCAAACGGGGGATGGCGGGAGCATTACTCATGAGCTGCTGGCGAGCCTCGCGCCGGCTGCGCGGACGGACGACACGCGGCGGCCAGGTCGTCGCGCGCCTCTCGGAGCTCAGCGGCTTCCTCAGCGGCCCGAGCCCCGAGTTCCGCGCCGGCCTGCGCGAAGAGCTCCTGCGGACCCACGCAGCGGAACGGGTGCCTGCATCGGAGCCACCCGCGGAGCGGCCGCAGGTGCGCCGCCGATCGCTGTTCGCGCGGTTCCGTCCGGCCCTCGTGTTCGGGGTGCTGCTGATCGGCATGTACGGCACGGGCATCCGGACCTACCACTCCGTCCCCGGCGAGCCGCTCTACCCGCTCAAGCGGGCCGCGGAGTCGACGCTGCTGTCCATGGCGTCCGGCGAGGAGCGGGCTCAGCGGGAGATGGGCGCCGCGCGCCTCAGGGCGGCCGAGACCGCGTCCCTGGCGGCCTACTCGACACCGGACCCGAGCCGGGACGAGCTCATCGAACGGACCCTCGAAGACATGGAGTCCAAGACGAGGGCCGCACTGGGCCGGGTCGAACGGCACGGACAGGACGCGAGCACCGAGGCAGGGCGCTTCGCGAGAGAGCAGCGCGACGCCGTCGAGTCACTGCTTCCGAAGCTCGATGCCGCAAATCGCAAGAAAGCGAATAAGTATCTGAAATATATTGACATGTTCATGGTTCCCGGCCGTTGACACGTCATGTGCCGTCCGCGGCTGTTCCCATTCGGGGCAACCCGGGACGGTTAAGCTGATGTGCCATGAGGCGGCTATTGCGACGGCGGGAAGCGGCAGAGATCGCGGGTGAAGTGGCGGCGGCCGCGGCGGTCTCGGCGCCGGCGGTGATCCCGGATCCCACCGCGGCGGCTTTCTTCGACGTCGACAACACGATGATGCGCGGCGCCTCGATCTACCACTTCGCGCGGGGCCTGGCCTCGCGCGGTCTGTTCACCACGAGCGACCTCATGAAGTTCGCCGCCGGCCAGGCCTGGTTTCGCGTCAGAGGAAACGAGAACCCCGAGCACATCGCCCGGGCCAAGGAGATGGCCCTGGCCTTCGTGGCCGGCCTCAAAGTCGACGACGTCGTACGGCTCGGCGAGGAGATCTACGACGAGGTCATGGCCGACCGCGTGTGGTCGGGTACCCGCGCACTGGCCCAGGCCCATCTGGACGCGGGCCAGCGGGTGTGGCTGGTCACCGCGACGCCGGTCGAGCTGGCCCGGGTGATCGCACAGCGTCTGGGGTTGACCGGAGCACTCGGGACGGTCGCGGAGACGACGGAGGGTGCCTACACCGGCAGGCTCGTCGGCGATCTCCTCCATGGGCCCGCCAAGGCCGAGGCCGTCCGGGCGCTGGCCCGGCGTGAGGGGCTCGACCTGTCACGCTGCTCGGCCTACAGCGACTCGGCCAACGACCTGCCCATGTTGTCGCTCGTCGGCCACGCGTACGCGATCAACCCCGACAGCGAGTTGCGCGAGTACGCCAGGGACCAGGATTGGCAGATCCGCGATTTCCGCACCGGGCGGAAGGCCACGATGATCGGCCTGCCGATCGCGGCGACGGCGGGCGCCATCGCCGGCGGCGTCGCCGCGGGCATCGCACTGCGCCGGCACTACCGCTCGAGCTAGCGGGGACCCGGTCAGAAGAACGGCGGGAAGGCGGGCCCGCGCCGCAGGCGCAGCGCGTCGAGTTGCTGCTGGATCGCCTCGCGGACCTGGTCGGTCAGGTTGAAGACCAGCATGGGGTCGTCGGCGTCCTCGGGGTCGAACTGGTCGGTGCGGATGGGCTCACCGAACTCGATCAGCCACTTGGACGGCAGCGGGATCAGCCCCAGCGGGCCCAGCCAGGGGAAGAACGGCGTGATCGGCAGGTACGGCAGGCCGAGCAACCTGGCCAGCGTGGAGAAGTCACCGATCTTGGGGTAGATCTCCTCGGCGCCGACGATGGCGCAGGGAACGATCGGTGTGCCGGCGCGGACGGCCGAGGTCACGAAGCCGCCGCGGCCGAACCGCTGAAGCTTGTAGCGCTCCGAGAAGGGTTTGCCCACGCCCTTGAAGCCCTCGGGGAAGACCCCGACGAGCTCGCCCTTGCGCAGCAGCCTGTCGGCGTCCTCACGGGAGGCCAGGGTGTGCCCCGTCTTGCGGGACAGATGGCCGAGGACCGGCAGCTGGTAGACCAGATCGGCGCCGAGCAGCCGGACCGCCCGGTGCGCCTCGTCGTGCAGTGCCACCTGCATCATCAGCGCGTCCACGGGAAGCGTGCCCGAATGGTTGGCCACCACCAGGGCGCCGGTCTCGGCGGGGACGTTGTCCACGCCGAGCGTCTCCACCCGGAACCAGTGCCGGTAGAGCGGCCGGATCAGCTCGAGCAGGACCTTGTCGTTGAGCTCGGGATCGAAGCCGAATTCGTCGACCTCGTAGTCTCCGGCGATCCTGCGCCGGAGGAGGGCGAGCAGTTCGGCGAGCCGTTCGTCCACCGATCCCGCGGGGCCTGTGGCGTCCGACGGGCCGGGCGGGGGCGTCCCACGGGCCGCGGAAATGGGGATGATCCGTGCGCCCTCCTCGGAGGGCGTCTCGGAAGCAGAGATCTCGCTCACCGCCTCGTCGCCAGGCCGGACAGCCAGTCGACCAGGGCGGCCGTCCTGTCCGCGCCCATGCCGCGCGACTGTAAGAAGTCGTCGAACGCGGCAGCCGTAGTGAACTTGGGTTTCCAGGCGAGCGTGGCGGCCAGCCGGGTGGTGTCGACGACCCGGCCGTGGCTCATCAGCGCGAGTTGCTCGGGAGAGAAGTCGACCAGGCCGGTGGTCCGCGCCAGCATCCCGAGGACGCCGAAGGCGGGGGACGGGACCGGCAGCGCCGTCCGGCCGGCCCGCCGGACGCACTGCGACAGCAGCAGGACCCCGTCGCCGGACACGTTGAAGACGCCGGGACGGTCCTCGACCGCCATCCGGCACATCACCTCGACCACGTCGTCCTCGTGCACGAACTGCAGCCGGGGATCGAAGCCGAAGACGGTCGGCAACGCCGGCTGCGAGAAGTACCGGGTGAGGGGCGAGTCGACGCGCGGTCCCATGAGATTGGCGAACCTCAAGGTCGAGGTCACCACGTCGGACCGCCGTCTGGCGAACCCGCGGACATAGCCTTCGATCTCTATGGCGTCCTTGGCGTAGCCGCTGTGCGGCACGTCGACGGGCTCGGTGTCCTCGGTGAACACGGCCGGGGCATGCGGCGAGGAGCCGTACACCGCCGTGGTCGAACGGACCACCACCCGGCGCACCATCGCGGATCGCTGACAGGCGGCCAGCAACTGCATGGTGCCGATGACGTTGTGCTCCATCATGGCCGAGCGGCTCTTGGCGGGCTCGCTGACCAGGCTCATGTGCACGACGGTGTCGACGTCCTCGGCCGAGATGACCTGGGCGATGTCGGGGGTCCGCAGGTCGATCCGGACGAATTCGGTACGGCCGAGCAGGGCTCCGCCGTCACGTGTCAGCGAGGACGGCGGCACCGTGTCCACACCGATGACCCGTCCGATCCCCGGATCCGCCGCGAGAGCACTGGCCACTCGGGCGCCGATATGGCGAGAGACCCCGGTGACGAGCACGGTATGGGTCAACGTCGCCTCGCAATATGGGGCATTTCAACGGTGGCCCGGTCCCTCAGGACCGGTGCGCGCTCCGTCTCGACTACTTCTTGTTACGCCGCTGAATGCGAGTCTTCTTGAGCAGCTTGCGGTGCTTCTTCTTGGCCATGCGCTTACGGCGCTTCTTGATCACAGAGCCCACGGGACCCCCAGGTGAAGGTGGTGTCAGAACCGGCGCGCGAACGCACACCGGCTCAACAGCCTACCGGCGATCCATGGTAGATCGCCCCTCAAGGGGGTCCCGCGTGGCCTGCGTCGGACCGTGCGCTCCTCGGAGCGACGGTCTCGGCCGCCGGGCGCCTCATCCAGCCTCGATGAACGCGTCCCTCAAGTAGTCGTGGACGGCCTGCTCAGGCACTCGGAAAGATCGGCCGACCCTGATGGCCGGCAACTCGCCCGAGTGCACGAGCCGATACACCGTCATCTTGGACACCCGCATGACGGTGGCAACTTCTGCGACCGTCAGAAACTTCACCTCGCTGAGAGGTCTTTCGCCTGCACCCATCGGACGCCTCTTCCGCACGTGTTTCCGGGTTATCCCCACTGGTGCCTTCGCTCACGCACGTGTACTGCTGTCAGCGTAAGTCCGGACTCCATGTAGGCAAACCCCCCATTTCATCAGCCACCGGAGTCTTATGCCGTCAAAACCGAGAAATCGCTGGCAGCAGCCGGGTCGTGCCCTTCGCCTCAACCTTGGAACGGACCAACTTCCCTCACATTAGAGTCGCCCAGGATCACAAAAAAGTTGGCAAACGGTGGACACTCTGGTGGAAAAGCGGGCGCGAAATGCCCGAATGGGATGTCCGGATTGGGGTCACAACCCCTGAGTGATCCGTTCCAGAAGGTAGGCCGTGAGCGGACTGTAATAGCGCGGCAACACGTTGTCGTCGAGCGGCACGGCCACCGCGATCTTGTCCTCGGCCTCTCCGACGAAGAGGGCGGGGTCGTTGCAGTCGGCGAATCCGACCGTCTCGACGCCGGCCTCTCCCGCCGCGCCCGCCCAGCCGTGGTCGGCGATCACGAAGTCGGGGCGCTCCTCCGCCAGCATCGCGCGCATGGGGTGCGGATCGTGCGTGTGGACCAGGTTGCCCCGATCGTCGAGCATGGCCACGCCGTCGAGATAACGGATCCTCCTGCGCCTGCCGAGCCCGCCGTAGGTGTAGCTCCATCCCTCGGCGGGAAGCAGCAGCGTCGCTCCGTGGGCGACGACGAACCGGGCCAGGGCCAGATGGACGGTCAGCAGGCCGGTCGGGTGCCCGGTGGCGACGATGACCCGGGCTCCGCCGCGGCGGAGCACCCCCGCGATGCGATCGCCCATCTCCTCCACGGCGTCGATCGTCCGCTCCGGATCGATGGTGTCCTGGCCCTCGCGATGACGGGGATCGGCGACCACACCCGTCTTCTTGGCCATGAGCTCGAGGATGTCGGCGAACGTCCATTCGGCGGACAGCGTGAGCCCGAACATGTAGTGCGGGTCACGCAGCGCCAGCGAGCGGTAATGATCGAGGTTGTTCTCGCGGCTGGTCGCGACCTCGCCCGCGATGCGCGTCCGGACCAGATGATCGCTGAGCTCGGCGCGGGTGGGAGGAGGAGGGGAGGCGGGCTGACGGGTCACAATCGGTACAGCACTCCTGGTGTCGTCATGATTCCGGCGGGGTCTCGGATCCGGCCGTCGAGCTACGGCATCGGATCGAGTCCGTGGAGGGGGAACACCGCGTTCCTGCACGCGAGGATCGCCCTGTCGATGGCATCAGCTGGATCGTATCCCTGCGCGATGTCCTGATATCCGGGGTGGCGGCCGTCCGTCATGGTCAGCGGGGCCGTCTCGCCGGTCCGCTCCTTGACCATGTCCCGCCAGCCCTGCGGTGTGAGGGTCTCGGGATCGACGGGTGAACCCGCCGCCTCGGCGATGAGGTGGGTCCAGGCCCGGGGCACCACCTGCACCAGCTCATACCCTCCGCCCCCGGTGGCGATCCAGCGCCCTCCGGCGGTCTCGTGCGCCAGCCGGTGCAGCTCCGCGTAGGCCGTGCGCTGCCCGTCGAGGCTGAGCATGAGGTGGGCGAGAGGGTCGAGCGCGTGGCTGTCGCAGCCCTGCTGGGTCACGAGGACCTCGGGAGCGAACTCGCGCAGGAGCGGGGGGACGACGGCGTGGAAGGCGCGCAGCCAGCCCGCGTCGCCGCACCCGGCGGGCAGGGCGACGTTGACCGAGGTGCCGTCCGCGCCCGTCTCTCGAGGGAAGCCCGTCCCCGGGAAGAGCGTGGTGGGACTCTCGTGGAGGCTGATCGTCAACACGCGCGGATCGGCGTAGAAGGCCGTCTGGACGCCGTCGCCGTGATGGACGTCCACGTCGACGTAGGCGACCCTCGTGGCGCCCTGGGAGAGCAGCCACGCGATGGCGATCGCCGGGTCGTTGTAGACGCAGAAGCCGCTCGCGGTGAAGGGCATCGCGTGGTGGAGCCCTCCCGCCACGTTGAGGGCGTGCTCGGTCTCGCCGGTCCAGACGGCTCTCGCGGCCTCCAGGGTGGCTCCGGCGACCAGGGCTGAGGCCTCGTGCACCCCGGCGAACGCCGGGTTGTCCGGGGTTCCCAGGCCCCAGCGAAGGTTCGGGCGACCGGTGCCGGAGACCTCTTTGACCCCGTCGATGTAGTCGCGATGGTGAACCAGCGCCAGCTCGTCGTCGGTCGCGGGGGCGCAGCCGGTGATCTCGACGCCGTCGAGCACTCCGAGGCTGCGGGCGAGCGCCATGGTCAGCTCGACCCGTACGGGCGCAAGAGGATGACCTGGCCCGAAGTCATAGGAAATCAGAGCGTCGTCCCAGACGACCCGCACCGCCTGACTCATGCCCGCGACGCTACCGCACGAACGTCCACCGGACCTCATGCGGATCACTCGGAGCGGAGGGCGACCACGGGGTCCAGCCTTCCTGCCCGCCGGGCGGGGGCGACCCCGAAGAAGACCCCGACACCGACGGAGACGCCGAAGGCGAGGGCGATCGACCACCAGGTGATCGCGGCGGGAACCGGTGAGAGCGCCTGGATCAGCAGGGCGCCGCCGACGCCGAGAAGGATGCCGATCAGCCCGCCGATCGTCGTGAGCAGCACGGCCTCGATCAGGAACTGCCACAGGACGTCACGCTGGCGGGCGCCGAGAGCCTTGCGCAGGCCGATCTCCTTGGTCCGCTCCCGCACGCTGACGAGCATGATGTTGGAGACTCCCACCCCTCCGACCAGCAGCGAGATGCCGGCGATGGCGGCCAGGACCCCCGTCAGCATGCTGAGGACCGTGCCGATGGTCCCCAGAAGCTGCGTCTGGGTCACGGCGGAGAACTGCTCGTCCGGATAGCGGGCGTCCAGGGCCGCCACGACCTTGTGCTGGAGCGACTCGATCTCGTCGGGACCGGACGCGCCGACCGCGATGCCGTTGATCCGCGGCAGTCCGATGAGCCGCTGGGCGGTGGTGACCGGGACGTGCACCTCCTGGTCCCGCGCGACGCCGAAGGTCGAGCCGACGGACTCGTAGATCCCGATCACCCGGAACCGGACGCCCGCGATCGTCACCTGGCGCCCGATGGGGTCGACGTCGCCGAACAGCTTCCCCGCGACCTCCGAGCCCAGAACGGTCACCCGGCGGCGGGTGTCGACGTCGGTCGCGGTCATGTAGCGGCCGCGGCGCAGGGGCCGGTCGAAGATGTTCTGCATGTTCTCGTCGGTCCCGGTGAGCGTGGCGAACACCTCGTTACGCCCCACCCGTACCGACTCGCCCGAGTTGACGGCCACCGTGACCTTCGACGGGTCTCCGACGACGCGCCGGACGTAGGCCACGTCCGTCAGGTCGAGGCGGCTCTGCGTCGGGGCGGCTCCCAGGCCGACCTGTCCGGGGACGACGAGAATGATGTTGCTGCCGAGCCCGGCGATCTCCTTCTCGACCGCGTTCTTGGCTCCGGTGCCGATGGCGACGAGGATCACGACCGCCAGAACACCGATGATCACGCCGAGCATGGTCAGCGTGCTGCGCAGCCGGTTGACCCGCAGGGCCTCCAGCGCCATCCGCAGCGCCTCCGCCGTCCTCATCCCGCGTCCCCCTCGGTCACGTCGCCGGCCGGTGCCGTACGGGATCGCGAGTCCAACTCGGTCGCGTCGCCGGCCGGTGCCGTACGGGATCGCGAGTCCAACTCGATGAGACCGTCACGGACATGGATCTGCCGGCGGGCGCGGGCCGCGACGTCCGGCTCGTGCGTGACCAGGACGACGGCCACTCCGCTGTCGGCGTTGAGGCGTTCGAGGAGGTTCATCACCTCTTCGCCGTTGCGCGTGTCGAGATTGCCGGTCGGCTCGTCGGCCAGGACGACCTGAGGATCGCCCACCAGGGCGCGGGCGATGGCCACCCTCTGCTGCTCGCCGCCGGACATCTGGGAGGGCCGATGGCCCAGCCGGTGCCCGAGCCCCACGGCCTTCAGCGCCGCCTCGGCCCGGGCGCGCCGCTCCGATCTCGTGACACCCCGGTAGACGAGGGGCAGCGCCACGTTGTCGAGCGCCGGAGTCCGGGCGAGCAGGTGGAAGGACTGGAAGACGAAACCGATGGTCTGGTTGCGCAACTCGGCCAGGCGGGTGTCGTCGAGGGTCGCGACGTCGACCCCGCCCACCCGCAGGATGCCCGACGTCGGCCGGTCGAGACAGCCCAGCAGGTGCATGAGCGTGGACT
>Ga0310811_10003921_pt1 | contig 18736 bp, 14 predicted proteins | sample YCmetagenome_FD_207642 | JGI IMG/M metagenome (GOLD analysis project Ga0310811, IMG submission 207642) | Soil microbial communities from experimental microcosm in Duke University, North Carolina, United States - YC | ecosystem: Engineered > Artificial ecosystem > Soil microcosm > Unclassified ...
GCGGTCACGGCGCCGATGAACGCGGCCACGATCCCGGCTAACGGGAGCGAGTCCACGCCGATGTTCTTCATCTGCTTGATGGTGAGCGGCAGCCACGTGCGCGGCTCGCTCACGGCGCGCATGATCTCGCGCAGGAAATGGACGCGCCACCCGATCTCCAGAAAAATCCCGATCGTGACTTGCGCGACGGTGCGGAAAAACTTGATTGCCGCCCGCTGCGGTATCGGAAACGAGTCGGTCGGCCGGTGGCCGCCGTGCCTCGGATAGACGCTCGCGCTCACGCGATGACTCGACGGCGCGCCGTCACGTGCGCACCCGCACCAACAGCACGAGCCCGATCGCGGCGAACAGGATGTTAGGCAGCCACGCCGCCAGCGCCGGCGGGACCACGCCGCCCTGTCCCACGGCCTTGGTCAGCTGGATCAGCATCAGGAAGATCATCGTGGTCGCCAAACTGATGCCAATGCCGAACGCGGCGCCGCCCCGCTGCGCACTCGTGGCCAACGGCGCACCGAACACCGCGATGATGATGCACGTGACGGGAATCGCGATCTTGAGCGCGAGCTCCACCTTGAGCTCGTTCGTATCGGCGCCCGATCGCTCGAGCGCGCCGATGAATCGCCGCAGCTCCAGGTATCGCATCTCATCGGGACTCGGCGGCGTCGCCGTGAGATCGGCGGGTGCCTCGGTGAACACGTTGTCCCGCAGCGAGTCGAACCGCACCGACATCGTCTGCAGCGAATCCGGTATCACGTGCAGCTCGCCCTTCTGCAGCGTCCACACGTGTCGCGTCGTGTCCCAACGCGCGGACTGCGCGGCGACGAGATACGTCGGATACGCGGGCCCGTTGCCCTTGCGCTCGATGGTCACGTGATCGATCGCTCTCCGGTCCACGTTCAACGACGAGATCTGGTAGACGCGTCCGTGTTGTGCCTCATACGCGAAATTGAACCGGTCGCTCACCCCCGTGAACTTGCGCTCCTCGAGGATGGCGTTCCGTTTACGGTCCGTCACCGGCACGAGCTCGCCTAAAAATAGCGTGAACAGGGCCGTGAAGACGGACGCCAGCAAAATCGGCGCGATCAACCGATGGAAACTGATCCCCGATGCCTTCGCCGCCGTGACCTCGGAATGGCGCGTGAACGCGCCAATCGAGAACACGGCCGCGAACAGGACGGCCGCCGGCAGCACCATGAACATCGAGTCGGGCACCCAATACAGATAACTGAGCCCGATCTGTCCCCAACTCAGATTGCGGCTCAGATACTTCTGCAGGTGGTCCGTGGCATCGATCACGATCGCCAGCAGCGGGAAGCCCAGTGCCGCCGCGACGAGAATCTTGCTGAACTCGATCAGGACGTAGCGATCGAGCGGATGCAGCAGCCGCTTCACGCGGGCCTCCGCCCAACGCGAATCCTGGCCCGTTCGACCTGGCGGCCGAGCCAGAGGCGCACGCGCTCCAAGAGCTCCGTGGTATCGCGCGTCGCGGCCATCGCGCCCACGCGCTGCGACCGCACCAGCATGATCGCGCCGATGACACCGAAGATGGCGTTCGCCGCCCACATGGCCCAGAATGGACTGAGCAGCAGCTTGTCCGCCAGCGCTTCGCCGCCGATCAGGCATACATAGTAGATGCCGAACGCGACGACGCTGACGACGATCACCACGCCCACACCACCGCGCGGAAACCGGAGCGCGATCGGCGCGCCGAACAATACGAACACGACACACGCGGCCGCGAGCGCGAACTTTTTCTGGATCTCCACCTGATAGCGCGCCATGGTGATCGACGCGTCGGTCATCCGCGACCGGATCACCTCGATCTGCGCCGGTGTCACGAACGGGATCGACTGCATGCCTAACTGTGGCGAGACCGGCACGGTTGCTGCCCGTCCCGGCGTCGTCACCAGCGGATGGAGCCCGCCTAACGTGGTGTTCGGCTTCGCCGGCGCCCGCTTGCCGGTGCCCTGCTGCGCGCCGCGCTTCGCCGTCTGCTTCGCGCCGGGTTTCGCCGTCGCCACGCCCTGCTGCACCTCCGCTGCTTGCGCCGACGGTACACCGACCACGCCCAATGCACTTCGGATGAGATCGCAGTAGAGCTCGCCCGATGTCCGCTGCGTGCGCCGGCTCGGGAGCGCGCCGGCCGGCGGCCGCTCGCCCGTCGCCGCGTACCGCGCGGTATTGCCCAACGCCGTTGCCAACTCGCTGCGCGCCAGATCCAGCTGATACACGCCCGTCTGATACTCCTGGTTCATCTGACAGACGGTCATCTCGCGCTCGCCCCGATAGTCGTCCTTCTCCGTCTTCTCGAATTTGTTCGTCACGCCGCGCACGCGCACCACGTCGGTCGTGAAGTACAACCGCTGCAGCGACGACGGATCGTCGTTAGGCACCTGCAATACGAACCCGTGGTGCAGCGTCATCTCGAGCGTGCTCTCGTCGCTCGTCAGACCCATCACGCCGCTATCGGCGTAGATCGTCTTGCGATGGCCCGGATCCTCGAAATTGTAGATGAACACCTCGCGCATCCGGTTCGTCGCGTCATCGATGTGCCCGGCCTTGAGAAAGATCCGCCCCGGAATCACCTCGTTGATCACCTGCTCGCGCAACGCGAACGTCGGTTTCTTCCTCGCGATGTCCGTCTGCAAAGTGCGCAGACGATGGTTCGCCCGCGGCAGCACCTGATCGTTGAACAGCAACATCAGCAGCGCCATCACGACGCCGCCCACCATCACCGGCGCCACGATCCGGTTCACACTCACACCGGACGCGCGCAACGCCGTCACCTCGTTCTCCGCCACCAACCTGCTGAACCCGTACAGCACAGCCACCAACACCGCCATCGGCAGCGTCATCGCCACGATGAACGGAATCGACAACAAAAAGAATTCCCCGATGATACCCCACGATAGCCCCTTGCCAACCAGCTGGCCGAATTGCTTCGCCACCTGATTCAACAGGAGCAGAATCGTCAGGGCCGACAACGAGAAGATGAGTGGCCCAACGTGCTCGCGGATCACGTACCGCGGAAGAATTTTCACCGGAAGGACTCGCGTTCACTCTGCGCGACGAGGGATTCAGCCCAAATCTAAGACGAGCGGCGCCCGCGCGAAGCGACCCGCTCCAGCCCGCTCACGGGACGCGCGCCCCGCGCACATCTACTACTATTACCCCACCCCTACTCAGACTCCGGAGCAGTCTTTGCGCACCCGATTTTGGATGCTGCTACTCCCCCTTGGCATCGCCGCGTGCTCGCGTGAACGCCCCAGGACCTCGTTCAACGGACAGGAAGCACTCGGCTTCGTCAAGACACAACTCGACTTCGGCCCACGCATCCCCGGATCTCCCGCCCACCGCAAGACCGGTGACTGGATCGTTGCCCAGATGAAGCGGCGCGCCGATACCGTTCTCGAGCAGCGATGGACCCACGTGACCGTCCACGGCGATACCCTCCCGCTCCGCAACATCATCGCGCGCTTCAAGCCCGATGCGGCCCAACGCATTCTCTACCTCACGCACTGGGACACGCGCCCGATCTCCGACGGCGCCACTGATTCCGCCCAACGCGCGCTCCCGATGCCCGGCGCCAACGACGGCGCCTCCGGCGTCGCGCTGTTTATTGCGTTAGGCGACGCCCTCCGCAAGACGCCCCCCACCGTCGGCGTCGACCTCGTGTTCGTCGACGGCGAAGACTACGGTGACTTCGACAACGGCGACCTCTCGAAGACGACCGATGTCCTCCTCGGCTCCACGTACTTCGCCCAACACCTCCCGTCGCCTAACTATAAACCGCTCTACGGCGTCCTCTGGGACATGATCGGCGACCGCGACCTCGACATCTACCAGGAAGGCCACTCGCTCCAACAAGCCCCCGAAGTCGTCTCCCTCGTCTGGAATACCGCCGCCGACCTCGGATACTCCCGGTACTTCATCCCCGCAGCCGGCCAGGTCATCACCGACGACCACGTTCCGCTCCTCAACGCCGGCTTCCACGTCATCGACGTCATCGACTACGACTACCCCTGGCACCATACGCCCCAGGATACCTTCGACAAAGTCTCCGCCCAAAGCCTCCAAATCGTCGGCGACGTCGCCACCAAACTCCTAACGTCGCAATAATCACTCGGCGCCCGCGCGCACCCGCAAGAATTCGCTTCGCCCAAAATGTTTCGATGACGTCGGCCGCACCCTCCTATCCTATCGTGCGGCCACGATGCCAACACCCGCTGAACGCCGCGCCCTCTTCTTCCTCTCCGCCCTCCTCGTGCTGGGCGGCACCGTCCGCGCGTACGCCGCGCTCGCTACGCACGCAGCTCCGTCCGCTCTCGAGACGGCCGACCTCGACCGACAAATCCAAGACGTCGACTCAGCCCGCTCTCGCACAAAAAAGCCAACTCGGAAAGCTCGGCGCGGACATTCCACCGTTCACGACACCACAGGCGAGTTCAACGTTCCCGCCGGCGCAGCTTCATCACAGACAACCCCGCCCACCGAGCGCGCGCCTGCGTTCGTCAAACTGCCACGCCGCACCCGCAAGCCTCGCGACTCGTCTACCGCAGCAACCGACGTCCACATCGACATGGACGTCGCGACCGCAGCCGACATCGAACGCCTCCCGCGCATCGGTCCAACTCTGGCGCGACGCATCGTCGCCAATCGTGATTCGCTCGGTCCCTTCGGCGATTTGGAAGGCTTGAAACGCGTGCGCGGAATCGGTCCCGCACTCGCACGTATCCTCGCTCCCCACGTGACGTTCTCACTCCAACCGCGTCCTCACGGTGTGGATCGACCGGACGGGCGAGGGGCCGTCCGAAAGCCACGCCGCAGCCGCGCCCGCGTGTCAGATCCTCCTTAAGCCCACCGACGAGCGGTCACACATCCGCCTCGGCACTCGCTTTCGACGCCCCCTGTAGTCAGCTCGATCCTACGACGCGAAATAACCCCACCCGGGCGAACATGGCTGCACCCGTAGCTGCATCTGGCGAGCGCATCGGCGAGCTCCTCATTCGAGAAGGGCTCATCACGCGCGATGCGCTCGACAAAGCGCTCCAAGAGCAGAAAAACACGGGCATGCGCGTCGGGTACAACCTCGTCAAACTCGGCTTCATCGACGAAGTCGACCTCACGAGGATGCTCGCGCGTCAGTACCGAATGCCGGCTGTCGACCTCAGCAACTTCGAAGTCGACGCTCGCATCGCCAAGCTCATCCCCCCCGAGCTGGCTCAGCGTCACCTCGTGCTCCCCCTCAAGCGCGAAGGACGCACCCTCACCGTCGCCATGGCCGACCCCTCCGACCTCGGCGTCATCGACGACCTGAAGTTCATTACCCGGTACGACATCTTCCCGGTCATCGCCGGCGAATACACGCTCCGCAACGCCATCGAGCGCCACTACGGAGAAACGCCGGACGACGCACTGCAGAACCTCCTCGCCGACATCGGTGATGACGGCGACGTCGAGGTTGTTGAAGACCGCGAAGAAGAAGTCAATGCCACGGCCCTCGCCGCGGCCATCGACGACGCCCCCGTCGTCAAACTGATCAACGGCCTCCTCACCGACGCCGTCAAACGCGGCGCTTCAGACATCCACTTCGAGTGCTACGAACACGAGATGCGCGTGCGCTACCGCGTCGACGGCGCTCTCCAGGAAGTCATGAAGCCGCCCATGAAGCTCAAAGCCGCTCTGATCTCCCGCTTCAAGATCATGGCGAACCTGAACATCGCCGAACGCCGCGTGCCGCAAGACGGCCGCATCAAACTCAAGATCGGCAAGAAAGTCATTGACTACCGCGTCTCGACGCTGCCCACGCTGTTCGGCGAAAAGGTCGTCCTCCGAATCCTCGACAAGGGCAACCTCACCCTCGACCTCGAAAAGTTCGGCATCGAGCCCCGCGCCGAACACGACCTCATGGAGGCTGTCTCCAATCCCTACGGCATGGTGCTCGTCACCGGCCCAACGGGATCCGGCAAAACGACTACCCTCTATTCGGCGCTATCCAAGGTCAACAACATCGACGTCAACATCATGACCGCCGAAGATCCCGTCGAGTACAACCTGTACGGGATCAATCAGGTGCTCGTCCGCACCGAAATCGGGCTCTCCTTCGCCGCAGCCCTCAAAGCATTCCTGCGGCAAGACCCGAACATCATCATGATCGGCGAGATCCGTGATCTGGAAACCGGTGGCATCGCCATCAAGGCCGCCCTCACGGGCCACCTCGTCATGTCCACCCTCCACACCAACTCGGCGCCGGAAACAGTCACGCGTCTCCTCGACATGGGCCTCGAGCCGTTCAACGTTGCCTCTGCACTGAACCTCGTGCTCGCCCAACGGCTCGTGCGACGCATCTGCAACCGCTGCCGAGAGCGGTATGAGTGGGGCGACGACGAATACCGCGCGGCCAAACTCGCGCCGCAGACATCCCTCGGCGATCTGCGCTACACGGACGAGGCCATCGAGAACATGAAGCGCGGCGCAACTCCCGACGCGCAGCCGGTCGTCGCCGACTTCAGCCTCAAAACCAAAATCGAGGAAGTCCCGCTCTGGCGCGGACGCGGCTGCGATGCGTGCAGCGGCTCAGGACTCAAAGGACGCCAAGGCCTCTACGAAGTGATGGCCATGACCCCACGCGTCCGAAAACTCATTCTGCAAAACGTCGGTGCCGTCGAAATCCGCGAAGCCGCCATCGCCGATGGCATGCTCACCCTGCGCATGGACGGCCTCCTCAAGGTGATGAAAGGAATCACGACACTAGAGCAGGTGATCCGCGAAACGGCGGCGTGATACGCCCCGGCAGCGGCCCAATCCCACGCGCGTGGGGTGACGTAAACAGTCGCCCCAGGCCGCGTTCACCGTTTTACCAGCGTCGCGGCTCGCCAGTCTATCGTGTAACGCACAACCGATTTCTCACTCGAAACAGGCCATGACGTCTCCCGCTCCAGTCCCTCCCGCGTCGGTCAACCTCCGCTCGCTCCTCGAAGAGATGATCGAGCGCGATGCGTCCGACCTGCACATCACGGCGGGCGACAAACCCAAGCTGCGCATCGACGGCGACATCCAAAACGCCAACGTCGATACGGTGCTCTCGCCAAAAGACACCATGCAGTTGGCCTATTCGATTCTCACAGAAAACCAGAAAAAGCGATTCGAGACCGAAGACGAGCTCGACTTCTCCTTCGGCATCCAGAACCTCGCGCGCTTCCGCGGCAACTGCTTCAAGCAGCGCGGCTGCGTCTCACTGGTGATTCGACAGATCCCGTTCAACGTCCGCACCTTCGAGGAGCTGGGCCTCCCCGCTGCCGTTGCGCACATGGCGGAAAAGCCGCGTGGCCTGGTCCTGGTTACCGGACCCACAGGCTCAGGCAAGAGCACCACGCTCGCCGCGATGATCGACAAGATCAACCGCGAGCGCAAAGGCCACATCATCACGGTGGAAGACCCCATCGAGTTCATCCACCGCCACCAAAGCTGCATCGTCAACCAGCGCGAAGTCGGCACCGACACCAAGAGCTTCGCCACCGCGCTCAAGTACGCCCTGCGCGAAGACCCCGACACGATCCTCGTCGGCGAAATGCGCGACCTCGAAACCATCCAGGCCGCACTCACCATCGCCGAAACAGGCCACCTCTGCCTCGCTACGCTGCACACCAACTCCGCGGCCGAAGCGATCAACCGCGTCATCGACGTGTTCCCGTCTCACCAACAGGAACAGGTGCGCGCGCAGTTGGCCTTCACGCTCGAAGGCATCATCACGCAGACGCTGCTCCCCCGCGCGAAAGGACGCGGCCGCGCCATGGCCGCCGAGATCCTCGTGGTTACTCCGGCGATCCGCGCGCTCATTCGCGACGCGAAGGTCCACCAAATCTACGGACTCATGCAGGGCGGCAAGAAGTACGGAATGCAGACGCTCAACGATGCGCTTTACCAGTTGTATGTGGGACGCGAGGTCGCCATGGAAGAGTGCCTGCGCGTCACGTCGGACCCGAACGAATTCATGCGCATGATCGGCGAAGCGCCACTCACCACCGACCCCACGGACCTGATGAAGGGCGGCGGCAAATCATCCAAGGTCGCGTCCATTGCGGGTAAGCGTTAGCCCACCAGACAGAGACTGACCCATGCCTACTTTCGCGTATACCGCACGCACGCTCGGCGGTGAGCTCAAGACCGCTACTATGGATGCCGCCACCCGCGACGAAGTCGTCGCGCAGCTGCGTCGGCAAAAACTCATCGTCGTCAAAATCGACGAAGAGAAAGCCAAGAAGCGGATGGGCCGCATCAAGACGCGTGACATCGTCATCTTCACGCGCCAGTTCGCGACGATGATCAACGCGGGCCTTCCGTTAGTCCAGGCCCTCGACATTCTGTCGCGCCAGAGCGAGAACAAGGCGCTGCAGGACGTCACCCGCCAGGTGGTGTACGACGTCGAGTCCGGCCACACCGTGGCCGACGCGTTGCGCCGGCACCCCAAGGCATTCACCGACCTGTACGTCAACATGGTCGCTGCCGGTGAAGCAGGCGGTATTCTCGATACGATTCTGCTGCGCCTCGCCACCTTCCTCGAGAAGAACGACGCCCTCGTCGGCAAGGTGAAGAGCGCGATGATCTATCCGGCCGTGATCATGAGCGTGGCCTTCGTCGCCATCGTCGTCCTGCTCATCTTCGTGATCCCGGTCTTCCAGAACATGTTCGCCAGCGTGAATCTGGCGCTGCCGCTGCCGACGCGCGTCGTCATTGGCCTGTCGTCGTTCCTCAAGCACTACTGGTGGTTGATTGCCGCCGGCATCTGGGGCAGCATCTTCATGCTCCGCCAGTGGTACCGCACGCCGGCCGGCCGCCTCCAGGTCGACAGAGTGATGCTCCGCATGCCGATCTTGGGCGACCTGCTCCGCAAGAGCGCGGTGTCCCGCTTCACCCGCACGTTAGGCACGCTCATCAGCTCGGGCGTCAGCATCCTCGACGGCCTCGAGATCACGGCCAAGACCGCGGGCAACCAGGTCATTCACAATGCCATCATGGAGTCGCGCGCCTCGATCGCCGGCGGCGACACCATCAGCGCACCGCTGCAGAAGAGCAACGTCTTTCCGCCCATGGTGATTTCAATGATCGCCGTCGGCGAACAAACGGGTGGACTCGACGAAATGCTCACCAAAATCGCCGACTTCTACGACACCGAAGTCGACACGGCCGTCAGCGGCTTGCTCAGCCTGATGGAGCCGATCATGATCGTGTTCCTGGGCGTCATCGTCGGCGGCATGGTCGTCGCCATGTACCTGCCGATCTTCGACATGATCAACGCCGTGCAGTAGCCGCAAACGCTGTTCCGGTTTAACGCAAACGCCCCGTCGGAATCTCGACGGGGCGTTTGCGTTAGGATGACACGCTATTCCGGTCCGAGCTGCCACTCGCCTAACGAGTGCGAAGGCTTCTACGCTCATGAAGTAACGGACGAAGCACCGACAAAACGGACGGAGCACGGAACGCAGCACAGCGCCCGGTTCCCGACGCCGCTGCGACGTCAACGGACTCACCCCGCCTCCCTACCGGTGAGAACCGTCACAGCACGGTGGCCGACACGCGCACAGTCGAGTTGACATCCCTCCGGCCCCGCGCGAGAATCGCGCTATCACAGCCTCGCGTCGCTCCCGGGAGGAAGAGACCCATGTCCGGACCCCCGCCGTTCGTCCCGCCGCCGTCAGCCTCCAAGCCGAAGCTCAGCCTTCAAGACCAGGTTCGGCTCAACAAGGAGAAGTCCGCACAGGACAGCCTGCGCTTCACCATCAACGACATCACCGGCGACGACCTGGGCAAAGCCCCATTCAACAATCAGGGCATGCACGTGGCCGAATATGGAATGCAGTGGTGGTTCGAGTACTTCTGGGCCGAAGCGAAAATGTCGGGCAGCGGCGCAGAGCGGCAGCAACTCGCCGACATCGCGAACGCGATGTTCGAGAAAACACCGGCGGGTCCGGCCAAATACAAGCTGCGAGCCGAGCTCGAGCGCTGGACGGACCAAGGGAGGTTCTACCAGACTTGGCGTGACGTCCTCACCAAACTCCTGTACCTCGGCTTCCGCTGCATGGAGCGCACGCAGGTTGGCTCGACCGGCGCATCCGCCCCGCCGGTTACGGGCGTCGCGACTCAGCACCTCGGTCTCCAGCGCGAGTTCTTCCGGTACATCGAAGCGAAAAAGGATGGCGAGCCGCGCTTCGACGACAAGATCGAGATCTATTATCGCTCGGAGACGCGCGACATCGACACGATCGTGAGTCACCAGGGCACGCGCCGGCAGACGGACGTCGCGTTCCTCGCCAAGACGATGAACATGAGCGCGCCGTGGCATCCGTTTTCGGTGGCGGAGATCAAGGACAAGATGTGGTTCCGTCGCGGGAACGCGGACAACGACTACTTCACCGTCATCAGCGTCGCCAAGGACTTCGAGACGTGTCTTGCATTTCCGAAGATCGATGAACGCCGCGTGTACACGTTTCCATCCGAACCGGTGGAGCAATGGAAGCCGCAGCAACTCGACTATTTCCGCAAGAATCTCGCGACCGTTAGGCTGCGCGACGGCAGCAAGAAGGTGGTCGTGGTGACGGAGACGACTGCGTACATGTGCGCGGCCACCGGCGCCGTGCTCGACACGGTGCGTGCGGGCGGAGCGGGCGGTGAGTCGTTCCCCGAACAGGGCCTGGCCGACATTCCGCTCGACCACATCTTCGCGGCGTTCCCGGTCTATCGCTATCACCACGGGCACAACGACCCGAAGGAAGGGTTCACCGCATTCATCGATTTCTCTCGTGCGCGGACGCTCAAGGATGTTCGCGCGTCAATGGACTTGTTCGGTGCCGCGTTCGACCGGTTGTGGGACATCTACATGAAGTGGAAGTACCACGCGCCGATCGTGACGGCCTGGAGCAAGGTGGGCGCAGCCGCGCCGTCGGTTCGGCTCGACATCTCGCACGTCATCTCGAACCCGATCGATCCGCAGACGCTGCAGGAGCTGAAGACCAACGCGGGTCGCTCGAACCCCGCTGTGGGGCAGCAGATGCGGGTCCTAACGGACCTCGCCTCGCGCGGAAAGCACTGACGAGCTGTCGTTAGGCGCCACCCCGACGTAGCGGGCTCGCGGCCGGATGATCTGGTCGAGTGCGTACTGCTCGATGGCATGGCCCAGCCATCCGATCGTGCGTCCGATCGCGAACAGCGTGAGTCCGGAAGCCGGCGGCAAGCCCAGCACGCGCGATGCCGCGGCGAGCGCGAAGTCCACGTTAGGCGCATCGCCGGTGAGCGACGCGCCGGCGCGCGCGAACTCGCGCACGAAGCGAAGCTCCGGGGAGCGGTGGAAATGCTCGCCGAGGAGGGTGAGCAGCGCCGCCGCGCGTGGATCGCCGCTCGGGTAAAGCGGATGGCCGAAGCCCTCGATGCGTAATCCCTGGCGCAGCCGGTCGGCGAGTGCCGCGCGGAGCGACCGCGTTCGGCGCAATGACGTGAGTAGCGACTCGGCGCGCGCCGTGCTCCCGCCGTGCTTCACGCCTTCGATCGCCGCAAGTCCGCCGCCGACCACCGCATAGGGTTGCGATCCCGCCGACGCGATGCAGCGCGCCGTGAACGCGGAGACGTTGAGCTCATGGTCGGCCATGAGGATGAGTGCGGTGCGAATCACGTCCTGGGCGCCGCCATGCACGCGCCAGCCGTGCGCGAGCGCTGCGTCGATGCGGTCGCCCCGTGCGCGCGGCGCCGCGACGCCGACCAGCAGATCGAGAATGCGCCACGCGGTGCGCACGACGGCGTCTGGCCGGAGATCGAAGGCCTGGGCGTCGGTCGCCGATGCGAACGCCAGCGCCGCCTGTGCGCGCGACACGAAGGCGCCGCGCGGCAATCGGCTGCCTAACGGCGCCGCGTGCAGGGCGCTGCGAGGGCGCGCGCCGTCGAGGCGGGCCGTCCAGATGAGCGACGCTACCTCCTCCACCGATGCCTCGCGCGCGAGCGCGACGACGTTCCGGCCTCGATAGTAGAGCGCGTCCCCCGTGATCAACGTGATCGACGACTCCAGCACGGGGACGCCCCACTGCAGCGCGTGCGCCGCGACCTTGTCCGGATCGCGGCGCTCCTCGGCGCGCACGCGAAGGCGCTCGACGTCGTCGCGCGGGTACCGGCGCGCCCGGCTCGGCTTGGGCCCCGGTTCGGAGCGGAGGAGTCCCCGGCTCACGTACGCATACAGCGTCGCGCGCGTGACGCCGAGGGCGCGCGCAGCCTCGCCGGCGGACATCGTGCGGTCGCTCATATTGATCGATCAATCAACATTGACTGTATCATGCATGCCGGTCTAGGTTTTGGCCATGGCATCCCACAGTCTGATTGCTCCCGGTCTCGAGGGTGTCGTCGCCGCGACGACGCGCCTGAGCCACGTCGACGGCGAGGCGGGCGAGCTGACCATCGCCGGCTTTCCCGTCGGCGAGCTCGCCGCCAACGCCACGTTCGAAGAAGCTACCTGGCTCCTCTGGCATGGCGAGCTTCCGACTGATTCGGTCCTCGAGACGTTCCGCGCCGACCTCGCGGCGCATCGCGACCTTCCGCGGGCGACGCTCGACATTCTTCGTGAGTGTGCCCGCGCGCGCGTCGATTCCATGGATGCGCTGCGCATTGCGCTCGGCACGGTGTCGCTCGTGTCGACCGATGCCGTCGCGATCGTCGCACTCTCACCAATGATCGTCGCCGCGTACGCGCGGCTGCTCGAGGGCAAGGCGCCGATCCCGCCGCGTGGCGATCTGGGGCACGCGGCGAATTATCTCTACATGCTGAGTGGAGTCGAGCCGGACGCGGAGCGCGCGCGCGCGCTCGAGACCTACTTGATCACGGTGATCGACCACGGGCTCAACGCCTCGACGTTCACGTGCCGAGTCATCATCTCGACGGGATCCGATCTCGTGTCGGCGGTGGTCGGGGCCGTTGGCGCGCTCAAGGGGCCGCTGCACGGCGGCGCGCCGGGACCGGCGCTCGAAACCGTATTCGAGATTGGCGAGGCGTCGCGCGCAGAGAGGGTGCTTCGTGCGAAGATCGAGGCGGGGGAGCGGCTGATGGGCTTCGGGCATCGCGTCTACAAGGTTCGCGATCCCCGCGCCGATGTCCTCGCCGCTGCGGCCGAGCGATTGTTCACGCGAGCAGGCGACATGGGGTTGTACACGCTGGCGCGTCACGTGGAGCGCACGGCGCTCGGGCTGCTCGAGGAGTACAAGCCGGATCGGCGTCTCAAGACGAACGTCGAGTTTTACACCGCGCTCCTTCTGCACGGGCTCGGACTCGACGTCCCACTGTTCACGCCGACCTTCGCGATCAGCCGCGTGAGCGGATGGATCGCGCACGCACTCGAGCAGCGCGCAGCGAGCCGGCTCATTCGTCCCAAGTCGGAGTATGTTGGGCCGCGTGGCCGGCGCTGGCCGAAGCATGCAGCCGCCGCCAGCGAACGTTAGGCATGCGCCCCGGATCGCACACTTGAAGCTGACTTGACTCGGCAACCGAGCTCGGCTATGGTGCGGAATGAAAGACACGGAGCCGTTCTTGATTCCGATGACCGCCGAAGAGCTCGAGCACGTGTCGTATCCAGACAAGGTGACGGAGCTTGTGCGTGGGCAATTGGTGGTGCACGAGCCACCGGGTGCGCGGCATGGTTCCATCTCGTCGCGACTCACGTACTTCCTGGGCGACTTCGTGTATCGGCACGGGCTGGGTCGGGTCTTCGCGCAGGACACCGGGTTCCACATCGAGTCGAATCCGGATACGGTGCGTGCGCCGGACGTTGCGTTCCTGGCCCAGGAGCGCGACGGTGCGATTCACGACCGGGGATACGCGCGCATCGCGCCGGACCTTGTCGCCGAGGTGCTGTCGCCGGACGATCGGCCGGGCGAGGTGCGCGCCAAGGTGGCCGACTGGCTCGCTGCCGGCGTGAGACTCGTTTGGGTGATCGACCCGCAGCGACGCGCAGCCGACGTGTACCGAGCGGATCGCAGTGTCTCGAGCGGCGCAACGCGCCTTGATGGCGAGGATGTGCTGCCGGGCTTTACCTGCTCGGTGGACGACCTGCTGCTCTGACGGCGCGGCGCGCCGTTCCGTTAGGCATCAGGCCGGCGCCGGCGACGTCGCCCGCAGTGCACGGCCTGCCTGCTCCACGAACCGGTGCCACGACGAGCTCCCGACCGCCAGACGCCGGCGGCCGGCGGCGCTCAGGCGGTAGAACTTCGCGCTCCGGTTGTTCTCAGACACGCCCCACTCGGTTTCCACCAATCGCTGCCGCTCCAGGCGGTGGAGGGCGGGGTACAGCGTGCCTTCACCGACGAGCAGCGTAGCGTCCGTGGCCTGGCCGATCCATTCGGCCACGGCATAACCGTGACGCGGACCCCACGTGAGGGCTTTGAGGATGAGCAGCTCGAGCGTGCCGCGCATGAGGTTGACGTCGAGGTCGGTCATCGGCGGGTTCGTGTCCGGGGACGGTGGATGGGCGGGGCGGTTTGCCCTGTCCGTATGCTACGCGCTCTCCCCTTGTGACGCAATGGGTCGATCTCTCACAGGCCCCGCCCCGGCGCCCGCTGGTTTGCGTTAGGCATCGGTGGTGCTTGCGCGCGACCGGACGCCCGGCCATTCTTGTCGCGCCCCGGTCGCGATTCGGGACCGGCGAACGTCCATCGGAGGTCCCTTCGTGAATTCGCGTCGTCGATTCCTGATTCGCGCGCCTATCGGTTTGCTGAGCGTCGCCGTCGCGTGCCGAGAGCACGCGGCGACGCCCGCGCCTAACGCAGGCGGCCAGACAGCCGGTGCACCGCCCGCCACGCCGGGTGCGCCGCCCACCTTCGCCAGCGCGCCCTCCGTCGGACCGGCGGTCACGCCCGCCACGTTCGCCGACGCCGAAAAGCTGGCGCAAGTGACGATGACCGACGCGCAACGCCGGCAGGCCGCAGACAGTTGGGGGAAAGCGATGGCGCCCTACTACGAGCGTCGCACGGGGCCGCGCAAGCTGGGCCTCGAGCCGACGCTCGCGCCCGCCACGCACTGGAATCCGGTACTCGGCGGCGGCCCGGTTGGGCCCATGCGCGATCGCTTCGTGCGGTCGAGCGACGCGCCGGGCCCGCTCCCCGCGAGCGACGCCGAGATCGCCTTCGCGCCGGTGACGCGGCTGTCGCGGTGGATCCAGTCGCGCGCCCTCACGTCCGAACGCCTAACGAACATCTACCTGGGTCGCTTGCAGCAATACGATCCCAAGCTGCGGTGCGTGATCACGCTCACGCGCGACCTCGCGCTCTCTCAAGCGAAGAAGGCCGACGCCGAAATCGCTGCGGGCCGCTACCGCGGACCGCTGCACGGCATTCCGTTCGGCGTGAAGGACCTGCTCGACACCGCCGGCATCGCGACGACTTACGGCGCCGAGCCGTATCGCAATCGCGTGCCGCAGGCGGACTCGGCGGTGGTGTCGCGGTTGTACCAGGCGGGCGCGGTGCTGGTCGCAAAGCTGAGCATGGGTGCGCTCGCGCTCAACGACATCTGGTTCGGCGGACAGACGATGAATCCGTGGCTGCTCGAAGAAGGTGCATCCGGATCGAGCGCCGGACCCGGCGCGGCGACCGCGGCCGGGCTGGTTGGATTTTCGATCGGCAGTGAGACCGAGGGCAGCATCGTGAGTCCGAGCTTGCGCTGTGGCGTGAATGGGCTTCGCCCAACGTACGGACGCGTGCCGCGCACGGGAGCAATGACGCTCTGTTGGTCCCTCGACAAGCTCGGCCCGATGGCGCGCAGCGTGGAAGACACGATGCTCGTGCTGCAGGCGATCACGGGACCCGACGCGGGCGATGTGGCAAGTGTGCCCAGCCGGCTGGACTACGATGCCGGCGCGGGCGTGAAAGGGCTGCGCATTGGGTACGTGCCTGATTGGATGAAGGAAGCGCCCGCCACTGATGTCGACCGCGCCGTGTTGGACACCGCCGGAAAGTTAGGCATGGTGCCGACGCCGGTGACGTTCCCGAACTGGCCGGTGGATTCGTTGAACGTGGTGTTGTTCGCCGAGGCGGCAGCGGCGTTCGAGGACCTGACACTCACGCACCAGGACGACACGCTCAAGGTGCAGACGTCCGACGCGTGGCCGAATCTCTTCCGCAGCGCGCGGTTCCTCTCGGCCGTCGACTTCGTGCAGACGGATCGCTTGCGCCGCAAGCTGGCGCAGGAGATGAACCGCATCATGTCCGGTGTGGACGTGCTGTTGGTGCCATCGCTGCGTGATGAGACGCTGACGACGACCAACTTCACCGGTCAGCCGTCGCTCACGATGCGCGCCGGGTTCGTCGAGGTGTCGGAGGCGCGGAGCGATTGGGCACCCGATCCGGCGCATCCGCTGCCCAGGTTCAATCCGCCGCGGCGTGTCCCGCACGGCGTGACCCTCATCGGCAAGCTGTTCGACGAGGGCACCGTGGCGCGCGTCGGTCTCGCACTGGAGCGTGCGTTAGGCGTGCAGCACGAAACGCCGCCGGGGTTCTGAGCGCTACTCGCCCGTCGGGGCTGCCGCGTTGGACGGCGTGACTTCGATGTGCAGCGGCACGGCTGTCGTCCCCCATTGGAACAGCAGCGTGGTCGAGTCGGGCGCGACGGCCGGGAACGAGAACGTCAGTACGTCCACCACCGGCGTGCTGTCCGGCTTCACGGCAAACGTGACCTGCTGCGCCGATGGATCCGGTCCCTGCACGTGAAACCGCTTCCAGCCGGTGCTGAAGATCACCGTCCACTCGTTAGGCTGCGGGACCATCCAGATCGAGTACTTGCCCTTGGCGAGCCGGTGCCCATCGATCTTCACGTCGTGGTCGACGTCGATGGTGGTGGCCCAATTCGCACCGGGCGTCCACGTGCTGCCCCACTTCACGACGCCGCCGAAGAGGTTGTCGCGGCCGCGGCGCTGCGGGCGATAGTACTCGATGGTGATCGTGGTGCCGTCGACGCGTTGTTGAACCATTCCATGCTCGCTGGCCATCACCTGCGCCTGCGCTCCGGCGGGAAGGGCGGTGACTAACGCGAGGGCGGCGGCGAGAACGAGGCGGTGCATCGAGCGCTCCGGCAAAATGTGAAGGACACAGTATTCAGCGTTTTCATCCGCGACGCCAGGCGATGATCGTCTCGCGGACCGGATGCGTCCGTGTGACCGAATCGCGGCCTGACGGGTTGATGACGTGCACGTCATCTCTATCAACCTGAACGCTAACACGATGCGCGCGCCTACCGACTCGTACAAAGCATCCGGCGGCCTGTTCCGCGATCTTCGCCACGCCGGGCGAGCGCTTCGCCACGCGCCTGGATTCACCGCGATCGCGATTGCGACGCTGTCACTGGGCATTGCGAGCGCGACGGCGGCGTTCAGCGTGCTCGATACGGTGGTGCTGCGCGGGATGCCGTACGGCGATGCGAAACGGCTCCAGACGATCTACGAGGTCGCGGATGACGGCAGCGCGCGCACGCCGTCGTATCCCACGTTTCTCGACTGGCAGATGCAGGCACGCGCGTCCTCTGCCGCGATCGACGGCTTGGCGTTCGTACGGGGCGATCAGGTCTCGCTCCCCGGCGGCGAAGCCGGCGATCGCAAGATCGTGGCGTACGTGTCGCCCGGCTTCTTCCAACTCATGCGGACGCGGCCGTGGTTAGGCCGGACGTTCGCGCGCGAGGAGGAGCAACGCGGAGCGGCGCCTGTGGCGATCCTCTCCTACGATCTGTTCGTCGACCGGTTCGGCGGCGATCGGTCGGTGGTGGGGCGCGCGGTCGACCTGGACAGCGTCCCCACGACGATCATCGGCGTGATGCCGCCTAACTTTGTCTATCCGAACTTCGGCAGTAACGGGTGGGTTCCCACGAAACTGTGGGAGCCCATTGCGGCCTTCGGGGCGACCCATCCCGATGTCCTGACGCGGCGCGGGTTGCACGTCGACAGCCGGACCATCGTGCGGCTCCGGTCCGGCGTCGACTCGGCGCGGGCGGTGGCGGCGATGCGCACCATCGAAAAGCGATTGGCCGCGGACTATCCCGTCGACCAGGCGCACTGGACATCGGTGGCCCTCCAGCCCATGTCGGCCGAGCTGTTCGCGGGTGTGGACCACTCGCTCAAGTTGGTTGGCGGGGCCGTTGGGATTGTGATGTTGCTGGCGTGCGCGAACGTGGCCACGCTGTTCCTGATTCGCGCCGGTGCGCGGGCGCGGGACACCGCCGTGCGCAGCGCGTTAGGCGCATCGCGTCGCCGGGTGGCGCAGCTGCCCGTGCTCGAGGCGCTGCTGGTGGCCGTTGCGGCCGGTGCGGTTGGTGTACTACTTGCCGGCGCGCTCGTTGGCTTTACCCGGCACAGCCTGGCAAGCCAGCTGCCGTTCGGCTCATCGTTGACGCTCGACACGCGAGCCGTTGGCTTTGCGGTTGCGGCGTCGCTGGTAACCGCGCTCATCGTCGGTGCGGTGCCGGCCGTTCACACCACGGCCGTACAGGCCATGCGGCTGGTCCGCAGCGGCGCCACGGCCGCGGTGGGCGGCCGGCGCGAGCGGCGGGCGCGCGATGTCCTCGTGGTCGCGCAGTTCGCGCTGGCGCTCTCGCTGCTGTTGGGTGCCGGACTCCTGCTCCAAAGTTTTCGGCGGTTGGTCGCCGTTCCGTTAGGCTACGACCCGGATGGCGTCGTCGCCTTCACCATCTCGCCCACCTCGCACGCCTACGAGCAGCCGGCCGCGGC
>Ga0310811_10003922_pt1 | contig 18734 bp, 18 predicted proteins | sample YCmetagenome_FD_207642 | JGI IMG/M metagenome (GOLD analysis project Ga0310811, IMG submission 207642) | Soil microbial communities from experimental microcosm in Duke University, North Carolina, United States - YC | ecosystem: Engineered > Artificial ecosystem > Soil microcosm > Unclassified ...
TCTCGCGCAAGCGATGCAGGTAATAGAGCACAAGCTGGGCGCGGCCGACGGCAAAGGCCGGGACGATCACCGTGCCGCCGCGTTTGGCGACCCGATCGATGACTGTACCCAGTGCCTCACCGGCATCGGCCGCGGGATGGAGCCGGTCGCCATAGGTCGACTCCACGATCAGGTAGTCGGCATCAGACGGTGGCTCGGGATCGAACATCATCGGATCGTCGGTGCGGCCCAGATCGCCGGAGAATTGGACGCGCGTGCCGCCCCATTGGACGTCGACCATCGCCGCGCCGAGGATGTGCCCTGCACGGCGAAAGCGGACGCGCGCGCCGCCAGGCAAGTCCAGCGTCTCGCCGAACTTGACGGCCTTCAGAAGCCCAAGCGCATTTGCGGCATCGGCCTGCGTATAGAGCGGGAGCGCCGGCTTGTGCTTGGAGAAGCCGTGACGGTTGGCGAAATCGGCATCCTTCTCCTGAAGATGCGCGGCGTCGGGCAGGAGGATACCGCAGAGATCCCTGGTGGCATCGGTGCAATAAATCGGTCCACGGTAGCCGCCCCGCGCCAGCAGGGGCAGCGCCCCCGAATGATCGATATGCGCGTGCGTCAGCACCACCGCCGAGAGCGACGCCGGCGCGACCGGCAGCTGCGCCCAGTTTTTCAACCGGTGAACCTTCAGACCCTGGAAGAGACCGCAGTCGACCAGAATGCGCACGCCGTCGCGCTCAAGCAGATATTTGGAGCCGGTGACCGTCCCCGCGCCGCCCAGAAATGTCAGATCGGCCACGAGGTCTCCATTCCTTATCGCAATATCGTCGCCCGCTCCGCCCCATAGCGGCTTGAGCGAGATCAAGGGAAACGAACGCGATTGTGGAACTATTATACGGCAGGCTGCCGAGCGACCACCATGGCCGAAACTGTGCCCATCGAAGTCCCTCTACGACTGGTCGCCGGCCGGCGCCGGCTCTATCGGCGGCTGGCGCAGTGCTCCGTCGCATTCGCTGCCGCGGATCGTTGACCCAGAGCAAAGTCGGCTCCTTTCGATCTCGATAGATATTGCCGGTCCATTCGGGAGGCATCGATGGCCATCAAGGACGTTCTGCTCTCACTTGCCAGCTATCCTGACCGCACGGCCGACGCCAGCATCGACCGGGCGCTCGACATCGCGGCGGAACTCGGTTGCCGCACCACCGCGCTGACGTTCGAGGCGGAGTTCGACTTCGTGCGCTCCAGCGGCGCGTTCACCCGGATGGTCATCGATCTGCGTGAAATGGCGCGCGAAGAAAGCGTCAAAAGCAGCGCCAACGCCAAGGCATTGCTTTCGCACTTTTCCGAAGAGGCCAGGCGGCGAGGCCTCGAACACGAGACAGTGCTTGCCAAAAGCTCGGCTTTCACCCTGCCGGAGGCGCTTGTCGAGCATGCCAAGTTCCACGACCTGACCATCATCCCGGTGCAAGACGGCTACGGCGCCGAGCAATGGTATGCCGAGACAACGATTTTCGGCTCGGGACGCCCCGTGCTCGTGCTGCCGGGGCCGTCGAAGTTCCGGCCCAGTCCGCTGCTCAGCTGCGCCGTCATCGCTTGGGATTTCGGCGCGCCAGCCGCGCGCGCGCTCGGCGAGGCGATGCCGCTGCTCGAAAAAGCCGGACATGTGCAGCTCGTCACGGTGCGCGGCGAGAAGCACATATCCTCCAAACATGCCCATCGCGAGATGGCGCAGCATCTGAAGGCACACGGCATCGAGGCATCGTTCCGCGAGATCGATGCAGCCGGCCGTTCCGCTACCGATGCCATCCATGCATTCCTGGCCGAGGTCGATGCGTCTCTTCTGGTCATGGGCGCCTATGGCCATTCCCGGATGCGCGAGTTCGTGCTGGGTGGCGTCACGCGGAGCATGCTGGACCAGCCAGCCGTGCCGGTTTTCCTGTCGCATTGATCGGCGATGCTCGATCTTCTGCAGCGATTGGCACTGGCGCTTTCACTCGGCCTTCTGATCGGAATCGAGCGCGGCTGGCAGGAACGCGAAGGCAAGGATGGCTCCCGCGCGGCGGGCGTGCGTACCTTTGCACTCTTCGGCCTGCTCGGCGGCGTCGGCGGCGCCCTTCAAAGCCTGGCCGGTGACGCGTTTCTCGGTATCGCCTTTGCCGCCTTCGCTGCGGCATTGGCGGCATTCGAGTGGCGCGAAAGCATTGTCAGCGGAAACGTCTCTGCGACAGGGCTTGTCGCGGGACTGCTGACTTTCGCCCTCGGCGCCTATGCCGTGCTCGGCAACATGGCCGTCGCCGCGGCCGTTGCGATCGGCGCGACGCTGGTTCTCGCGGAGCGGCGTCTGCTGCATCAGTTCGTGCGGCGGCTCACCTGGCGCGAATTGCGCGCCGCGCTGCTCCTGCTGGCCATGACATTCGTTCTTCTTCCCGTCCTGCCCAATCATCCGGTCGATCCGTGGAGCGCCCTGAACCCACACCAGCTCTGGATTGTGATGGTCGTCATCGCAGCCGTGTCCTATGTCGGATATATCTGTGTTCGCCTCGCCGGCGAGCGGGCCGGTCTGGTGCTGGGCGCGGCCGCGGGCGGACTCGTCTCATCCACTGCGGTAACGCTCGCCTATTCCCGATTGTCGCGCATTCAACCGCAAGCCACCACGCCGCTGGCGTCCGGCATCGTCGCGGCATGGAGCGTCTCTCTCATGCGGATGAGCGCGATCGCCGCAGGGCTCGCGCCGCAGCTACTGATGCCTCTGGGCATACTGTTCGCGCCGGCTGTTGCCGTGCTGGCCGGATTTTCGATGCTCTTCTATCGCCGTGCAGCCAAGGCGTCGGGGGAATCTCCGCTAACGCTCAAGGATCCCTTCGAACTCGGCGAGGTGTTCAAGTTCGGCTTGCTGCTGGCCGCCGTCACCTTGGTCGCAAAGCTCGTGAACGGCGGAAATGGCGGGCTCGGCCTGATGCCGCTTGCAGCCGTATCCGGACTGGTCGACGTGGACCCGATCACGCTGTCCGCGGCGCACATGGCCGGCAGCGAGATCACGCCGGGCCTGGCTGCGGAGGTCATCGCGGCCGCAGCATCGGCCAATCTCGTGTGCAAGACCGGCGTGGGTGCGATTTTCGGATCGCGTCAGCTGTTCCTCAATCTCCTGGCAGCGGCGGCTCTCGCCATGCTGGCCTCCGGCGCGGTCGTCACCGCCGGCTGGATTTAGCCGGGATCGCAAGCGGTTGACACCGATCAAGCAACCCCTCGCCCCAAGCGATCAGTATGGATTTGCAGAGAGCGAGGATGTGCCATGTACAAGTCCATTCTGGTGACCGGGCTCAACGAGGCGCTCGCACCCGCGACGATGGAATTGGCCATCGCCGCAGCGAAACCCGGCGGCGCCCATATCGAATCGCTGCATGTCCACCCGGGTCCAAGGGAACTCGCCTACTATTCGACCTCGATCAACGCGGAGAGCGCGGCCTTCACAGGACAGCTCGTGGACTCGATCATTACGGCCGATCGCAAAATCTGCGCCCGCTCGCATGCCGTTCACGAAACCGTCTGCACAAGAAAGGGGCTTGCGCCAGCCACCACCTCCTGGAGCGAAGCGGAGGGCGATTGCGCCAGGACCACGATCCGTCACGCGCTCTATAGCGACCTCTGCGTGCTCGGCCGCACCGCCGCCGGAGGCGACCTGACCGTCACCAGCGCGATCGACGTGATCGTCGGCTGCGGCCGCCCGGTTCTGATCGCCGCGTCGAAAGCGGCGGAGCCGGATTTCTCGAGCGTGGCGATTGCCTGGAAGGAGAGCGCCTGCGCGGCGCGGGCGGTGACGGCGTCGCTTCCGCTCCTCGCCGCGGCGAAGCGGGTTCACCTCGTCTGCGTCGCCGAGGAAGACGGCACGGAAACCGCCACCCGCGCCTCGGCCGAGCGGCTCGCCGCCTATCTCGATCGCCACGGCATCAAGGCCGGCATTCGCATCCTGCGCGCGGAGGGTCATGATCCCTGCACAACGATCCTCAACGCCGCGACCGTAGAGCACGATGCGGGCCTGCTCGTCATGGGAGCCTATGGCCATGACCGCGCCCGCGAGTTCGTCTTCGGCGGCTTCACACGGCGCGTGCTGCACACGGCTCAACTTCCGGTGCTGATGGCGCATTGAGATGCGAACCGCGGCGCGCATCGGACATCTGGCGCACGATCTCGTAATGGCGGGCGCGATCGGGCTGCTGGTGGTCTGCGCCCTGCTCCTGTCGACACGCAGCGTAGGCTATCCGAGCCGCGCCGAATCCGCCCTGCCGATTCCAGATATCGAGTCCCGGACGGCGTCCGATCGCGCCATGGCGATCTTCCGCTTTTCGCTGCTGTGTCTCGACGCGTCAAATCGCGGCCGGCTCAAAGAGGCCATCGCCGATTGCGACAAGGCGCTGCTGCTCGACCCGGCACGAACCGACCTGCTGATCCTGCGCGGCAATATCGAAGCGATGGACGGCCGGCTCGCCGAGGCGGTGCGGGACTATACGCGTGTGACCATGCTCGCGCCGTCCGAGCCGGCCGCCTATCGCAATCGCGGCGCCACCTACATGCTCATGAAGCGCGACAAGGAGGCCCTGGCCGACTTTGCGCGGGCCTTGAAGCTCGTCCCGGGCGATCCGTCGACGCTGGAGTTGCGCGGACATTATTATCAGCTGCACGACCGGCCCGATCTCGCCATCGTAGAGTACACCGCCGCGCTCGCGGGAGCGCCTGGCGTGGCACGGTTGTGGAACTCCCGCTGCTGGGCACGCGTGACTGCTAACCGGGAGGTCAAGGCCGCGCTGGCCGATTGCAATGAGTCGATCCGGCTGGATCCGAGATCGTCATTTGCGCATGACAGCCGGGGCTTCGCCCTCCTCCGCCTGGAGCGGTATCGCGAAGCAATCGGAAGCTTCGGCAGGGCGCTGGCCCTGCAACCCCGCCTTGCGTCGTCGTTGTTCGGCCGCGGCCTCGCCAGGCTTTCGCTTCACGATACCGCAGGCCTGCGCGACGTCGCGGCGGCGAAGGCCATTGAGCCGGGAATCGAGTCACGCCTGGGCAGATACGGCTTCCGCCTGCCAACGCGCTTCCCATCCGGCGCCTGACAATTGCTGCGGCGGCTCGCGCGGAATCCAGAGACAAGAAGACGGCGCAGGGGGCAGTCCAGGGAAACTTCGCTCCGGTCAGCTCGACCCGCCCGGAGCGGAGGTCAACCCGTCACCGGCTTGCGACACCAGAATTCCAGCATGCCCGCGAACAGGAGCGGCTCGGTCTTCTCCAGCATCTCCCACGCCGCGCGATCGCGGAGGAGAGGATCGTCCGGATGGTCGATGCGATAACGCAGCCGGCGATGACGGTTGGGAAGCCGGAACGTTAGAAGCTCCAGGCCGAGAGCGTCGATGGCGGCGCAGATCCGCCGGACATCGAACGGATCCTCATGCCGGTGCAGCAGCAGATCGTGGACGCCGGCGAGCGAGAAAAAATCCGGCGAGCCTAAAATGCCTTTCGCACCGCCGGCGATCGTCCTCCGCCGCGCTTCGCGCAAGCTATCGTCGGTCAGCGGCTGTTGCTGAAGATCCGCGAACCGCGCGCGCAGGGCACGAACTCTCAGCCGGGCGGCCGCGCTATAGACCATGATCTGCATGACGCCGCCGGGCTTCAGCACCCCGGTGAGTGCTCCCCAGCCATTCTCGGGATCGGGAAGATGATGCAGCACACCGATGCACGAGATGAAATCGAAGCGGCAGCCAAGCGCCGCGACGCCGTGGAGATCGAGCTGCAGGAGTTCGGCGCCATAAAGGCCGGTCTGCGCCAGCCGGCCGGCGGCGTAACCCAGGCTGGCACCGCTGATATCGACGGCAGTGACCCTGGCATCAGGGTAACGCACCCTGTGATAGGCAACCTCCCGCCCGGTGCCGCATCCGGCGATCAATATCTCCGGCGCAGCCGGAATCACGTCCGGTCCATCGGGGTCGAGCAATGCTATGGTTTCGCGCAGCGATTTTGGCGGACGCCGCGTCACACGCGTCCATTGCGGATAAGGCCAAGCTTCGTACTGACCGCCGACCGCGTCGGTGACGGCGTCACCGGATGACGTTTTCGGCCCCGAAGTCGCGCGCGGGACGACATAGGCGCCGGCCATCGGCGTGGCGCCGAAGCAGGATCGCTCGTCCGCCTCGAACAGCCAGGCGCCGCCATTGAGCCGCGCTTGCGCCAGGAGCGCTTCCACAATTTTCGGATAAGACTGCCACTTGGCCTCGAGCAACAGCCAGCGCCGCAGCGCCGTGAAAATCCGCTCGACCTTCAACACCGTCACCGGCGCTTCCTCCAGCAGCGCATGGACAAGCAGGTTGGATTCGCTTTCCGCTGCCAGAGCCGTCATGTCGCCACCGGCTTCCACGGTCGCCGCATCTTGCAGTGCAATCCGCCAGCCGGCGCGGGCAATGCGGGCGGGATTGACATCCGGATCGCGGATGAGGCTCAGCAGATCGCCGGCTCGATCGGCGGGCGCGTGCTGGGGCGCCGCGGCGAGCAAATCCGCTAGCAGCGCCTTGACTGCAAGATCGCGCGGCGCTCCGTCATATAGGGTCCAGGCCTCGGCCAGCGCTGTTTCAAGGCGGCCGGCATCCCAATGCGCGATGATCGAGGCGCGAAGCGGCGAACCTGGCGGCATGGCGTGTGCGATTTTCCGGTACGGGCGTTTTGAGGGGGCAACTGCGCGGAAGTTGGATAAGCTGACCCGTCGCAAAGCGTAGGTCACCGGAGCGAGATTATCCATGCCGATCGTAGACAGCGGCGCGTCCGTCAGGCTGATGGCGGACAAGGGCTATCGGCTGGCGCTGGCGGGCGACGACGGCGAGGCAATTCGGGCTTATGGCGCGGCGCTGAAAGTGAAGCTCGGGCGTCAGATCCCGGTATTCATGCATCTTTCGGAGCTGCGCCGCCGCGGACGAGAGGAGATCGCCGACCGGCTGGAGCGGTTGAGCCTGCACTATGGCGCCGACATCACGCAGGCTGCGCTGCGTCCGCAGGCGGACATCGCCGCGGCGCTGACCGAATACCGGACGCATTTCGAGCGCGGCTTGTTCAACGGCCGGATGATTGCGAACTACGCCGCCGTCCTGAGCCATGCCCGCCTCGAAGCGGAGCTGGCGCAGCTCATGGCGCAGCCCCGGCTGCTCAAGACCATCCGGGTGGACGACAAGCTGGGCGCCGATCTGGCCGGCCCGGTCGCCGGGCTGCTGCTGGGCGATGCCGTGACGCGGACCTGGACGGAGGAAAACCAGACCATCCGCGACATGGATCGTGTCATGGATGTCGACCGCCTCGACGATCCGCATGTCGCGCGCCTTTTCGCCAGCTTTCACGCGGAAGTCGCGGACCATCTTGCAGAGATGGACGGCATCGATCATCCCGTCTTTCGCTGGCGGCCGAAGGTCTTCGATATCGGCGCCTGGGCGCTGATCTCGCGCGGGCCGGGCTATAACCTGCCGCACCGGCATCCGCAGGGCTGGCTGACCGGCGTCTACTACGCGGCATGGCGGCCGGCCGAAGCGCGGGAAGATCACGGTGCGCTGCATGTCGGTCCGCCCGGGCCCCGGCATGTCTGCGCAGGCTGGCCGCGCGCGGCGATCCCACCGGAGCCGGGAACCCTCGTCCTCATGCCCTCTTATTATACGCACTTCACCAAGCCGACGGCGCCGGGCTCGCTGCGCATCTGCGTGCCGTTCGACGTGACCGACCGGCGTTTCTCCAGCTAATCCCGCCGATAGAGCGCCGAGGCCCGGCGCGCAAGCACCGGCTTCTCGATGGCGAACCAGGAGAGGCAGCCCATGGCAACGGCCAGCACCCAGCACAGCACCATGCCGCTCGCGCCGCGCATGCCGTTCGCAAAAAGCATGTTCGCGACCGGCAGATGGAAGAGATAGATCCCGTAAGAGATGTCGTTGCGCTGGAGCAGCCGGGCGGCCAGCCCGCGCGCCGAATAGGCCAGCGACAGCGCGAACAGCGCGAGCGTCGCGAAGTTGAGCACGCCGACGAAGCGGTTGCCGCTCATCAGAAGGGGCGGCGCACGCAAGAGAATCGTGGCAACCATGACGGCAGCGGCGAGGAGACCGAACAGCAGCACCCTGCCGTGCACGAGCGGCATCAGCCAGCGCAGGTGGCGCTGCGCCAGCAGGCCGCAGAGATACATGCCGAGCCAGGGAAACGGCGTCAGTGCCAGGATTTTGGCGCTCATCCGCAGCGAGGGGACGTGGTGCATCACCCAGGCGTCGCCATAGGCGAGCAGGAACGCTGCCGTGATCAGCATCGCCAACAGGCGGGTTTCGCTTTTGACGGCGCGCATCCAGCGATAGAGAAACGGCGTCGCGGCGTAGAAGCAGACCTCGATCGGAATCGTCCAGAGCGAGCCATTGGCGATGCCGTCGCCATAGCCGCGGAGAAAAGCCGGATTCCAGTCGCAGAGAAGCGTCAATTGCGCCGCGAGCCAGAGCGCCAGCTTCGGCGCGTCCCGCGCGATGGACAGATGCGCGAAGGCGAGGATCGCGATCAGCGTGAACAGCGTGACCGCGAGATAGGCCGGCACGAGGCGCAAGGCGCGGTTGAGCGCGAAGCGGCGGGGATCGGGGTTGTTCTCCCAGGCCGCCGAGATGAGAAAGCCGCTGACGAAAAAGAACACCGGCACGCCGGGTGCCTGGCTGAGGAATCCAAACGCGACGTTTTCTCCGGACGCAAAGACATAGCCGGTGTGAATCACCATGACCTGGCATGCCGCCAGGAGGCGGATGAGGTCGAAGTTGTTCGGCAGGATCGCCGCCGCTTCCGGCGACGCTTGATCCGTCCGCCTTTCGGCAAGCGTCTCGCCGCTTCGCATGTCAGATTTTCCGCACGGCCCCGCGCATCATGCTGTACTGTCGGCGCAATGCAATTGCCGTTCGGAGCGAGACGTGCCGGATATCGCCGCGCGGGGCCTTGTCAGCGACTATTACGACCGCGATCGCGTCGATGCGCAGGTCGCCAACGGCAATCACCGCGGCATCACCGGCGGCAAGTGGGAATTCCTCGGCAGGCTGCAGTTGTCCTTTCTCGTCGCTGAAGGCCTTCAGCCGGAGCACCGGCTGCTCGACATCGGCTGCGGCGCGTTGCGCGGCGGCGTGCATCTCGCCGGTTATCTGGAGCCGGCGCACTACTTCGGCGTCGATCTGAACCAGTCCCTGCTCGACGCCGGCTATGACCGCGAGATCGTGCCGGCGGGACTCGCAGCGAAGCTGCCGCGCGCCAACCTGGCCTGCAATGGCGAGTTCGAGTTTCCGTGGGGACTGCTGTTCGACTTCGCCATCGCGCAATCGCTGTTCACGCACCTGCCGTTCAATTTCATCCGCAACTGCCTGGCGCGGCTCGGACCGGCGATGCGCGTGGGCGGCCGGTTCTATGCGACCTATCACGCCGTGCCCGACGACGGCGATCCGGCGCTGCCGCAGGAGCACCGCGGGAAGTTCAGCTATCCGACGCGCGATCCCTATCACTACAAGTTCCGCGATCTTGCCTATGCTTGTGTCGAGCTGCCGTGGCGCGCGAGCCGGGTGGCGGACGCGCAGTGGCCGCATCCGCGCCAGAAGATGGCGTGTTTCGAGCGGCTCGCGGAGCCGGTGTGAGCGGGGAGCGGGTCTATGATCTCGCCGCCGCCGGCGGGGATTATCCGCCCCGCGACGGCGCGCCCGAGCGCAGCATCGTCGTCTGCACCCAGCAACGCTCGGGCAGCACGCTGCTCGGCGAGGCGATGTATTTCGCCGGCGGCATGGGATGCCCGCTCGAATATTTCCATCCCGGGTTTCAACCGGCCTTTGCCGGGCGCTGGAACGCCGCCGGGAGCTATGTCGCAGCGCTGCATCGTCATCGCACCACGCCGTCGGGCGTGTTCGCAACCAAGCTGTTCTGGCGCGACCTACTCGATCTCGCCAACGAGCGCGCGCCCGGACGGTTCGAGGCGCTGCGCATGGCCTCGCCGGCGGCGGTCCCGTTCGAATCCTATCGCGAACTCTTCGGACTGATCGCCGATATCGTGCCAAACGCAAGCTGGATTTTTCTCACGCGCCGCGACGCCGTCCGCCAGGCGATCTCCAACTACGTGGCGTGGAAGACCGCGCGGTGGCGGCTGTCGGACGAGCAGGAGCATCGCGTTGCCTCTGTGCCGGACTACGATGTCCACCTGATCCGGCGCCTTTTGTCACGAATCCTGCGCAGCAATGCGCATTGGCGGCGTTTTTTCGAGGCCAACGGCATCGCGGTCTGCGAATTGGCCTATGAGGAGCTGGAGCAGGACTACACCGAAACCCTGCGGCGCGTCTTCGCTGCGATCGGCTTTGCGGATGCCACCATCCCGCCGGCGCGGCTTCGCAAGCAGGCCGATGCGGTCAACGACGCCTTGTTGGCGCGCTTCAGGGTGGAATTCGGCGCGAACTAAGCCGGCCCCGCGTTGCCGCCTTCGACCCAGCAGATGAACCGGCCGATCTGCATCGCGCGGGTTAGTCCGGCCGCGAGTTCGGCGCGATGCGCCTCCGCCTCTTCGGCGTTCGCGGGCCAGTTCTCGACGGCGGAGCGCAACCGGCGCATGTCGATCATCCGCGACGCCAGCGGCGACGCAGCGATCCTTTCGACGTCGCGCCGGATGAAATCGCGCTGCGCATCGAGCCGCGCAAACCACTCGGGCGTCTGCACGCCGACCTTGCGGTTGGCGTAGATCTCCGGCGGGACCCGGTCGGCCAGGACGTCGCGCGCCAGCGCGCGCGTGCGGCCGCCGCGCAGATAGTGCTCCTGGGGAACGTTGAGGCAGAACTCGATCAGGCGCGGATCGCCAAGCGGCGCACGCTTCTCCAGCCCCAGGAATGCCGGCGTCTGGCCCTGCCAGTCGCGTCCGATCTCGTTGCTGCGAACCAGCCATTTCGACCGCGCCTCGAAGGGATCGGATGCGACGCGGCCGTCCCGCCAGCCGCCGATCTCGCGCACGCGCTCCTCCAACCGGTGTTCGCGCATGAACTCCGGATCGACAAAGCCGCCATGTTCGAGCCCATAGCCGAGCCCGAGCTGGCGCCGCCGCCAGCGCTTCACCCAGGCCGGCGCGAGGTGGCGCAGCACACGATGACGGAATACGGCGGATAGCGGCTGCCCACTGGCGCGGCGCAGGGCCAGCAATTCGCGCAGCAGACGGATCGGCTGGCCGCGCAGGAGCAGATGGTGAAGGCTCGAATTGCGCCCCCAGGTCAGCGAGAAATTTCCCCAGCCGCCTTCGAGCATGACGCGATGCCCCTGACGGACGGCATGGTCGATGGTGCCCGACAGCCAGCCATGGTTGAGCGGATTGAAGACCGGCATCCCGTTGAGCGCGAAGCGGAGCGCCGGATCGCGGTCGATCGGATGCAAACCGTCATCGTCGACCGCCGTCACGTCCATGTTGGGATGCATGGCGGCAAGCGTGCGCACGCCGGGGCCTTCATCGAGACAGCGCAAATCGGTGTCCGCGGAGCGTTGCCCTGCCGGCGGCACGCGCACGATGACGGCGAGCCGCTCCGGCGCGAGCATCCGCGCGGCGGTCGCGGCGACGGCGGGCGAATCGAGTCCGCTGCTGCACTGGACGGCGACCGGCCGCTCGCTGCGCAGCATGGGCCGAACGGCGCGGTCGAGCTGCTCGCGCGCGGCCTCGACATAATCTTCATGCCGTTCGAGACCGAGAGAACGGCGCCGCGGCGTCCAATAGGCTTCGACGCGCAGGTCATCGGCGTCGCACAGCGCGTGGCAGCCGCTCGGCACGCGCAGCACGCCGCGATAGATGGTGCGCCGTTCCTCGAAGACGTTCAGGGCGAGAAAATCGCCCAACACGACCTCGTCGATCGCGCGCGGCACTTGCGGGAGCGCGAACAGGCCGTTGAAAGTCGTCGCGAAGGCGATGAAGCCGGCGCCGCGATGATAGAAAAGCGGACGTCCGCCCATCTTGTCGCGGCCGAGCAGGAGCCTGCGGCATCGAGATACCAGCGCTCCAACGCCAGCAGGCAGAGCGCACTGTCGGATGTTTCGCGCAGCGCCGCCGGCGCGATGCCGAGCGCTTCGGCGAGATCTTCGCGATTGTCGAGCCTGCCGGCGAACACCAGCCGTCCCTGTCCGCCGAACCCCATGCGCGGCTGACGCTCGAGACGGTCTTCCGGCGTGATGACGAAAAGCTTGTGGACAAGCGCAACTTGAGATGACGACCAGACGGTTTCGCGCGCACCGTCAAAAACCGGTTGCGCGCGCGCCATGCGCTCAATGTCGCGGCGATCAATCGATCGCGCGTCGAACTGGATCAGTCCGGAAAATGCACTCAGCGGTCAGGACGCGTCGTTGTTGGCGTGCGGATTGGAGTCCTGATGGAGCTGGTAGGAGTTCGCGATGTCCTGCGGCTCCAACGCGTCCGTAACGGCGGGAATGATCCAGGGCTTGCGGGCCTGTTCGTTTGACGGGTCGCCCTGCGTGTGGCTGGTCATTGCGTGTCCCCGGCGCAGCACTGCGCCCTTGGATTGCCGATGGATTCTGATACCCAAAGAGGGTCGGCATTGCAACCAGAGCCCGGAACTATCGGCATTTGTTGCACAGACCGGCTGAACTACATTGCGCCGTTCGGACCCCAGCGAGGCCTTCAGCTTGTTCCATTACCGAATCAGCGGTCTGTCCGTGGCCTCCGAACTGACCCTTCCCGGCGCGATTGCGGCAACGCCGGACGCCGTGCCGGACGTCACTGTCCGCCGCGTGGAAGAGATTGTACCGCCGAAGACAGCGCAAACATTGGGCCCCAACTGGTCCGTCGAGGGTGACAAGTTCTTTCTGCACGTCCCGCGTGTAGCGAATTTCCTCATTACCGCCGGCCGCGATATCGCCATGCAACTCGAAGCCGGCATGAGCGAGAGCGATGCGGTCGTCTTCCTGCTCGGGACGGCGTTCGGCGTTCTGCTCTATCAGCGCGGACGGATCGTGCTGCACGCCAGCGCGGTGCAGGTCGGCGGGAGCGCGGTACTGTTCTGCGGCAAATCCGGCGCCGGCAAATCGACGATGGCGGCGGCGCTCAACAAGCGCGGCTACGCCCATGTGACGGACGATGTCTGCTGCATCGAGTTCGATGCGGAGGGCCGCCCCATGGTGCTGTCCGACGGCCGGATGTTGAAACTGTGGCTCGATGCCGTCGATGAAATCGAGCTGTGCGACCGCAAGGGCGCCGCCGTGCGCTCCATGATCGACAAATTCTATGTCGAACCCGAGGTTCCGCTGCGCCTGCCGTCGCTCCCCATCGCGGCGATCTATGCCCTGCGCGAGCAGCGCGCGCCGCTCAAGGCCGGCATCGAACAGCCGAACCTGCTCGACGCGGCGCAGATCCTGCGGCGCGGCCTCTATCGCGCCCGGCTGATGGCGACGATGGGCTTGTCCGCGAATTTTCTCTCCAGAGTCATGGAGGTCCAGCGCGCTGCGAGCGTCTATTACCTCACCCGGCCGTTCAACATGGCCGCGATGCCAGACGTATGCGCCGGGCTTGAGGCGCATTGGCGCTCGCTCGGCCTCATCGAGGCCGGCGGATGAGCGGCATCGTCTGGCTCGCCTCCTATCCCAAGTCCGGCAATACCTGGTTCCGCATGCTGATCTCGAACCTCGCCACGCAGGGCGAACGGGCGGCCGATATCAACGATCCGGACGAGCGGATGTCGATCGCCAGCGCGCGCCTGCCTTTCGAGGACGTCACGCTCATCGAATCCGATCTGCTGACGCCCGACGAAGCCGATATCCTCCGGCCCCGTGTCTTCGAGGCGATCGCGAGCGGCGCCTACGAAGTGCCGAGCACCCTGCCCTGGCGAAATCGCCGCGACTGGCCGACCATATTGAAGGTGCATGACGCCTATACGCTGACGCCGGAAGGCGAGCCGCTGCTGCGCGCCGCGCAGGGCGCGATCCTGGTGGTGCGGGACCCCCGTGCAGTGGCGCCGTCCTTCGCCAACCACATGCACTGCACGGTGGACCGGGCCATCGAGCTGATGGCGGCGGAAGACACCGCCTTTGGCGTTCTCATCGGGCGCCAGAGCCTGCAGATGCGGCAGAAGCTGCTCAGTTGGCACGGGCATGCGCGAAGCTGGCTCGACCAAGAAGAGGTTCCGGTCCATCTCGTGCGCTACGAGGACCTGAAGCGCGACACAGCCCGCGTCTTTCGGGATGCCATGCATTTCGCTGGGCGGAACATCTCGCAGGGTGAAGCCGAACGCGCCGCGCGGCTGGCGGATTTCGCCCAGCTGCAGGCCCAGGAGCGCGCCAAGGGCTTCGCCGAGTGGCCGAGCCGCCGCGGCTTCCACAGCTTTTTCCGGCGCGGCGAGGCGGAAGGCTGGCGCAGCGAGCTTTCGCCCGGCCAAATCCAGCGTATCGAGCGCCAGCACGCTGAAATGATGGCGCGGCTGGGCTATACTTAGCCCGACATCGAGCGGCATCCGCAAAGCCGCGGCAGGGATACCCTCATGGCAGGCATGATCGCACTACCCCCCGAGCTCGGCCTCCGGCGGACCGAAGACTGGCTTAGCACCGTTTCGAACGGCACGGTGATCATGATGCATGCCGCCAATGGCCGCTTCGTCGGCCTCAACGAGACCGCGAGCCGCATCTGGGCGCTGCTGGAACAGCCGGCGACCGTCAAAGACATCGGCACCCGCCTTGCCGCGGAATACGAAATCTCGCCGGAGCAGGCGATCGCCGACATGACGCCGCTGGTGGCGCTGCTGATCGACAACGGCGCGATCGCGCCCGTTGCCGCCTGAGCGCTGCCCGCGTCGCATGGATGCGCAGGCCGATATAAGCGCGCGGCTGGAACTCCTTCGCCGCGCGGTTGCCCTTCGGCCCACTTCTGCGCCGCTTCTGTTTCAGTTGGCCGAGACACTCGCCACCCATGGCGAGCCCGAAGAATTCGCGCGGGTCTTTCGGCAAGCCTTCCTCATTGCACCATCCGTGCGGCCACGGCTTGACAGCGAGGGCGTGGAGCCGCTGGCGGAGAGCGCCTTGCGGCTGCGCAGTGATGCACAGGCACTTCTCGCGCACGGCATATCCTATGCGCCGGTGATCGCGGCCCTGGCCGTTGCACAAAGCCTGCTCGGCCATGCGCATGAGGCTGCACAGCTCCTGGATTATGAGAGCTTTTTCCGCTGCGAGACGCTCCTGCCGGATGACGCGGCGTTCCGCGATGCGCTGGCGGCCGAATTGCGTGTGGGAGCAGTCCCGCGCGGGAAGCGGGGCGGCATGGCGGGCGCGGGCCGCTATACTTTCGACGTGCTGAACGCGGAAACGCCGGCCTGCAATCGCCTGGCAGGTGCGCTGCGTGAACATGTCGAGCGTTATATCGCGGCGCTGCCGCAGCATGCGGACCATCCGTTCGTGACGTCGCGTCCTGCTCGCTACGCGTTGCGCGGATGGAGCGTCGCCAGTTCCGCGGACGATCACTTCGAGTCGCATATCCATCCGCAGGCCTGGCTGAGCGGCGTCTATTATGTGGCGCAGCCGGAGGACGCGCGCGGCACGCAGCGCGGTTCGCTCCATGTCGGGCCGCCGGCGCAATTCGGCGTCACGGTGCAGCAGGGCTGGGCCGAGCGCGCGATCGAGCCGGTGCCGGGCCGTCTCGTCCTGATGCCGGGCTATTTCTATCACGCGACCCGGCCGACGCTGAGCGACGAGACCCGGCTTTGCGTGGCGTTCAATGTCGTGCCGGAAGAACTCGACGACGACGGACGGGAGCGCTAGGTGCCGTCCGGCCTCGGCGCTCTCCTGCGCGGCCTCCGGCGATTTGCCGCCGACCGGCCTTATCGCAGCGCATTGTGGTTGCGCCTCAGCGGCGCCGAGGCGTTCCAACTGAGCACCCGAACTTACGAAAACCGCTACCCAGCGATCTTTTCCAGAGTGCAGGAAGAATTGCGTTCCACGCCGCGGGCGCAGATTCTTTCCTTCGGATGTTCGACCGGTGCGGAAGTGTTCTGGCTCCGCCGCTATCTCCCCGATGCCGTCATCCGGGGCGTCGATATCAACGCGGCATGCATCGCCGCCTGCCGCGCGCGCGCGAAACATGAAGGCGGCGCCGGCATCACCTTCGCCGTTGCCGATTCTGCCGAAGGCGAGCCGCAGGCGTTCTACGACGCGGTCTTCTGCATGGCCGTGCTGCGCGACAGCCGGCTCTGGCAGACGGGTGCGGAGCGCTGCGATTCCCTGATCCGGTTCCAGGATTTCGCCAGAACGGTCGACGGCTTCGCGCGCTGCCTGAAGCCCGGCGGACTGCTCGTCATCCGCCACAGCAATTTCCGCTTGAGCGACACGCCGGCCGGTGCGGAGTTCGAAACGCTCTTACGCCTCAAGGACACGACAGGCCGCACGCCGATCTTCGGCCCGGACAATCGCCTCATCCCGGGCGCCGATTATCCCGATACGGTATTCCGCAAAACCGGCTGACGCGGCGCGGCGCGATCGAACAGCTCGAACACAAGATGGATGCGATCCTCCGTTCCACCGTTGACGACGGAATGGACCTGGATGTTGTTGAGCTCATAGGCCTTGCCGGGCGTGAGACGGAATTTCTCCGCGCCGACCTGGAACCAGACATCGTCATTCGTGATCAGCGGCACGTGGATCTTGTGCGCAAGATGATTGGACATGCCGATATCGCTGTGCGCGTCGATCTTGCCGCCCGCCGACAGGCGCGCGAGCATCACCTTGGGAAAATCGGGCTCCGCCATGTCGTAATGCGCAGCCACCGCCGTCATGACCGGCAGCAGCAAACTGCTCCAGCGCCCCCAGAATGCCGTCGCGTGATAGCCCGCGGGCTGGGTATCGTTGTTGAAGCGGGCGATGATGTGCTGCGTCTGGCGGAAGCAGGAGAAATCGTTCTCCTTCTTCTCGTTCTCGGCGTCCCATTCGGCTGCATCGATCCGGCGCACCGCATCCCGCAACGCGGAGACATCGATGGCGCAGATCTCGCGGTAATGCTCAGGCTTGATCACCGGAATTCGGCCCGACGCCGCGAGCGCCGCCAGAACGGCGAGCTTCTTCGGTGTCACCTGACCGATATTTCCGAACCGGTTGTGCATGAAATCCTCGTAACGCCGAGACGTTATCACGCGTTCAGCCAGGTTTCGAGCAGGACGCCGCGATAGGCCGTTTCGATACGAAATTCATGGCCCGGCGCGATCCGCACGGGTTCGGGCAGCGGGCAGGCATGCAGGCGCGAGAAGAACACGGCGCCTGCTTCGGGACGGGCTTCGAGCACCGTTCGCGCGTCGAGTTCGAGCCGGATCCAGCGCGCGATGACGTTGGCCTCACCGGCAACGACGCCTTCCGAACGCACAGCGGCATGGCCGCTGACGGGATGCGACGGCGCCGCGAAGTCGAAGCTTAGGATCGGTTGGGGATGCGAGAGCAGCCGGATCGACGGATCGCCGACATCGACGGCGAGAGCGCGCAACGCGTAATCCGCGAGCGGCGCGAGATCGAAGCCCGCGGCGCTATCGATATGCGCCGCGCGGCGCCAGTTGCGCCAATCCGCCAGCGCCACGCATAGGCTCCCGCGCGCCGGCACGACGAGCGCATCCGCTACGAGCAACCGCCGGCGCGCATCGGCGAGGGCAGGGAGCGGATCGAAATCCAGAAGCTTGTCGCCGAAAATATCGCAGAATAGCAGATCCGCCGGGCGCTCGAGATCGACGCCGAGCTCAACTTCGTGCGACGGCTTGACGACGACCGAAACACGGTCGGCATAGCCGTTTCGGGCAATGAGATCCTCGGCCAGCATCGCCGCGATGGGATCCTTCTCGCAGGTCACGACCTTGGCCGCCCCGGCGCGCGCCGCTATCAGCGCCAGCATGCCGGCGCCGGTGCCGATTTCGAGAACATGCATGCCGGGCCGGATCGCCGCGCGCAGGGCGGCATCCCAGGCCGCGTTGCGCCGCGCATCGTTCATCATCGCGATGTGATAGCCGGGCAGAAGCGACGACAGCAGCCGATGGCCGCGTGCGCGCAGCGCGGCATCGCCTTCCTTCATCCCACGCAAGGCAAGTTGCGCGGCGCGTAACGGCAACTTCTTTCCGATCGCGATCTCCGCGAGTGCGAGAAGATGCGCGGAATGGCCGGGACCGGGCGGTATGACGGCCTCGAGCGCCGCCAATTGCCGTGCTGAATCGTCATCGCCCATTGGGCGATTGCAGCACAGGGGAGTCAGAGAATGAATGGCGCACCCGAAGAGATTCGAACTCCTGACCCTCAGATTCGTAGTCTGATGCTCTATCCAGCTGAGCTACGGGTGCGTTCAAGGGCGGCGAACTTATTGAGGCGGCGGGGCAAAGGCAAGCGGAAGCTGTGGGCCGCCTCCCGGGCTTTCCCGGAGAGGGCAGAAAGGCGCCAAGTCCTTCGCTCTTCGATGAAATCTCCCCAGAAAGCGGCATCCCGTACCCTTGTTTGGCCGCGCGGCGCTGGTTAAGACTGGCCCTGAAGGGCCCGCGAGTCAGCGGTTGTTGCGGCCGCAAGGGCCCGGTTTCGCGGAGATACGGCAGATGAACGGACTTCGGGCGGTGCGGAAATCGCGTCTCGTCAGCATTGTGGCGCTCACGGCCGCGCTCGGCCTGGCGGGTTGCTCCGATCTCGACTCGGCCATGTTCCCCGACGATACCGCCTCCGGCGTTCCGTCCGGCACGCCCAGCGACAACTCATTCCCCGCCGAT
>Ga0310811_10003923_pt1 | contig 18729 bp, 17 predicted proteins | sample YCmetagenome_FD_207642 | JGI IMG/M metagenome (GOLD analysis project Ga0310811, IMG submission 207642) | Soil microbial communities from experimental microcosm in Duke University, North Carolina, United States - YC | ecosystem: Engineered > Artificial ecosystem > Soil microcosm > Unclassified ...
CGTTGCCGAAAGGGCGGCTCGCGTATGTGCATGTGGCGCGCGGCGCGCTGAGCGTGAACGGCCAGGCGCTAAAGGCGGGCGACGCCGCCAAGCTCAGCGACGCCGATACGGTGACGCTGGACCAGGGAGATAACGCTGAAGTGCTGCTGTTCGATCTCGCGCAGCTCAACGGCTGACTGCCGGAAGGTTCGCGCGCGGTCATTTCAATGAAGGATGATGGCGCGACGAGCAGGCCACGCTGATCCAACGTGGCCCGCATGCCGCAACGTCAATCGCGCAGTCAACGCAAAAACGCCACGGAAAACTCCGTGGCGTTTTCGCATCCGCGAGGCGGCCGCACACGGCCGCCTCGTCATCACAGCGCGCCGCTTACTGAGTGGCGGCCGGCGCCGACGCCGCGCCCTTGTGATGCTCCCAACGCTCGCGCATCTTCTCGTGACGCGATTCCATCTTCGCGAAGCGCTGCTTCAGCGCCGTGCTGACGGTGGTCTTCTGCTGGTCGTTCAGGCCGTTGTAGAACTTCAGCCATGCGTCGGTGGTTTGCTGGCGCAACTGCGCGTCCTTCTGCTCGACTTGCTGATGCGCCGCGGCCATTGCGTTCAGATCCAGGATCGGCTGTTGCTGCGCAGCCTTGAACTGGTTCTTCATCTGCTCGTGATTGGCACGCATCGCTTCGTGGCCTTGCTTCATCGTGTCAAGCGCGGCTTGCCACTGCTTTTCCTGATCCGCGTTCAGCTTCAACTGGTCGTGCAGTTGCGTCAGTTGCTTCATGAAGTGGCCGTGCCAGCCGCCGGGGCCGCCCTGCGTGGCGGGTTGTGCGGCATAAGCGGCGCCCGCGCCGATGGCGAGAGCGGTGGCGGCAACGGCGAGAACCCGCGACATTTTTTTGGTGGACATATAAGGCTCCTTGTAATGGAATAGCCGACGATGCAACCGGTCATGTGGACTGTCTGCATTCGGTAAGACACAGCGTAGAGAAGCCGGCCGCTTGCTGTGTTACGCGTCTTGCTGCGGCTATTACCGAGCATTACGCGCGCCTTTCACCGTAACACCCGGTAACCCTTGAGGGGCATCGGTTAACGAAAACCCTTCCTGCTGCGCGTTAAACTTCATTCCATGGCTACTCAAATCCTTGTTGTCGACGACGACGTCGAATTGCGCGATCTTCTGCGCGACTATCTGGCCCGTCAGGGCATCGAAGTTTCGGTGCTGCATGACGCGGGCTCGCTCGAACGCAGGCTCGAACGCGAGCGCCCGGATCTCATCGTGCTCGATCTGATGATGCCGGGTGTCGACGGACTCACGGCGCTGCGCAAGCTGCGCGCGTCGGGTGACGACATTCCCGTGATCATGCTCACGGCGCGTGCGGACGACGTCGACCGGATCGTCGGGCTGGAGCTCGGCGCGGACGACTACCTCGGCAAGCCGTTCAATCCGCGCGAGTTGCTCGCGCGCGTGCAGGCGGTGCTGCGGCGGCGCCGCACGCTGCCGTCGGCGGCGGCGCCGGAACAGCGCGAGCCGTTCAGCTTCGGGCGCTTCACGCTGGATTTCCAGTCGCGCACGCTGCATCTGGAAGACAAGCCGCTCACGCTGTCCGGCAGCGAGTTCGCGTTGCTGAAGATCTTCGTCAATCACCCGATGCGCACGCTCACGCGCGAACGTCTGCTCGAATTGCTGCACGGTCCCGAATACGACGGCACCGACCGCGGCATCGACGTGCAGGTGTGGCGCTTGCGCCGCATTCTCGAAACCGACCCGTCCACACCGCGCTTCATTCAGACCGTGCGCGGACGCGGCTACGTGTTCGTGCCGGACGGCGAGCAACATGCGCCGGCCCATTGATTCGCTGTTCGGGCGGCTGGCGCTGCTAGTCGTCGCGGTGCTGATGCTGTCGCATTTCGCGTGGTACGCGCTGATGCGGCTCGAACGCAGCCAGCTGCAAACGCGCTATGCGGTCGAGGAAGCCACCTTCCTCGTCGACGCGGTGCGCCAGCACGTCGCCCGCACACCGGATCAACCGTTGCCGTCGCGCGTCAAGCTGGTCGACCCGGCCAGCAAGGACGTGCCGCCCGAGAGCACGGAGATGCCGCCGCCGCTCGAACGCTTCGTCGAGGACGTGCGCGACCGGATGCCGTCCGGCACGCAGGTGCGCGTCGGCATGCCGGGCAGTCCGCCCGCGCTGTGGGTGCGAGCCGCCACCGATCGCAGCTGGATCGTCGTGCCGATGCAGCCTTTGCGCATGCCGCGCTCGCTCGACCGCACGGTGCTGTGGCTCGCGATCATCTTCTCGTTCGCGGTGATGGCGGCGCTGTTCGCCGCGTGGGCGTTACAGCAGCCGTTGCGTTCGCTGGCGCAGGCGGTGTCGCGCTTCGGCCGCGGCCTGCCGGTGCCGCCGGTGCCGGAGCGTGGTCCGCGCGAGTTGCGGCAGCTGACCCATGGCTTTAACCAGATGGTTCAGGAAGTGGCGCGCACCGAAAACGACCGCGCCGTGATGCTGGCCGGCGTCGCGCACGATCTGAAAACGCCGCTTGCGCGTTTGCGGCTGCGCGCCGAAATGATGGACGAGCCGAAGATGCGCGACGGCGTGGTGCGCGACGTCGACTCCATGACGCATATCGTCGAGCAGTTTCTGGTGTTCGCGCACGACGGCGCCGATCGCAGCGAAGCGGTCGAAGTGGACGCGCAGTGCGAGCGGGTCGTGCGCACGTATCGCGCGGTGGCCGCCGGCGCATCCACCGTGCAGACCGAACTCAACGCGGGACCGGCGTTCCTGCTGCCCGCCGCCACGCTCGACCGCATTCTGTCGAACCTGCTCGACAACGCGCACGCGTACGGCGCGCCGCCGATTACCGTCGGCACCGCGCGCACCGCGCAAGGCTTCACGCTGTCGGTGAGCGACAACGGCAACGGGATCGCCGCGCAGGATCTGATCAACGCGAGCCGGCCTTTCGTGCGGCTCGATCCGGCGCGCGGCGGCAACGGCCATAGCGGGCTCGGGCTCGCGATCGTCGAGCGGCTGGTGCGGCGTGCGGGTGGGGAGTGGGAGATCGGCAACCACGGCGGCCGTGGCTTGCGAGTGTTGATGAGCTTTCCGTTCGAGGTCTTGCCGAAAGTTGCGGCGGCCTCGGAGAGCGCCTGGTAGGCGCTACGCGGTGCGGGCGCGTGCGACGTGTCTGCACCGTGATTGATGGCTGGCTTGAAGTCCGGACACAACGTCCGGATGCATGGCGGCAGCGCGGCGCGCTAGTCCGAGAACAGCGTATTCAGCGCGTTGGCCGCTTCGCTATCCACCGTATTCCAGGTCACGGTTTCGGCCTCGAAAATGTAATGCGTCGTGTATTTGCCCAGACGCGCCAGTATCTCCTCCTGAATCAGTTCCGGCGCGACCGCCAATTTCAGATACCACGCGGTAGACGACAGGCGCGTCTGGAACGCGCCATATTCAGCCAGCAGATGGTCGAATGCGTCAGCATCCTGATCGCGACAGACGATGACCAGATTTCCCTTCATGCGAATCTCCCGTTAGAGCGGTAGCGGCAACCTTGATATCAGGTTCGATCATACCTGCATCGCTACGGGAAGCCCGAGGCGCGCTTGCGTTGAGTGAGGTTGCGCGCGCATCGAACGCGGGCGCCGTGCGCATCGCGGTCGATGCGCGGCGGGAAGGCCGTGTATGCCGCGCCTTTACTCTTTACCAGGCGTTGGCCACCGTACGCGCGGGCGGCGCGGTATCGTCGGGGGGCAGGGCTTCGGTGCGGTCGCGGCCACCGGTCTTCGCCGCGTAGAGCGCGGTGTCGGCGCGGCTCATGATCCGCTCGGGCAGATCGTCGGGCGACAGCTGGGTGATCCCGATGCTTACGCTGAGGTTCACCGAAGGCGGCAACTTCGGCGAAGGCACCGCTTTCAAACGCAGGCGCAAGCGTTCGACCACTTCGCGGCCGCCGGCCAGATCGGTGGCGGGCAGCAGCAAGCCGAACTCTTCGCCGCCGAGCCGGCCGATCGCATCGGCGCCGCGCAGTTCGGCGCGGCAGGTGTCGACGAAGTGCTCGAGAGCGCGGTCGCCGGCGGCATGGCCGAAGCGGTCGTTGATCTGCTTGAAGTGGTCGAGGTCGGCGATCGCCATGCACAGCGGCTCGTGCTTTGCATGCGCGCGTTCGATCTCGTGGCGCAGCAGGTCGAGGAAGTAGCGTCGCGACAGCGCGCCGGTCAGCGCGTCGTGGCGCGCCTCGGCCGAGAGCAGCGTATTGGCCGCCTGCAATTGCTCGGCAAGATCGCGCGTCGCGCGATGATGGCGCCGCTCGCGCACATACGACACGGTGATCACCCACGCCAGCGCGACCGTGCCGGCCAGCGTCAGAAACACCAGCAGATGATCGCGCTTGTGATTGCGCAGCAGTTCCGGCCAGGCCGCGAGCGGATCGACCAGATGCGCCGACAGCCCCGAATTCAGGCCGACGCGGTCCTGGTACAGCGAGGGCGCAGGCTGCTCGGTCATGCCGAACAGCTGGCCGGCGACGGCCGCGGGCACCCACGGCGCCTGCTCGCGCACTTTCGTGTTGACGCGAATCCGCATGTCGGGGAACGCGTCGCGGTGATAGACGGTCATGCGCTCGGCGGGCTTCATCTGCATGACGCGCGAGTTCGGCAGCGCGTGGCCTTCGAGCTCACTGTTGTGCGCCATGATGATGACGCCGTTGTCGTCGGCGACGAAGGTGCCCGAGTGCGCGACCCAGTGGCGCAGTCGCGCGATCCCGACTTTCGCGACCACCACGCCGACCAGCAGCCCGTCCGCATACACCGGCGCGGCGATGAAGATGCCCGGTTCGCCACTCAGGCGGCCCACGCCGTAGGCCTCCGAGAACGCGCCGAGTAGCGCGTTCGTCAGATAGGTGCGCGTGCGCATGTCGACGCCGACGAACGAATGTTCCGCCGCGTACGGATTGTTGGCCGAGTCGCTCGACGCCACGCAGACGCCATTCGTATTGACGAGCCAGATCTGGTCGAGCCCGGAGAAGCCTTGGGCGTCGTGCAGGAAGTTGCTCACCGCCCTCATTTGCGCGTCTTTTTGCAAAGCGGCGCGCAGGGCGGGTTCCGCCGCCTCGCTGTTCGCGGCATAATTCTGTGATTGCGCCAGGGCGCGCTGGACCACGTCCAATTCGGCCATGGTTGCGGGGATGGCGCGGGACATGGCGAGGTCGCTCGCGATCACTTCCGCCATGTTGTCGACGATCGACGAGGACATTTGACGCTGCGCGTGCAGCGCCGCGTCCAGCTCTTGCTGTACCATCCGGTCCGCGACCATGCCCGCCACGAACCAGCAAACCAGTACGATCAGCAAGAAGCTGATCGGTCCGGTTGCCTGGCGCAAGGTTGTCCTGTTCATCGACCCTCTCATCCGTCTGGCTGTGACATGCAACTAGCTCATTCGTGGCAGCGCACCGGCGCTGTGCCGACCGTTTCGAAGCGGCTGACGATTTGCCGCCGCCGTGGCCCGGGATAAACCGCTAACAAACATGCACAAACATGCGCGTCGTTTCCTGATTTTAACCGGCATGGGGCCAGACGCCACCGTTATTGCGGGAATGCGAACTGCATGCGCCGCGCCGATTAGATTCTTATCGGCAACCTAGCCGGATTCTTGATAGCTATACGGGTTTTTCGGGCGGTTTTTCACGATCCCGGCGATTGCCGGCGATGTGGCTCACGCGCCACGATCCGCGGCTCGCGTAGTCTTGCGGCGGCGTCGGCCAGGACCCGTTCGTCGCGCCCGCGCCGCTAATTGGCGCGAAAGGTTGTGCCTGAAACATAGGATGGTGTAGTGTCGTGCCGTCCAAAACAAGGAAAGCTCGCCAGCCTTCGGGCGGCGCCTGCGGCGACAGGAGTCCGGCGTGATGGTGGTGGTCCTGGACGGGGTCGTCCGCGGACACCTCCGTTGCCGGTCCACGTGTCTCCAACGCTAACGATTTACCGCGCACACGCGTTTTGCCATGCCTGATTTCCGCTTTCCGGACCGATCTTCAGACCGCCGCGCCGAAGCAGCGGCCTCCTTCGAGCAAACCCACATCCGCGTCGAAGGGGAGGGTATCTAATGGATTTTAGTTTCGACCTGAAGCGCACCGCCAATGCGTCGGCATGGCGGGTGCTGCCCAACCGCTGGGACTTCGTGGCCTTTCCGCTGATCATCTGCCTGATCGCGCTGGCGGCGATCGGCTTTCACGAGACGCTCGCGCCGATGTCGACGCTCAAGACCCAGGTGATCTCGCTCGACCCGGCGAACCTGCCTGAATACGCGATGCGCACCACGTTGCGCATGCTCGCGGCGATGGTCGCTTCGCTGATCTTTACGCTCGCTTACGGCACGCTGGCGGCCAAGAGCCGGCGCGCCGGGCTCGTGCTGGTGCCGATTCTGGATATCCTGCAGTCGGTGCCGGTGCTCGGCTACATTTCGTTTACGGTCACCTTCTTCCTCGCGCTGTTTCCGGGCCGCGTGCTCGGTGCTGAACTCGCGGCGATCTTCGCGATCTTCACGAGCCAGGCGTGGAACATGACGTTCAGCTTCTATCAGTCGCTGCGCACTGTGCCGCGCGACCTCGACGAAGTGTCGCGCGGTTTTCATCTGACTTCGTGGCAGCGTTTCTGGAAGCTCGAAGTGCCGTTCTCGATGCCGGGCCTCATCTGGAACATGATGATGTCGATGTCGGGCGGCTGGTTCTTCGTGGTCGCCTCCGAAGCGATCACGGTCGGCAACAACACGATCACGCTGCCGGGCATCGGCGCGTTTCTGGCGCAGGCGATCTCAGAGAAGAACCTGCACGCGATCGGCTGGGTGATCCTCGCGATGACGGTCGTGATCCTCGCGTACGACCAGTTCCTGTTCCGCCCGCTCGTCGCATGGGCCGACAAGTTCCGCATGGAAACCACCAGTTCGGGCGACGCGCCCGAATCCTGGCTGCTCGATCTGATTCGCCGCACGCGTCTGATTCACCGGCTGCTGGTGCCGATCGGCTGGATGTTCGCGAGGGCGGCGCGGGTGCGCTTCCAGTTGCCGGCTTTCAGCGCGCCGCGTTTCCAGATTCCGCGGAGCCAGAAGAGCTCGAAGCTCGGCGACATGCTGTGGGCCGCGCTGGTGCTGGTCGCCACCGTCTACGTGGTGTACCGCGTGTTTCTGTATGTGCGCACGGGAGTGACGCTCGACGAGGTCGGCCACGTGCTCGTGCTCGGACTCATCACGCTGCTGCGCGTGGTGGTGCTGATCGCGATCGCGTCGGTGATCTGGGTGCCGGTCGGCGTGCTGATCGGCCTGCGTCCGGCGCTGGCCGAAAAGTTCCAGCCGCTCGCGCAGTTCCTCGCCGCGTTCCCGGCGAACCTGCTGTTCCCGGTGTTCGTGATCGTGATCGTGCGCTTCCATCTGAACCCGGATATCTGGTTGTCGCCGCTGATCGTGCTCGGCACGCAGTGGTATATCCTGTTCAACGTGATCGCCGGCGCGAGTTCCTACCCGAACGACTACCGCGAGGCGGCCAAGAATTTTCACATCCGCGGCTGGCAATGGTGGCGTCAGGCGATGCTGCCGGGCATCTTCCCGTACTACGTGACTGGCGCGATCACCGCGTCGGGCGGCGCGTGGAATGCGAGTATCGTGGCTGAGTTCGTTCAGTGGGGCGATACCAAGGTGGCGGCGCACGGGCTGGGCGCGTACATCGCGCAGACGACCGCGGCGGGCGACTACCCGAAGATCATCGTGGGCATCGCCGTGATGTCCCTGTTCGTCACCCTGTTCAACCGCCTGCTGTGGCGTCCGATGTACGCCTACGCCGAAGCCAAGCTCCGGCTCGATTGAGATATGAAGGCATAAGCGATGCAAAATCCTAAAGCTGCCATGACCGCCGCGCCGATCCAGACGCCGCCGAAGCCGCCGCGCCTCGGCGAAGAGATCCTGCTCGTCAAGGACGTGTGCCGCGGCTTCAACAAGTCGCAGGGCGAGTTGCTCGTCCTCGACGACGCGAATCTGTCGTTGCGCGAAGGCGAGATCGTCGGTTTGTTGGGCCGCTCGGGCTCAGGCAAGTCGACGCTGTTGCGCATCATCGCCGGTCTGATCGAGCCGACGGACGGCGAAGTCACGTATATGGGCAAGCCGCTCGACGGCCCCGCGAAGGGCGTCGCGATGGTGTTCCAGACCTTCGCGCTGTTTCCGTGGCTGACCGTGCTGCAAAACGTGGAAGCGGGACTCGAAGCGCAAGGCGTCGGCGCGAGCGAACGGCGCACGCGCGCGCTTGCGGCAATCGACCTGATTGGTCTGGACGGTTTCGAAAACGCGTATCCGCGCGAGCTGTCGGGCGGCATGCGTCAGCGCGTCGGCTTTGCGCGCGCGCTGGTGGTCGACCCCACGCTATTGCTGATGGACGAGCCGTTCTCCGCGCTCGACGTGCTGACCGCCGAAACCTTGCGTACCGACCTGCTCGATTTGTGGACGCAAGGCCGCATGCCGATCAAGGCGGTGCTGATCGTCACGCACAACATCGAGGAAGCGGTCTTCATGTGCGACCGGATCCTGGTGCTCTCGTCGAATCCGGGCCGCGTGATCGCCGAGATCAAGGTGCCGTTCAAGCATCCGCGCAACCGGCTGGACCCGGCGTTCAGGCGCCTCGTCGACGAGATCTACGCGAAGATGACCGCGCGTCAGACCGACGAAAAGACCAAGAAGGGGCTGGAGCTGCACAGCTGGCTGCCGCATGTTTCGACCAACCTGATGGCGGGTCTGATCGAGACGCTGGCCGCCGCGCCGTACCACGGCCGCGCGGATATGCCGGAAATCGCCCGCTCTCTGCATCTGGAGGTGGACGACCTGTTCCCGGTGGCCGAAGTGCTGCAGCACCTGGGGTTCGCCGACGTGCGCGAAGGCGATATTTTCCTGACGCCGCCGGCGCGCGTGTTCTCCGAGTTCGGTACCCAGGAGCGCAAGATGATGTTCGCCGAGCATCTGCTGCGGCACGTGCCGCTCGCTGCGCGGATCAAGAAGGTGTTGAACGAGCGGCCGGGACATCGCGCGCCGCGCGTGCGCTTCGAGCAGGAACTGGAAGATTTTCTGTCGGACAGCGCGGCGGAAGAGACGCTCGACGCGGTCATCAACTGGGGTCGTTATGGCGAGATTTTCTCGTATAACGACCAGACCGAAATCTTCAGCCTGGAAGACGTGGAGTCTTGAACGTAGCTGGGTTGGATGACCACGGCAGACGGTTCATGCAAGAAGCGGCAGGCAGACCCTGCCGCTTTTTTATTGCAGATTGCCCCAGCGTTCGACCGCCGGTTCGGCGGAAGCCCACTTCCAGCCTTTGTCCTGTTGGCACGCGCTCGCCGTGAACCAGGCCGTGGGTGCGTTCGGGGCGTCGCCGTCCTGCACCGAGAACACAAATTCCTTGCACAGCGCCAGCGCCGAACCGAACGCGCGCGTCACGCGCACCTGACCGTGGCCGTTCTCGATGGGCAGCGTGTGCTTGACCGACCAGGGGCGCGTCTCGCCGACCGGCATCGCACCCGCCAACGCGGCGATCAGATCCTGCTGGTCCTTGTGCATGCCGCGCATGTAGCGGCCGACAGCTTCGTCCGTCGCGGCCTGCACGGCAATGCCGACGCCAATCGCGACCGCCGGGTTCGAGGTCACGAGTCCCGATGCAACGCCCGCCGCCGCACCACTCGCGGCGCCGACCGACGAGCAGCCGCTCGTCAGCAGGCTCGCGCCGACGCATAGTGCGCCGGCCGCGATCAGCCGCAGACGGTTGCCGGAAAATGGCGCGACACGTGGGCGAGCCGCCGCGCGCGAGACGCGAAGCGAAAGCGTCTTCATTGCAGCGCGCCCCAGCGTTCGGTGGCGGGTTCGGCCGACGCCCATTTCCAGTTGGCGCCGTCACGGCAGACCGACGCGACGAAAAACGCGCTGCTTGCCGGGACGTTCCTGGTGGCGGTCTGGTCGACGGAGAAAACGATTTCCTTGCAGTCGAGCGCGCCCGTGCTGATCGCGCGGCTGACGGTGACGCGACCGTGCTCGTCGTCTTCGATCGGGACCGAGTGGGTCATACTCCACGGCGCGACCGCGCCGACGTCGAGCGGGCCGGCCACTCTGGCGATGCTGTCCTGCGTATTTCTATGGACCACGCGCTCCGAGTACTGCACGCCGGCGCGCGCCGCGGCCACCGCGCCAAGGCCGATACCGGTGGCGACCGCCGCATTGCTGGTGACTTTCGTCGCGACCGCCGCGCCCGCGATACCGGCGCCGGCCACGGCGCCTTCGGAGTAAAGCGAGCTACAGCCGCTCAACGCCGACGACACGACCAGCGCCAATGCGACGAACGCCGCTGCACCGTGACGTCCACATCTGGCCGGTTGTTTTGTCCTGTCGGCCCACACCCTGTTTTTCTGCATTTCCCTTTCTCTGCTCTTGCCGATACCGCTCGTTCACGCGTGCAGCGAGCTTGTGAATAAGCGCCACGTCTTTCCAATACGCTGCCGCATTTTGCAGCATGCGTTTTGTAATTGGCAGCGAAAAAATGCAAGAAATTGCAAAACATGATGCGTGGCAAATTGGTTTCTGTTTGGCGGCAAGAAGAATTTGCCTGGTAATGCCAGGTAATTCGCGAAACAAAACTCGGCGAGCCGATTTCTCGCGGCAGAACGCGCAATATCGTGATAGTTGAGTGGGGCGATGTGCTCACGCGAAGAACTCGCGTGAGCGTGAAGTAAAACTGGCCGTCCGGTTTCGAGTGCCTTGCGCCTACTGTTCCGCTTCTTCTTCCGCGCCTTCGTCGCCGTATGCACTCAAGCGGTTGTACAGCGTTTTCAGACTCACGCCGAGCGCCTTGGCAGCGCGCCGCTTGTCGCCGCCACAATACTTGAGGGTGCCGAGAATGATCTGCTTTTGCGCGTCGGCGAGCGGCGTGCCGATCCAGACGCTCATCGCATCGCCTTGCGTGACCGCTTTCTTGACTCGCGACACGAGATGCGGATGCGGCAGCTCGACGGTCTTCTCCGCGAGAATGAACGCGCGATACACCGCGTTCTTCAACTCGCGCACATTGCCCGGCCACGACCAGGTGCGCAGCGTTTCGAGCGACCGCTTGCTGAAGCTCTTGCTCGTGCCTTCCTGCTGGTTGAGCTGCGCGAGGAAGTGTTGTGCGAGCAGTTCGCGATCGTTCTCGCGCTCGCGCAGCGGCGGCGCGCGCAACGGGAAAACCGCCAGCCGGTACATCAGGTCTTCGCGCAGGCCGTTTTCCTTCACGGCCACTGCCGGGTCGCGATTGGTCGCGGCGATTACGCGCACGTTCCCGCTGATCAGCTCGTTGCCGCCGACCCGATAGAACGTGCCGGTTTCGAGCGCGCGCAGCAGTTTGACCTGGCGCACCGGCGCCATTTCGGTGATTTCGTCGAGGAACAGCGTGCCGCCGTTCGCATGTTCGAAGTAGCCGACGCGGCCTTGGACCGCGCCGGTGAAGCTGCCTTTTTCGTGGCCGAACAGCTCGGCCTCGATCAGTTCGTCGGGGATCGCGCCGCAGTTGACGGCGACGAACGCGGCTTCCTTGCGGCTGCTTTGATCGTGAATCGTGCGGGCGATCAGCTCCTTGCCGGTGCCCGATTCGCCGATGATCAGCGCGGTCGCATCGGTGCTGGCGACGCGCTCGATCTGCTCGTACAGATCCAGCATCACGGGCGACGAGCCGTACAGCAGCCCATACGATTTCAGTCCCGCGATGCCGTCCGCGACGCGCTGCTTCGCCTGAGCCGAAGCGGTGCCGCCGGCGGAGACGGTGGGCGAGTCCAGATCGATTGACGCCATATGCGGGGAGTCCTGTGCAAATGAGTGTGTTGTTGCGGCGCGCAGGCCTTGGGAGCGATATTGGCTGGTGCGCCAATATCCCACAAATGTCGATTTAACCACTTCGGCGCTGTTTCCGGCAATCGAAGTGACGGGCGGCGAAATGCGCGGGCGCACCATCGGTCGAAATTGCCGCGCACGGGCGCTGGATTGAGTGAGTGCAGCAAATTTACCGGGCACGTCGTTTGCGCCACAAGCCCGACACGCGTGTGTCTTCGCGCGGTTCACGTCGGCGAGTGGTCTAGACTGGATCCAAAACCGCACCGACGCTGCACCCCAAACATACGCGAACGCCGAACCTGGATGAGGAGCGAATGATGACTGACACCACGCAACAACTTGCACTGGGCGGCCAGAAGATCGTCGAGGACCTGCGAGTACTGCTGAGGGACTCGGAAGAAATGCTGCGGCTCGCCGCCAACGTGCCGGGCGAGGGCGTCGACGTCTTGCGCGGCAAGCTGGGCACGCATGTCGAAAGCCTGCAATCAGCGCTCGGCGACGCACAGCAGAACGCGCAGCGGCGTTACCGGGCGGCCACCGTCAGCACGGAGCGCTACGTGCGGCACAACCCATGGAGTTCGATCGCGATCGCCGCGGGTGTAGGCTTTCTGCTGGGCGTCCTGACCGCGCGCTGACACGTAGGCGCGCAATCCGGCATCCCATCCGCTTCACGACCATAAGGAGTTCACGATGGCACGACCAATTGGCATCTTCGGTGTCTTGATGGCACTCGGCGGCTTTCTGGCGGTCCGCTACGTGCAGAACAAGCGCGCGACTCACTTTCCGACGGCGAGAGAATTGAGTCGCTGGGAAGGCGAGGGCGGCGCGGTGGCGGCGCCCGCCGCGGCGGCTGGCGCGCTCAGCGCACAGAGCGCTGGCCCGGACGCGCATGGCGCCAACGGCTCGGCACATTCGAACGGCGATGGCCGCGCGTGGCCGTTTCCACGGAGCTGATCCAGCTTGGCCGGGGGGGGCGTCGCCGATATATCGCTTTGGCGGGCGCCGCTTGGTCTCGATTGTAAATTTGTGTCTGGATGGCCGTATAATAGGTAAATACACAACAATGACGCAGTGATGACCGGTTATTCCCCGATCATTGTTGCATTATTGTATGAAGTGTCCGGCGGATCGCGTTTGCGAGTAGTGAGATAGGCGCCCATAAGGGGCGCGCCGCAGCACAGCGCGATGCAGCCGGCTTCGCTTTTCAGCATGCGTATTCGCATGTTTCCCCAACACGCTTGCAGGCTTTCGAGACGCGATGCCACATGTACTGATTGTCGATGACGATGCCGGTACCCGCGAGGCGCTTTCCGCCATCATCGGGGAAGACGGCCTGACCACGGCCACCGCGGGCGATTTGCGCGAAGCGCGCATTCAACTGGTCCGGCAGATGCCGGACGTCGTCTTTACCGACCTGAAACTGCCCGATGGCAGCGGGGTCGACCTGTTCGAAGATCTCGATCCCCGCTCCGGCGTGGAAGTGATCGTGATTACCGGTCACGCGACCGTGGAATCGGCGGTCAACGCGCTGAAAATGGGCGCCACCGACTATCTCGTGAAGCCGATCAACATGCAGCGCGTGAAGGCGATCCTGTCGCGCTTGCCGCGCGCCGGCGACCTCAAGGCGGAAATCGGCACTTTGCGCGGCGAGTTGCGCCGTATGGGCCGCTTCGGCCTGATGCTCGGCAATTCGCCGGTCATGCAGGAGGTCTACGATCAGATCGGCCGCGTCGCGCCGACGGCGGCCTCGGTGATGCTGGTCGGCGAGTCCGGCACTGGCAAGGAAGTCGCCGCGCAGACGCTGCACGAACTGAGCTTGCGCCGCAAGCACGCGTTCCTGGCCGTGAACTGCGGAGCTATCTCGCCGAATCTGATCGAATCGGAAATGTTCGGCCACGAGCGCGGCTCGTTCACCGGCGCGGACCGTCAGCACAAGGGCTATTTCGAACGGGCGAACGGCGGCACGCTGTTCCTCGACGAGATCACCGAAATGCCGATCGAGTTGCAGGTGAAACTGCTGCGCGTGCTGGAAACCGGCATGTTCATGCGGGTCGGCACGACCAAGGAAATCGAAACGGACGTGCGCCTGATCGCGGCCACCAACCGCGACCCCGAGCAGGCGGTGCTGGAAGGCAAGCTGCGGCTCGACCTGTACCATCGTCTGAACGTGTTCCCGATCAGCCTGCCGCCGCTGCGCGACCGCGGCAAGGACGTGGAACTGCTCGCGCAGGCGTTCCTCGACGAACTCAACGAGCGCCACAGCACGAAGAAGCATTTTCCGGTCGCCGTGAAGGAAATGCTGATGTCGTATCCGTGGCCGGGCAATGTGCGCGAGCTGAAGAACTACGTGCAGCGCGCGCACATCATGTCCGGTACGGATTCCGACAGCACTGCGACGGTGCCGCTGCAGATCACGTTGTCAAAGCCCGCCGCCGGCACGGCCATCACCATTCCGTTCGGCACGTCGCTCGCCGAAGCAGACCGTCAGCTGATTCTGGCCACGCTCGAGCAATGCGGCGGCGTGAAGACGCGCGCCGCCGAGATTCTCGGCATTAGTCTGAAGACGCTATACAACCGCCTGGTGGAGTACGGCAACGACGCGCGTGACGACAGCGACGCCGCCGACGAATCGCGCGCACTGGGCGGCGCTGGCGTTTGACGCGGGCCGCCGCGCGCTAGTAGCGGGGAGCGCGATGTAAAAGGGCAACGGCACAGGCCTTGCTGCGATCCAATGGCACGCATACGAGGATAACCGACATGCCGGAATACGCCGCCGCTCCCGATCTTCCGCTTCCGCGGCAGGCTCACCGTCCCGAGCCGATCGAGCCGCCTTCGCCTCCGCCGAACCCTGCGGAGCCCGACACCATCCCCGATCCCGCTCCGCAGCCAATCGAACCGATCGAGCCGGTGGCGCCGCCGATCGGCGATCCGCCGCCCCAGCCCACGCAAACGCCACAAGCGGGCGAGCGCCCGCCGCAGCGAATGCAACTCTGACATGTCATGTGCGCTGCACCACAGTCCGGTGCAGCGAATTTATGTATTTGTTACAAAGCCGGCGCATCTTTTACCGGTAATTTACCTTTGTGACCCCTAGACTGTATTGATGCCGCCCGTTAGCGGCGGGCTTCCTCTGGAGGCATCGATCATGAGACATCCCGCATTGCGACGTTCCGCGCGCCATTCGAAGCGCGATGCCCGGCCAGGCAGCAAGGCCGAGCCGGCGGCGTCGCCAGACCCGGCCGCGCAAAATCGCGTCGCCCCTGATGCGCCGCCCGACGGTGAGCACAACCAGGGCGGCGTGCGCAAGGAAGGGCTGGAATACCAGCGCGATCTGGGTTCGGAACAGGATGCGTGAGTTCGTTCGAACCCCATTCGAGCGATTCGACGGCCCGTAGCATCTATTCCGGTTGGTCGTGCCGGGCGGCAGAAATTACTTCGCGATGCGGATTCGTCGCGGGTTTTTACTCGTCTGTCACATTTGCATACATTTTTATTTCCAATGTCCGAAAAAACGGCACGCGACTTGCGTGCACCGTTTCGGCACATATCCGGATGCAACGAAACAACTGAACTAGGTGGAGACCCAATGAGCAGACTGATCGTGGTATCGAATCGTGTCGCACCGATCCAGGAAGGGCGTCCCGCAGCGGGTGGCCTCGCGATCGGCGTTCTGGACGCGCTGAAGGAAACCGGCGGAGTCTGGTTCGGCTGGAGTGGCGAAACGGTGAGCGAGCCGTCCGCGCCGATCATCGAGAAGCAGGGCAATGTGACTTACGCGACGGTGGGCCTCACCAAGCGCGACTATGACCAGTATTACCGTGGCTTTTCCAACGCGACGCTCTGGCCGACGTTCCACTATCGCAACGATCTCTCGCGCTATGACCGCCAGGAATACGCGGGCTATCAGCGTGTCAATGCGACGCTCGCGAAGCAGTTGAAGGAACTGCTCAAACCCGACGACATCATCTGGGTGCATGACTACCACCTGCTGCCATTTGCGCGCTGTCTGCGCGAACTCGGCGTGAAGAATCCGATCGGCTTTTTCCTGCATATCCCGTTTCCGGTGCCGGAAGTGCTGCGCACGATTCCGCCGCACGACGAACTCGTCAAGGCGATGTGCAGCTACGACGTGATCGGCTTTCAGACCGAGGCGGATCGCCAGTCGTTCGTCGACTATATCGAGCGCGGCCAGCATGGCACGTCGAGCGAAGACGGTATGGTGCACGCGTTCAACCGCTTCCTCAAAGTCGGCGCGTATCCGATCGGCATCTATCCGGACGCGATCGCCAAAGCCGCCGAGCAGTTCACTGACCGCAAGCCGGTGCGCAGCCTGCGTGACGGCATGCGCGGGCGCAAGCTGATCATGAGCGTCGACCGGCTCGACTATTCGAAGGGGCTGGTGGAGCGCTTCCAGGCGTTCGAGCGCTTGCTGCTGAATGCGCCGGGATGGCATGGGCGCGTCTCGCTCGTGCAGATTGCACCGCCGACGCGGGCGGACGTGCAAACCTATCAACGGATTCGTCAGACGCTGGAGGGCGAAGCGGGCCGCATCAACGGCCGGTTCGCGCAGCTCGACTGGACGCCGATTCAGTACCTGAACCGCAAGTACGAACGCAATCTGCTGATGGCGCTGTTCCGTCAATCGCAGGTTGGCTATGTGACGCCGCTGCGCGATGGCATGAATCTCGTTGCGAAGGAGTACGTCGCATCGCAGGATCCGGCCGATCCGGGCGTGCTGGTGTTGTCGCAATTCGCCGGCGCCGCCGAGCAACTTCCGGGCGCGCTGGTCGTCAATCCGTTCGATCTGTCGCAGATGGCCGAAGCGCTGGAGCGTGCCCTATCGATGCCGCTCGCCGAGCGCCAGGCGCGTCACGCCGACATGATGGCGCCGATGCGCGAGAACAATTTGTCAGTGTGGCGCGATACCTTCCTCGCCGATCTGCGCAATGTCGCGACGGCATCTTCTGTGACGGCCAAAGCGGTAAAGCTCGCTGACGTGACGGCATCCTCGTCGTCCTAGCTGGATCAGCGCCTGTCGCAATGTGGCGAGGGGCGCGCCTGCTGTCACGTCTGCTCAGCGTCGAATCAATACTGAAGCACGAAGGGCGCGGATCGCATCATGCGATCCGCGCCCTTCGTGTCTTTGCGTGGCGGAGTGCCTCAGGCAGCTTCCGTGGTAACTCGCTGCATCACGCGCATCGTGCTGACCACCGCCGCGACCGCCGAGAATCCCGCGGCGACATACAGCGAAACGGTCGGCCCATTTTGCGGCGCAACGCCGAAGATCAGCGCGACCAGCGCCGCACCGAGCGTCTGCCCGGTCAGGCGCGCGGTGCCGAGCATGCCGCTCGCGCCGCCGCTGCGATTGCGCGGCGCGGCGGACAGCATGGTGCGGTTGTTGGGCGACTGGAAGATGCCGAAGCCCACGCCGCACAAGGCCATGCGCCACGCGATCTGCATGGGTTCGGGATGCGCGCCGAGCGTGGCGAGCAGCAGCAGGCCGACCGTCAGCGCGGCGAGTCCGACGCCGCCCAGCCAGCCCGCCGACACCTTGTCCGACAGCACGCCCGAAATCGGCGCCGCGATGATGATGACCGCGGGCCACGGCGTCATCAGCAGGCCGGTTTCGACTTGCGACATGCCGAGGGTTTCCTGCAGCAGAAACGGCAGCGACACGAAGGCGAGCATCTGCGCACAGAACGAGCAGACCGACGTGCCGACCGACAGCGCGAACACCGGAATCCTCAACAAATCGATCGGCAGCAGCGGCGCGGGCTGCGTCAACTGGCGGCGCACGAAGAAGTAGCCGATCACCAGCGCGCCGATCGCTTCGAGGGCGATATAGCCGAAGCGCTCGCCGTGGCCGAGGCCGTCGACCGCGAAAATCAGCAGTCCGAACACGAACGCGTTCATCACCGCGCTCAGGTAGTCGTAGGGCGACTCGTGGCCGGGGTTCATCGGCAGCGCCTTGAAGCCGCCGATGATCGCCGCGATGCCGATCGGCACATTGATCGCGAACAGCCACGGCCACGACGCGACCGCGAGCACGCCGGCGGCCACCGTGGGCCCGACCGCCGACGACACTGCGACCACCATCGCGTTGATCGCGACGCCGCGCCCGAGTTGAGTGGGCGGGTAGATCATGCGCACGAGCGCGGTATTCACGCTCATGATGCCCGCCGCGCCGAAGCCCTGAATCACGCGGGCCAGCGCGAGCGTGGGCAGTGACGTGGACAGCGCGCAGCCGAACGAGGCCACCGTAAACAGAATCAGCCCGCTCAGGTAGATGCGCCGGTAGCCGATGCGGTCGCCGAGCGAGGCGAGCGGCAGCAGCGAAATGGTGACCGCGAGCTGATACGCGTTGACGACCCAAATCGAGCCGGCCGCGCTCGCGCGCAGGTTGCGCGCGATCGTCGGCAAGGCCACGTTGGCGATCGCGCTGTCGAGCACCGCGAGCGTGAGCGCGAGTGCGATGACCAGCATCGCCCAGTAGCGCTGCGGAATCGGCAGGCCTTGTTCGGCTTCGTGCGCGCGCGAGGCGCCGGGGGCGTCGGGAGAAGCTGCTCCGGCTGTTGCGGCCGGCTGGGGGCTGTCGTTGCGCGAGGGTTTTACGTGCATCGCTTGTTTGATTTGTAGTGGGACGGCGCGACGCTCGGGTGATGAGATGGCTCACACGCGCGGCAAGCCGTCGTCGAAAGACCGCGTCGGGCGCCGTCGAACGCGAACCGGCGAAGCTGCCGGCGCCGCGACCGGGCGCCGACAGCGCTGCCGATCGTCTATTTGAGTTCGTACAGTCCCGTGTGGGTGGTCGAGTCGATCTCGTTCAGATGCGTCATGAAGCGGGCGACCGCGTTGGTGGTGTC
>Ga0310811_10003924_pt1 | contig 18728 bp, 18 predicted proteins | sample YCmetagenome_FD_207642 | JGI IMG/M metagenome (GOLD analysis project Ga0310811, IMG submission 207642) | Soil microbial communities from experimental microcosm in Duke University, North Carolina, United States - YC | ecosystem: Engineered > Artificial ecosystem > Soil microcosm > Unclassified ...
GTCGAACTCTTCGGGCAACAGGGCATCGAGGGCGATCGACTGTCGGCGCAAGGCTTCGGTGAATATGTGCCGCTTGCCGACAACAGCACCGAGCAGGGACGGGCCAAGAACCGCCGCGTCGTCATCGTCATCCGCGCGCCGGATGTGCAGGCACCGTCGCCATCGACCACAACAGCGCCCGAGTCCGAGCCCATCGCCCCGGCATCGCTCAACGTCACGCTGCCACAGCCGGCGCCTCCATCCCGGGCGGCGGTGGCATCCCCTTCGCCACCGTCGCCCGCATCGCCCCATCCCTCACCTTGAAATGCAGCCATGGCGAAAACCGCAAAGAAGAATGCCAAGTCGCATCGGCCCAGGCTCATTCGCCGCGGCCTCGTGGTTCTGGCCATCGCCATCCTCTGGGCAGCCGGGCATCAGCCCACCTCCTTCACGCCCTCTTCGCTTCTCATCTGGGTCCTTGGCATGCTGACGGTGGCGCTGTTCGCCCGCGCCGCCTTCGCCGTGCTCGAGCCGGTGCTGAAGCTCGGCACCGGCCTTGTCCTCTACGGTCTGCAACGACAGCATCACTTGGGCGGGGACGAGTCTTGAGTTTCGTCCTCATCCGCAAGGAGCCCGAGCCGGTAACGGCCGCAGGAAGCGAGGAGGCCGCGGCGGCCGTGGCAGCGGAGGCGGAAGCTGCGGCGCAGCGGATTGCCGAGTGCGTTGCGGAACGGGTCGCGGCGCTACGCGGCGCGGCCGAGGCCGAAGGCCGCGCTGCCGGAGAGGCAGAGACCCGTGCCGCCGCAGAAGCAGCCCGCATCGGTCAGGAGAAGGCGGTGCGTACCGCCATTTCCGCCTTCTCGGCTGCCACCGCCGAACTCATGGCACCGCTGGCGCGCAAGGAGCATGACCTCGCCGGTCTCATCACCGAACTCGCCTTCATGCTGGCGCGTCACGTGGTGCGGCAGGAGGTCGCGCTGCGTCCGGACAGTCTGCGCGCCCTCGTCGCCACGCTGCTCGACGAGGCAGTGCGGGAGCGCCATAGCGGCCAAAGCATCGTCGTGCGCCTCAATCCGCAGGATCACACGGTCATCGCACCGCAATTCGATCTGCCGCAGGTTCACCTCCTTGCCGACGGACAGATCGAGCGCGGCGGCACGCTGGTCGAGCTGCTGACGAGTGATGGCGATCCGATCGACAAGATCGAATGGGACGCGCAGATCGGCAGCCGCCTCGAGACGTTGCGGGCGGCGCTGCTGGGCGAGGATGACGGACCGCCGCCCGCGCTGCCGCCCCCGGCGCCACGCGATACGGCGCCCCCGGCATGATCTCGACCGAGCGCATCCGGGAGATGGCGGGCGCACGGCTACGGCCGGCGCTCGTGCGGGACCCCGTGCTGCGCTTCGGCCGGATCGTGCGCTCCAATGGCGAAGTGCTGCATGCGAGCGGCATCCGGGCGCCGATCGGCGCTCGCTGCCTCGTCGACACGGGGGAGAAGGAGGCGCGGCCGGCGGAAGTGGTTGGGTTTCAGGCCGGCATGCTGCTCATCATGCCGGAGCAGGGCATGCGCGGCATCACCCGTGGTGCCCGGGTCCATGTGCAGAGCGACTCCCCCTCGCCCCTGATGGGCGAGGGCCTGCTCGACCGTGTCCTGGATGCGCGCGGCCAGCCGCTGGATGGAAGGCCTGCGCCAGAACTCACCCATCCCTGGCCGCTCCTCGGGCAGTCGATCAATCCCATGGCTCGCGCCCGCATCACCCGCGTCTTCGACGTCGGGGTCTCGGCCATCAATGCGCTCGCCACCATGGGCCGAGGCATGCGCATCGGGCTCTTCGCGGGCAGCGGCGTCGGCAAGACGACGCTGCTCGGCATGATGGCGCAGCATGCTGAGGCGGAGGTTGTCGTCGTCGGCATGATCGGCGAGCGCGGGCGCGAAATCCGCGAATTCATTGAGGATCACCTCGGCACGGCGCGGGCGCGCAGCGTCGTCGTCGCCTCGGCTGCCGACGACACGGCGCTCGGCCGGGTACATGGCGCCTATCGCGCCGCCGCCATCGCCGAATATTGGCGCGCCCAGGGCCGACACGTGTTGCTGGTCGTCGACTCCCTGACGCGCCTCGCGATGGCCTTGCGCGAAATTGGTCTCGCGGTCGGGGAACCACCGGCGACCAAGGGTTATCCGCCGTCGGTCTTCGGTGCGCTCGCCGCCTATGTTGAACGCGCCGGCAACGGCACCGACGGGCAGGGATCCATCACCGCGATCTATACCGTGCTGGTCGAAGGCGACGATCATGTAAGCGATCCAGTGGCCGATACCGCGCGCTCAGTGCTGGACGGGCATATCGTGCTGTCCCGCAGTCTGTCCGAAGCGGCGCTCTATCCACCTATTGACGTGTCCGCCTCGCTCTCGCGGCCGATGTCGAGCTTGGTCAGCAAGGCGCATCAGCGATTTGCCGCGCGCTTCCGCACACTCTGGGCACGTCGGCAGGAGAAGCAGGACATCATCGATCTCGGCGCCTATGCGCCAGGCCGAGACCCCATCCTCGACGAAGCGATCCGCCGCGCCGCACTCATGGAACGCGTGGTGCGGCAGAATGCCCATGAGCCAGTCAATCTTTTGCAAAGCCTTGCTCTGCTAGAGGCAGTCTTCGCGGAGGTTACGACATGAAAAGCAAGACGATCGAACGACTGGATCTCCTGACGGCGACACGGGAACTGCGCCTCCTAGAGGAGATCGGGCGACAGAATGGGCTTTTGGAGCAGGCTGCCCGGCAGCGCGAAATTCTCGCCGGCTACCGGGAGAAGTTGGCGCGGAGCTGGCGTGGGGGCGCCGTGATCGAGGCGGGTGGCGCCCGGCGGGCGGCCGCCTTCATCACGGCCTCGGACAGTGCAGAAAGCCAGATCGTGCGGATGGAGGCGCAGGCGGCAGAGGCGCTGAAGTTGGCCCAAACCGGCTTTGCCCATGCCCAGGAACATCGCGCCAATCTCGCCGAAGCGCGGCGCAGCCTGACCGTTCTGGAGGAACGGCGGGCCGAACAGCGCCGCGAGCGCGCCCAGGCCGGACCCTTCCTCCGGCCGCGGAGCTAGGCGCCATGGCCAATGACGCGGAGGCAAAGCGCGGGGGGTGCAACGCGAATAGGCATGAACTGACCCCGTCGCCACCCAAACAACGGACGAGATTCGTATGAGCGCTTCTCTGTTCACCAATTTTTCCGCCTCGATCGGGCTGCAGGAAGCCCAGATCAACGTATTGGAGCAGCAGATCGCCAGCGGCTATGCGGTGCAGGCGCCCAGCCAGAATCCGGCTGCCTACGAGACCGCGACCATTGCGCAGAACCAGATCGGCGCGCTGGCCAATCAGAACGCGACCCAGGCCTCGATTCAGACCAAGCTCGCCAGCGTCACCAATGCCTATGGCTCGGTCTCGACACTGTACAACAATATCCAGTCCGTCATCGAGCAGGCGTTGAACGGCACCACCAGCCCGCAGCAGCTGCAGACCTTCTCCACCCAGATCCAATCCTTTTCGCAACAACTCGTGGGCCTCGCGAATTCGACCGCCCCCGACGGCAGTTATCTTTTCGGCGGCTCGCGCTCGACGCTCACCCCATTCCAGACCAATGGCAGCGGCCAGGTCGTCTATCTCGGTGACAGCGGACAGAGTCAGGCGGCGATCACACCGACCACGACGACGGGGACTCTCGCCAGTGGCAGCGTCTTCGTCAGCGCTCTCGCCGGGAACGGCTACGCCATCGCCACGGCCGGAGCCGCCAATGCCGGGACGGGAACCTTGCTCTCCGAAGGGGTGGTGCAGGCCCAGACCGCCGCCTCCTTTCAGGCCGGCACCGCGCCGATCACGCTGAGTTTCGCAACCGGCGCGAACGGCCTCACCTATACCGCAATGCAGAACGGCACGGCGATCGCGACCGGGGCCGCCACCGATGGTTCCACGATCCAACTGGCCGGGCAGAATTTCCAGCTCAACGGCACGCCCGTGGCGGGTGACAGTTTCACAATCAGCCCCAGCCGGCCGCAAAGCGCTTTCGACATGCTGCAGGGACTGTCGACGTCGCTCTCGACGGCCGTGAATTCGTCGGCGAGCAAGGCGCAGCTAACCCAGACTCTGAGCAACGGTCTCGCGACACTCGCGCAATATCAGCAGACCCTGCTGACGGCGCAGGCTCAGAACGGCGTCACGCTGCAAGCGATCAGCAATGCCGGCAGCAGCAATGCCAACCAGAGCACCGCTCTGCAGCTCACCGTCCAAAACGCGGTCGGCACCGACATGCCGGCCGCCATGACTCAACTAAACCAGACCATCACCGCCGTGCAGGCCGCCGCGAAAGCCTTCAGCGCCGTACAAAATCTCAGTCTTTTCCAATACATCTGAGGACGAACCCTTGTCGGATGCGATCTTCGTCGTCGGCTATTACCGAAGCGGAACCTCGGCTTTGTCGGGCACGCTGCAGACGCTGGGCGTCGCGCTGCACAACGATGCCAATCCGAATGAGCACAATCCGCGCGGCTTCTTCGAGATTCCGGAACTCATCGAATTCGACGTCGATCTCTTCGCGCGCCTCGGCCGGCAATGGACCGATCTGCGCAGCCTGGAGGAAGGGTGGAACAAGCGCGCCGACATGGCGGGTTTTCTGTCCCGCCTGGGTGAGATTCTGCGCCGGCGCTTTCAGGCCGAGCCGCTCTGGGGCATCAAGCATCCGCATATCTGCCGTTTGCTGCCGATCTATGAGGAGGCGGCAAAGCAGGCCGGCCACGCTATCCATGTCCTCCATATCAGCCGCGACCCCTGGACGGTCGCGGATAGCCAGCAGCGCAAGAACGGCCTTTCGCGCTCCCACGCCTTGCTGCTCTGGGTCTCCTACATGGTCTCGGCCGAACGCCATGCGCGGCACCTGCCGCGAAGCTGGCTGACCTACCGGGATCTCCTCAAGGAGCCGATCACGACGATCCGGCGCATCGAGGCGGATCTCGGCATTCCGCTCATCAGCCGCCGCCCGAACGCTCTGGCCCAGGCAAAATCCTTCCTGACAACGCAGCTCGACCGCAGCAAAGCCTTGTCACGGGAAGGACTGCTGCCCGGTCTGGACGGGCTCGTGGAGCGGCTGTGGCAGGCGTTGCAGGACAAGGAAACGGCGCCCAGCGTCTGGGACAGTTTCGCGTGCTCCTGCGCCGAGCTCGTCGGTTTCGTCGCCGAGCTCGCGCAGAGCAAAGGCTCGGTCATGCCCTGGGTGTCGCAGCAGGGTGCTGGCGCAACGGGCGAGGCCGCCGGCGGTTCCGCCAGCTTGCGCCCGGCAGAGCGCCTCGATCCGGGCGGCCGCGCGCGCTTGCTCGCCCGCAAGGAGGCGCTGGAAGCGCAGGTCGGGCCCCTGCCGCGGGTGGCCGTGCTCATCGCCGCCCCGCCAAGCCGCGCCCATGCCGTGAACGAGACGCTGCAATCGCTGCGCAGCCAATGGCATCCGCCGAGTTCAATCCAGCTCATCACCACCGAAGAGATCGATTTGCCCGATTTGCCGACGATCCGGGCGGACGCGGAAGCGGGCGCGCTTACCATCAGGCTCTGTGCGGTCGCCAATGCCGTCCCGGAGGGGCTCGACTATGTCGCGATCCTCAATGCCGGCGACACCGTGGCCCCCGATGCCTGCTTACGCCTCGCCCTTGAGGCCCAGGCAAGCGCGGCCGACCTTATTTACACTGACGAAATCGTGCAGCGCGACATCGGCCCCTGGATTCGCCACAAGCCGGGCTGGGAGCCGACGCGACTGCGCCAATCTCCCTATATCGGCGACTGGGTGTGGTACCGGATGGAGGCGGTGCATCGGGTCGGCGGTTTTGACGCGGCGCTCGCAGGTGCCGAAGAATATGATCTTCAGCTGCGCCTGGCCGAGGCCGGGGGGCGCGTGGTCCGCCTCACCGAGGCGGTCTTCACGCGCAGCCCGCTCAGCCGGCGGGACAATATCCCGTCCACCATCTTCGTGACCCGTGCGGCGGAGGCGATCGCCAGCCATCTCGCCCGCATCGGCCAGGAGGCGCAGGTCGAATCCCGGCAGTACCAGGGCCTTTATCGCCATGTCCGAAAGGTTCCGGATGAAGGCACCACGACGATCCTGCTCTGTGACGGGGCGGAGATCGCCGGCATCGACCATTGGCTGCGCGACATTCTCTCGTCCTCGGTCCTGACCGGGCCAATCATCCTCGCCGGCGCTGCGCTCGCGCCCCAGGTGGTGAGCTATTTCACCCAGGTCATCGAGAAGGAGGAGGCGCTGGAACACAAGGTCCTGGCCGTGCCGCCGGCCGATGGCATCGAGACCGGCGATGCGCTCGCCCAGGCGTTGATGCGTGTTGCGACGCCGCATGTGCTTATTCTTGATGCCCGTGGCCGCGCCATGAGCGGGGAATGGCAGGCCGAACTGCGTGCCCGCCTTGCCGATCCGCGGGTCGGGCTGGTCGGTGCTCGCGGCCTCTCGCCCCTGCTGGCGGATGCCAGCCGTTTCACGATCCAGGGTCCCATCGTGATCGGCGCGGATGCCCGGATGGGCGCCGGGCATCTCTCGGACGATCCCGGGCCAGGCGGCTGGCTGATGGTGGACCAGGAGGCGAGTGCCCTGGCGCCCCCCGCCCTGCTGGCGCGCGCCGCCGCACTCGCCGCTTGCCGTATTCCGAGCCTCTCGGGCGACGCGCTCTGGATCGACATCGGTGCGCAGTTGCGTGTCGCCGGCCACGCCCTGGTGTGGACACCGGACGTGTCTTTCGCGATCCCCGGGCAGACCATCCGGCCCGACTTCGAAGGCCAGTTCCGCCGGGGAAGCGAGATCGCGCGCACGCTCTCCTGGGAAGATCCGTTCCACCATCCTGCCCTGTCGCTGCATGGCGATCTTCTGACGGCGGAGCAGCATCCCGGACTGGTGCGCGCGGCGCCGGTCGATCCGAGCAATCTCCTCCTCAGCGGGCCGCCGGAAGCCGGCCTCGCCGTCTTCAATGCCGCACGTGCGCTCCGTACGGCCGGACTAATCGAGGCAAGTTGGACGCCAGAGATTGTGATGCCCGGGCAAGTCGGGCGCCGGGCGCCGAAGCTTTGGCTGCGGGTCAATCCGACGGGGCCGGAGGTTGCCGGCGCGCAGCCCTTTGCTGCGATCTATACCCAGGCGCCGAAGCCGGAGGCTAAGCCAGCACTCGGCGCGGCTGAGGCCCTCTATGTCACTTCGCCCGGCATCGCCGGGAGCCTGCGCAAGCTGCTGCCGCCCAATCACCCCGTCACGCTCTGGCGCCCCACTTTGTCGCGCCCGCTCTGGACCGACTTCACAACCGCCAGCGGCATCAACAGCCGGCCGCGCATCCTCTGGATGGATGAAGGCATCACCCCCGCTTGGCTGGTCGACCTCATCAACGAAACGATGCAGCACGTCCTGTGGATTGTCGTCGAGAAACCCGGCGCGACCTATGCCGGCTCCGTGACTTGCATCCGTCCGCCCGGCAGCGAGCAGGGCTGGGCGAGCGAACTCGCCTCCCTGGCGCCGCATCTCTGCATCCGGCCGGTCGACCGCGACGCGGATAGCCTGGCGGATCATTACCGCTGCCTGCTGGCGGCCGCGGCCGGTTGTCAGCTGCTGATAGACGAGCGGCTCGATTGCCCTCCGGCGCTCGGCGCGCAGCGCCTGCCCAATCGCTATGCCGCCTGGCAGCGCGCCGTGAGCCAGGCGGTGGCGGATCTGCACGGAACGATTGCCGCCGGGCAGGCCGCACGTGAGGCCTGTCTCGCGCTACCCGCGATCGAGGATGCGCCGCCGCCCTGGGCAGGCCTGACGCTGCCGGCCAGGGTCGGCCAACAGGCGGCGGAATGAACGCGCCGGGCGTCGCCAGGCTCCTGCGGCCCTGTCTGGGCCGTCGCGGGCTGGTTCTCGTCCTCGGACTGATAGCGATGCAGGCGCCCGGACCTGCCTTGGCGGCGAAACAGGACCCAGCGGCGGTCGCCGATGCCGTGCGCCGGGCGGTGGCGGCGACGGTGCCAGCCAATGCCGACATCATCCTTGGCCGTGTCTCCGGCGCGCAGCACATGGACGCCTGCACCCAGCCGCTGAACGTCACCGTGACCGGCCAGGAACCCTATCTGCAGGCTGCAGCCGCCTGCCCGGCCCCGGCCTGGCGCCTCTATGTCAGCGTCACGGTGGACGCAAAGATGGCTGTGGTGGTGGTGGCACGGCCGATCCCGGCCGGCCAGAGCATCCAGGACGCCGACCTCGCTTTGCGGGAGGAGCCGCTTTCGCTCTATGCCGGGCGCCGGGTCTTCTACCAGCCAGGCGAGGTGACAGGCTCGATCGCCATCCTCACTTTGTCGCCGGGAACCATCGTGACAGGCAGCGCGGTTCAGCGGCCCTTCATCGTCCAGGCGGGCCAGATCATCATGGTCGACGTCATCAATGGCGCAGTCGATCTCACGCTCGATGCGCGGGCGGATCAAGCCGGCCGCCTCGGCGACCGGATCATGGTCACCAATCTCTCCAGCGGCAGGCATTTCCAGGCGGCGCTTACCGCATCCGGCGCAGTTGTCCAGCTCGGCCGGTAGAGGAGAGTTTCGGAAAAGTCTGAGCGAGCCCAGCGAATGAATGGGCACGACAACCCGAACGAAGGAGCTTTCGATGTCGGCCATCGGCTCAATTCTGACCAACCAGGGCGCCCTCAACGCCCTGAACTCAATCAGCCAGACCTCCAATACCAACAACAATCTGGAGCAGCAGCTCTCCAGCGGCCTCTCTATCAATTCTCCGGCCGACAATCCGGCGGGCTACATCACCGCGCAGGGCTTCACCTCGCAGTTGAACGGCCTCACTCAAGCAATTTCCAACGCCAATCAGGGTGTGAGCCTGCTGCAGACCGCGCAGGGCGCGCTGCAGCAGCAGATCGGCGTGACGCAACAGCTCAACTCCATTGCCGTGCAGGCAGCCAACGGCACTCAAAGCGCTTCGGACCGCCAGTCTCTGCAGTCCCTGGTAACGCAGCTCAATACGCAGATCACCAATACCGCGGCCCAGACCCAGTTCAACGGCGTCTCGCTGCTCGACGGCACCTTCAGCAACGTGCAGTTTCAGGTGGGCGCCTATTCCGGCCAGACGCTGAGCCTCTCCATCGGCAATACCGCCGCCAATTCGATCGGTATCAACCAGTCGAGCGCCTCGGCCACGGTCTACAACACCGAGAAGGGCGTTCTTTCCAATATCGCTTCCGCCGCGGCCACCACCGGCGCCTTCACCGCAGGCACGGTGAAATTCACGGGCAATAACGGCAATACCGGCTCGCTGACGGTCGCCGCCAACAGCTCCGCCGCCGGCCTTGCCACCAGCATCAACGCGCTTTCCTCCAAGACCGGCATTTCGGCCCAGGCGGTGAATACGACCACGCTCAAGGCTGCCAATGCGACGCCCGGCAGCGGTTTCGCCTTCAAAATCCAGGGCAGCGGCAGCACGACGCAAACCATCAATGCAGCCACTGTCTCGGCGCTTGCGGCGCAGATCAACGGCCAGACGGGGACAACGGGCATCACCGCCACCGTCTCCTCGGGCAGCGGCTCCATTAGTCTGACCCAGGCGAACGGGAAGAACATCAAGATCACCGCCGTCACCGCCGGCAGCCTCACCGCCTCCGGCCAGGGCACCGCGACGACCCTCAAAACCGGCGCCGGCACCGCGAGCGGTATCATCCAGGGCCAGGTTGAATTCCAGTCGAGCGCTGCTTTCAGTCTTTCAGGCGGCAGCTCGATCGGCCTCAACGGGGCATCGAAACTGACGTCTCTGTCTCAGATCAACGTCACCACCTCCTCGGGCGCGGATTCGGCGATCAATATCGTCAAATTTGCCCTCCAGGGCCTGAACAGCCAGGGCGGCGTTCTCGGCGCGGCGCAGCAGAGGCTGACCGCGACGATCGCCAACCTGAACACCAGCAGCCAAAACGTCACCAGCGCGCTGGGCGTGGTGCAGGACGCGAATATCCCGCAGGTCAGCAACCAGCTCACCCAGGCGCAGATCCAGGCCCAGGCCGGGGTCGCCGCGCTCAAGAGTTCGACCACGCTGCAGCAGTCCTACCTGTCTCTGCTGCCGTAGTCGCCTCGCCGGCCGGGACCGGAGACGGTCCCGGCCGGCATCCTTTCGTGCAGCCATGAGGTGTTTCGATGACGGTCAGTTCTCTCAGTTCGGCAGCGGTGCAAAGCCAGATTGCGCTGTATCAGTCGCGGCTGCAGGCGCCGATCACCTCTTTGCAAACGCAGATCACAACGGACAATGCCCAGATCTCCGCCTGGGGCAGCATCAAAGGCAACATCTCCAGCCTGTCCACGGCTCTGGCCAAGATCAGCGATGTCGCCAGTCTCGCGACGCGCACCACGAGTTCGACCAGCAGCAGCACTGTCACGGCCGCCGCTACCAATAGCGCGCAGGTTGGCACCTACAGTGTCACCAATGTCTCGCTCGCCAAGGGCCAGACGATCTATTCCGGAATCAAGTCCAGCGGCGGAGCGTCCATCGGAGCGAGCGCGGGGTCTCTCACCTTCGTCCAGAATGGCAAGACCGAGACGATTTCCGTCGGTTCGGGCAGCCTCACCCTCAATGGGGTCGCGGGCGCGATCAACAAGGCGAAGGACGGTGTCGCCGCCTCCATCGTCAATACGGCCGGCGGCGCCCGGCTGGTCTTGCAAAGCAGTGCGACCGGCAGTTCCCAAGCTTTCTCCGTCGCGGGAACCGGGGCGCTTGCGACCTTCGACTACAATCCGAGCTCGGGGGCCAGCGGCTCCTGGACTGCAGCCCAAACCGCACGCAATGCGACGTTGAAGATCAACGGCGTGCCCATCTCGAATGCCACCAACTCGCTCTCCAGTGCAGTCACCGGTCTGTCACTGACCCTCGCGAGTTCCGGCAGCAGCACGGTGCAGGTCAGCCAGTCGAACGCGGCATTGACCAGCGCCCTTACCTCCGTCACCGCGTCACTCAACGCCGCGATCTCAGGCATTCAGACCCAGACGAAATATGTCGCCGCATCGGGCAGCGGGTCCACCGCCACCACCGCGCAAGCCGGCCCGCTGCTCGGCAATTTCACAGCGACGAATATCTCCTACAATCTCGTCAATGCCGTGGCCGGCGCGGCGGCCAGCGGCGTCACCTCGAACAGCATTGGCCTCACGGTCAACAGTTCGGGCCAAGTCAGTTTTGATAGCACAAAATTCAGCTCTGCCTATGCAAGCAATCCGACCGGCGTTCAGGCTCTCCTTTCGAAGATCTACGACAGCCTCAACAACACGACCAGCCTGGCACTGGGTGGTGACAATGGCAGCGGCAATATCGGTGCACAGACGACCTCTCTCAACAGTCAGGTTGCGACGATCAACGCCCAGATCACGCAGATCACCAAGCAGAACAACTCCGCCCTGTCTCTTCTGATCTCGCAATATACCCTGGCGGAGACGCAATCCACTCAGGCTCAGATCACGCAAGCCTATTTGAACATCTTCCTCACCAGCGGCTCCAGCACGGGATCGGCCTGATATCATGGATAAGACGATCTCCTATCGCGCGACGATGTTCGACGGTGAGCCCGACCTCGCCTGGCTTCGACCGGGCTGGCGCGCGCTGCGTCTCTATGCCCAGAAAGCCAAGGCCGCCATCGAAGATGGCGACACCGCGCTCAAGGCCGATATGATCAGCAGGGCCGATCAACTTCTGACGATCATGAGCGGCATCCTGGAAATCAACCCGGGAAGTATGCTCGGGTCCTCCCTCATGCGCATCTACAGCGCGTTGCGTCTTGCCCTGCTCGATGCCAATATGTCGAATACATGCGAGCCGTTGGTGGATTTCGATCGCGCCTTGCGCACCTTGGATGATGAATTCCTCAAACTGTCGGAAGGAGCGGCGGGAAGACGATGACTAATCGCATCAATGCCTATCCGCCGAGCCAGACCGATGCCGCCGCGGCCGACGCCGCGGCGTCCGCTGTTCGGTCGCAATCGAAGGACACGCTTGCCCAGTCAACGCCAGCGGATAGCGGTGCCCCCGCGAGCGAAGCCGTCACCATCACTGACGGCGCCCGCGCTACCGCACAGCTTCTCGATCAGGCGCGCGCCGCCGACGGTGTCGACCATGCCTCCATCGCCCGGTTGAAGACGGCGATCCAATCCCAGAGCTATCACGTTGCGGCCGAACCGCTTGCTTCCTCAATCGTCTCCGCCATGGCGGAGATCAAGTCGTGAACGCCGAGATGACCGGGGTGGAGGCGCCCAGCCCGCCGCTCGGGCTCGAGAGGACGTTCGACGAGACCCTCACTTTGCTGGATGCGTTGAGCCGGGCGACGGACCGGCTGGACGAGGAATTGCTGACCGGCCGTCCGCATGCCATCGCCGAAGCTGCTGTCATGCTCGAGGCGAACCTCGCCAATTCTCACGCCGGTTTCGAGCGCTTTCGTACGGCGCTCGCCGCAGCCGGAGATGGACGGCTCGGCGCCACTGCGCGACGCCTGCATCAGAGCCCGCATCCCGAGCTTGGCATTCAACTCGATCGGATCGGGACGCGACTGATCCGCCTCGTGCGACGGAGCAGCGCCGGGCTGAAACGGGCCGAGGCCCTGGGCGCCGGTCTCTCCTCCTCGCTTCGAGTGCTGCGTGCCCTGGATGTCGTAAGCCAAGATCAGCTTCTGGCGGAAGCCTGAGGACGAGGGAGAAAGCCCATCGCCGCTTCCCCGTCGCCGTCAGTCGAGAGGAAGCTGCGTCAATTCCAGAATGCGCAGGCCATAGCGGCCGCCGCCGAGGGAGACGACCTCCCCCGAGCCGAAATGTCGTCCGCCCACGAAGACGGTCAGGCTGTCCTCAATCCCTTCGTCCAGCATGATGATTTCACCGACACGCAGCTTCTCGAGCGCTCCGACCGTCATGCTTGCCTGACCCAGTCGCACCGTGAAATCGACCAAAACATGATCCACCCGCGAGGCGCTTTCGGGCTCCTGCTCGTCCAGCGCACTTTGCATCTTCTGCAGGATGATGGGCGCCTTGGGTTTTTCGAGGGGACGCTGCGCGCGCGAGAGGAAGACGTCGCTATTCGTCGCCGCGACCGGACGGCAGCAGATGACCTTGTCCATCTGGCCATAATCGGTCGAGAGCACGTCGATGCCTCCGGTGTGACCGATGGCATGGGGCAGGATGCTGATGGGCAGGATTTGATCACTCAGCAGACGGCGGGCAATACCCAGCGGAATCTGCGTCCGCACAATGTCGAATTGCAGATCGAGCAAGGTTGCCGCCGTCAGACTGGCCATCGTGTCCGACCATCGGCGATCCACCAGACTCGGGCCGATCAGCCAGGTCTGCGCATTCACACGCGCTTCGAACGGTTCAAAGGCGGAATATGGCGCGATCGCGCGAATGGAGCCGATACCGAGCGACGTCTCGAAAATCCCGGTGGTCGAAATCATCCAATCCAGCTTGTCAGCAATCGCCAGCATGCTGACGGCGGTCTCGTATTGCACGATCTTCCAGTTCAGCGGCGTGAAGCTGCTCAGCACCTCGGCAATGCCCTCGAGGGTGAGCTCGATCATCTGCTTGCCGATGCGGGTTTCCATGACAGAAAGATCGTTACGGCTGGAGAAGTCCGAACTTGTCGCGCCGAACATGGCGTCAACGACGGTGCCGATCAGATCGCCTTCGACCGCGATGATGATACGGCCATGCAACGGCGCCATATCGGCGATACCGGCGAGCATAACATCCGGCAGGGCAGAGAGCGCGGAATCATGGCTGATCACGCCATTCACGCAGCTCAGAAGGGAAACAGGGCAGCGCATGCGCTGAGAGAGCGAAAAGGCGATCTTGCGCATGATTGGATCCGACAGCCCTTCCATCAGGGTGGAGCGCAGCTGCGGCGTCAGAGACGAGGCCAGGAGATCGAGTGTTTCGATCTCGGCCGAATCATCCAAAAAAGCCATGCCTGACGATATTCCTCCTCAAATCCGAAACGGTACGCATAGGCCCTAGACGTGATCACACGGCCGATTTTAACGAGTTGTAAACATCCATGTTGTTCAAGGTGTCGGCCTGGCCGATCTTCGTCCGAGGCACGGAATCGGGTTGCAAGGAGCGTTTATGATTTTTATGATATCGGTCGATATTTACTTGCCAGTTAATGCGCCCTTGGCGATCTCATTTAAAAACCCTTAACAGATATTTCTGCAGATCAAGCGCTTAAGATGCATATTTTGGTTCAGAAATAGTCAGCTTATCTCAATGCATCTTTCTGTAAACATCATGCCATCAGCATTTGCCGCGCTGAAGGTTCGTAACAGCGGGGAAGAGGCCACACGCAGATGGCGATAGTTCTTATTCTCGACGACTCTGCAGCGATGGTGATGAATCTCGCTCAGATTCTCTCCAAGGCCGGGCACGAGGTGACGACGGCCGGCAACGGCAAGGAGGGCATTACCGAACTCACTAACGGTCTGAAACCGGCTATCATCCTGACCGACCTCAACATGCCGGAGATGGATGGGATTGAATTCATCAAGGAGGCCCGCAAGGCCGCCGCGACGAAATTCACGCCGATCATCGTTCTCAGCGGTGAGGCGGATGGCCGCAAACGAGATGAGGCGCGGGCCGCCGGCGCTTCCGGCTGGCTGACCAAGCCGCCTCAGCCCAACCAGCTGCTCTATGTGGTCAAACAGCTGCTGCCGAACAAATAGACTCGTTTTCATGCGATATCGCAATGAACAGGATTCCTGCCAAGGAATCCTGCTTTTTTGTGCGTTATGGCCCCAGGGATCCGCCACCGTTTCTGCAAACCTCCTGATGGATCAGGGAAAATTAGGGAATGTCCTCCTATAAGGATGCCCACGGTCCGAGTTGGCGGCCCGTTTCAGGCGACCGGTCAAACCCTTTCTGACCCCAGCACCGGAGATCGCTGCCAGGACCGGCAAGAGCAGGATATCACGACCCGAGCCAATTCCGGCGCCACGCCGTAACCGCAACCATCATAGCGACCGCGCCCACGGCATCCCGCCGATTTTTTTCACCTCTAGTATGGGAGAGCCCCATCGAACCCCTGTCCCTACCCACGATTCTCGATCTGAAGGCCGCGGCGCAGTTGCAACAGGATTTCCTGGCCAAGCGCGGAACGGCCCTTCGGGTCGATGCCGGCAAGGTTGAGCGTGTCGGCGGTCTCTGCCTGCAGGTTCTCCTTGCGGCCCATGCGGCCTGGGCTGCCGACGGTCAGGATCTCGTTTTTGAAACAATGTCCGCGGAATTCCAGGCCGGTCTGGCCCTCCTCGGAGTGACACCCGAGATGCTTACTCAGGGAGAAGGATAGGAGCGATGGCTCTGACCGTGCTCACAGTCGACGATTCCCGCACGATGCGGGACATGTTGAAACATTCGCTCGTCGCGGCCGGCTTCCGTGTTCTGCAAGCCGAGGATGGATTGGATGGGCTCGAGGTGCTCAAGACCGAGAAGCCCGATGTGGTTGTGACCGACATCAATATGCCGCGTCTCGACGGTTTCGGTTTCATTGAGGCCGTTCGTAGCGATGCCGAACGGCGCACCATGCCGGTTCTCGTTCTCACCACCGAGGCCGATCCGGACAAGAAGAGCCGCGCGAAGGCGGCGGGCGCCACCGGCTGGATCGTCAAACCTTTCGATCCGGTCAAGCTCGTCGATGCCATTCGCCGCGTCGCGGCCTGAGGAGAGATCATGGCAGCGGACCCTATGGCCGAAATCCGCGAGGTGTTCTTCCAGGAATGCGAAGAACAACTCGGGGAGCTGGAGTCCGGCCTTCTCCAGATGGAGAATGGCAGCAAGGACGCGGAAACCGTCAATGCGGTGTTCCGGGCGGTGCATTCGATCAAGGGCGGTGCGGGCATCTTCGCCCTCGATGCTCTGGTGCGCTTCGCCCATGTCTTTGAGACGACGCTGGATGCGATCCGCGGCGGGCGCTTGGCGGCCGACCCTCCCATCATGGCGCTGTTGCTGAGGGCAGCCGACGCGCTCATGGATCTCGTCCGCGCAGCGCGCCAGGGCGAGCCCATTTCCGACACCCAGACCCAGGACCTCGTTGCCGAATTCAACGCGCTGGCGGCAGGCAAGGCAGCAGCCCACGCGAAAGCGGAGGCGAAGCCCGCCGCTCCGCCACCCCCGCCGCCGGCGCCCTCCGGGCCGCCCAAGCGCAGCTGGGTGATCCGCCTCACGCCCAAGCCACCGCTCTACGCCAAAGCGAACGAGACCGCCCTGCTGCTGCGCGAACTGTCCCTCCTCGGTGAGATCGAGGTCGAGGTCGATGCCAGCGGCCTGCCCGATCTCGCGGATATTGATCCGGAAGCCACCTATCTCAGTTGGAACATCGTTCTCTCGACCGACAAGGACAGCGCGGCCATCCGCGGCGTCTTCGATTTCGTCGAGGATGATTGCGACATCGAGATGTTCGAGCAGCCAGACTTCAGCTTCTTCGACGGTGGTAGCGAGCCTGAGGCGGAGGCCGCTCCGGCGGCCCCAGCCGGCGGGACAGAAAGCAACGCGCCTGCGCCCCCGGCCGCGCCCAATCCGGTGGAGACCATGGCCGCCCAGGCCGAGAACGCCTCCTCGGTTAGCCAGACGATCCGCGTCGATCTTGATCGCGTCGATCGGATGATCGATCTCGTGGGCGAGCTCGTCATCACCGAGGCCATGCTCAGCCAACGCGTGCTGGAGGCCGGCCTCGCCCGCACCTCGGCCGTCGCCATGGCGCTGGAAGAACTTGAGGCGCTGACCCGGGAAATCCAGGACAGCGTGATGGCGATCCGCGCCCAGCCGGTGCGCGCGGTGTTCCAGCGCATGCCGCGCCTGGTTCGTGAATTGGCTGCCCATACTGGAAAACAGGTACGTCTGGTGACCGAGGGCGAAAGCACCGAAGTCGACAAGACGGTGATCGAGCGGATTGCCGATCCGCTCACCCATATGATCCGCAACGCAATCGATCATGGTCTGGAATCGACCGAGAAGCGTCTCGCCGCCGGCAAGTCGCCGGAGGGCCAGGTGCGGCTCACAGCCCTGCATCGCTCGGGACGCATCGTTATCGAGGTGGCGGACGACGGCGCGGGCATCAACCGTGCCCGTGTGAAGCAGAAGGCAATCGAAAACGGCCTCATCAACCCCGATGCCCAGCTGACCGACGACGAGACCGACAATCTTATTTTCCTGCCGGGCTTTTCCACCGCCAGCGAGATTTCGGATATCTCCGGACGTGGCGTGGGCATGGACGTTGTACGCCGCTCCGTGCAGGCCATGGGCGGCCGCATATCCATCACCTCGCGCCCGGGCCTCGGCTCCACCTTTACCCTCAGCCTGCCCCTCACTTTGGCGGTCCTCGACGGCATGGTCGTCAAGACATCCGATCAGACCCTCATCGTGCCGCTCGCCGCAGTTTTGGAAACGCTGCGTCCCAACATGAGCGACATCCATCCACTGGACAATCGGACCTCGGTTCTCGCCCTGCGCGGCGGCTACGTTCCGATGGTTGATGTCGCCGAGGCACTGGAATTCGGCAACCATACCACGCCGCCGGATCAATGCGTGGCGCTACTGGTGGAAAGCGAGGGTGGTAATCGGGCCATTCTTCTGGTCGACGAAATCCAGGGCCAACGCCAGGTTGTCATCAAGAGCATCGAGGCGAATTACCGCGCTGTGTACGGCATTGCCGCCGCAACGGTCATGGGTGACGGACATGTCGCTCTCATTCTCGATGTCGACACCATCGTCTCCGCGACACGGGATTCGGGTCGGACGGATTTCAATCGCTCCATCTCTCAGGTCTTTTGAATGGGCCCCGCCATGGACCTCGACAAAACCGACGCCAAGATTCATGAGCTCATTGCCTTCCGGGTCGGAAAGCAGGAGTTCAGCATCAACGTCACCTCCGTCCGAGAGATACGCGGCTGGACCTCCGCCACGATCCTTCCCAAGGCACCGCGCTATATCCGTGGTGTCATCAACCTTCGTGGTGCGGTTCTGCCGATCGTCGATTTCGCGGTGCGGCTCGGCCTGCCGACCGCGGAACCCACGGCGCGCAATGTCATCATCGTCGTGCAAATCGAGCAGAAGCAGATCGGTCTTCTGGTGGATGCTGTCTCGGACATCATCACCCTCAATCACAACAGCATCCAGCCGACGCCGGACGTCTCATCGGATGCCGTCAGCACCTTCCTGCGCGGCCTGTTGCCGGTGGACGGGCGCATGATCAGCCTGGTCTCGCTCGACAACGTTCTTCCTCCCGAAAGTGCCGTGGCCGCATGATGGGCAACAGCGACCGCATCGTCAGCGATGGCGAGTTCCACCTCAGCAGTGCTGATTTCAACACCATTGCCGGCATTCTCCTTTCGGAGGTTGGAATTTCGCTCGGCGAGAACAAGGTCAACCTCGTCTATTCCCGCCTCGCCAAACGATTGCGCGCTCTGCGATTGACCAGCTTCCGCGACTATTGCGCGCTGGTCTCCGGCCCGGAAGGCGAAAGGGAGCGGGGCGAAATGATCGCAGCGCTCACCACCAACGTCACCCGCTTCTTCCGCGAACCGCATCACTTCGAGCATCTCAAAACCGAAATCCTGCCCGCGGCGCTGCAATTCGCCAAGAAGGGGGGTCGCGTACGACTATGGTCGGCAGCCTGCTCCAGCGGCCAGGAGCCTTACTCGATGGCCATGACAATCCTGTCCCTCATGCCAGAGGCCCATCGGCACGATATCAGGAT
>Ga0310811_10003925_pt1 | contig 18727 bp, 8 predicted proteins | sample YCmetagenome_FD_207642 | JGI IMG/M metagenome (GOLD analysis project Ga0310811, IMG submission 207642) | Soil microbial communities from experimental microcosm in Duke University, North Carolina, United States - YC | ecosystem: Engineered > Artificial ecosystem > Soil microcosm > Unclassified ...
CGTACTTTGCCATCGGCTCCCCAACGCAGGTAGCCGTAACGGGACTCTTGCAGATACATACGGGAAATCTTCTCGAATCCGTGGGCTGTGTAGAAGCGGGACGCGAGTTCGTTGGCGAGCGCCTCATTGTGAATAAATCCGTTTGCGCGGGCCGAATGGATGGCCTGTTCGTAAAGGCGCATCGCATCAAAATTGCGCCCTTCGATGCGAGCAATCTCCGCGCCGACGAGCACGGCGCGGTGCTCGAAATTCTCCGGGCAATTCTCAGCCCAGATGAGCAGTTGCCGGTGATGCGCAGCGACAGCGTTGAAGTAAGGCTGCCGTGCGCCGGCCGGCACAGAATCGCAACAGGCAGCTCGGGTCAGTGCACCGTAAAAGTGATATTCGGCTTCCTCGAAGAACGAGGGTGTGGTCCAGAGCAAATTTTGCGCCTTCGATGCGGCGCCCAGGGCCGTCGTGTAGTCGCCGGCGAGATAGCGCGCCTGCAATTTCCGGATCCAGTACCAACACGCAGACATCGCCAAGGCCGGGTTGCTGGACAAATACGCTTCCATACGAAGCTCATTGAACCGCGCGTCGTCAAAGCAACCGAAATTCGGCGTCAAGCCACGCAGCATCCGAATGAACGCGAGTTGCGTGGTGATGTTATCAATGACAAGGCCGAAGCGAGCCCTATTGGCGTAAGCCAGGCTGTCTTCGGCTTCGCCTTGCACCTCAGGCAGCTTCTCGCCGGCGAAGAGATGGTCCGAGTTGATATGGCAGCATGAGTAGGCTGCATATGTGAGGTCCCCGGTCCGCTTCGCCGCTGCGAACGCGCGGCGCAGCAGATCACGACAAGCCCGCACGTTTTTCATCCAGCGCACGACATACATCGCGAAGCCAAAATACGTCCTCGCCTCGAAGCGCTTTAGCCCGCGCCGTTCGACGAGGTCGTAGCCGAGCTGGCCGAATCGAAATCCGCCTTGGTAGTCGCCGAAATGCGGTCCGGCGATCCTGCTGAGCCTGACATAGGCGACACTTGAAGCGTCGCAGTTGCCACGCTCGAGGCTGAGACTGACTGCCTTGCAGATTGTCAGGATAGCTAAATTCTCATCCGTATAGCGGGCCGGCGACAAGACTTTAATCAGAACCTCGACGGTCGCGAGGGATTCCGCGTCGTCCATGGGCGGCAAACCGATAAGGTCCTCGATTTGCCGGCCCCCAAGGAGCGACCAGATCTGATCGTATTCGCGTCGCACCTCGTCCTCTCGCGGATGGGATGACCACTCGATACCGACATGCCGGAGGTAGTCGAGACCGATGGCGACCGCGCGGCCACTTTGATCGAGGGTTGTGTAGACATCGATGTGCAAGCACGCCACGATGGCATGTTCCACCGTTGTCGCGGCGCGCTTCGAAAGCGCCGCCAATCGCTCCTCCGTGACCTGCATCTGACCCGTCAAGAACTCGCATTCGGCCCGGTTCAGGTCCAGCGCAAAAGTCAGCTCATGCCGGTGCTCCCAGCTATCCTCCGCCAACAGCGTCGCACCGGCATTGAGATAGGTGAGCGCCGAAGCATAGGCGCTGGCCCCCTTGGCGCGCTTGCCCGCGATGAGGTTGAGCTCCGCGAGTTGCTCCCGGTCTTCTCGCGGGGTGATCAGCGCCGCGCCACGGTTCAGCTGATTGACGATGTCGAAGACCGCTTCCTCCCGCTGCTCCGGTGGCACCTGCGCCAGGAGCAATCGTCCGATCCGCAGATGAGCCGCCGCGCGGGATTTTTCCGGGATCAGCGAATAGGTGGCTTCCTGCACCCGGTCGTGGATGAACTTGTAGGAACCTTCCTGCCGCTCGACCAGTTCCTGGCGGACCGCCGGCCACAGCATCACGCGCACCTGCGCCTCCGGGGTCTCAAGAACGATCGACAGCATCGCGACCGCGGCAATGTTCCCGAGGCAGGCGAGTTGCTGCAAGGCAAGCTGCGTTTCGATCGGCAGGCGGTTCACTTTGCCGACCATCAGCTCGACGACATTGTCGGTGTAGCCCTTGGCGTGAATGCGACCGAGATCCCAGGACCAGCAGGCCCCGTCATGATCGAAATGGAGCAGCCCCTCTTCGGCGAGCGTCTGCAGAAACTGGATCACGAAGAATGGGTTGCCTTCGGTCTTCTCATGCACCAGCCCCGCCAGCGGCGCCCCGCGGGGCGGCTCGCAGCGCAGCGCATCGGCGACCAACTGCCCGAGGTCATCACGGGTGAGAGGGGCCAGGCGGATCTCCTGCACCCGCGCGCCCACCTGGCGGATGGCAGCGAGCTTGCGCGCCAGCGGATGCGCGGCATCGACCTCATTGTCGCGATACGCGCCGATCAGCATGAGATGCTGCAGGTCCGACCGGACCAACAGATCCTCCAGCAGGTCGAGCGTCGCCGCGTCGAGCCATTGCAGATCGTCGAGGAACAGAACCAGGGGATGCTCCGGTCGAGCAAAGACACCAATGAATCGGCGGAACACCAGCTGGAAACGGCTTTGTGCTTGCTGCGGCTCCAGTTCCGGGATCGGCGGCTGGTCACCGATGATGAGCTTCAGTTCGGGGATGAGATCAGTGATGAGCCGCGCATTCGGGTCCAGCGCCTCAAGAAACGCGTCGCGCCAGGTTGCCAGCTCGGCATCGCCCTTGCCGAGAAGGGGGCGCACCAGGCTTTGAAACGCCTGCACCAGGGTCGAATAAGGGATGTCGCGCTTGTACTGGTCAAACTTGCCGGCGGCGAAGAGCCCGAGTGGCGGCACCAGCGCCTTGTGCAACTCGTTGACGACCGAAGATTTGCCAATGCCGGAATAGCCCGAGACGAGGACAAGCTCTGGCGACCCGCTCTGGACAATGCGATGGAAGGCGGCGAGCAGGGTCTCGACCTCGCGCGCCCGGCCGTACAGCTTTTCGGGGATCAGCAGCCGGTCGGGCACGTCGCGTTCGCCCAGCGGAAAGGCATCGATGCGGCCGTCCCTTTCCCATTGGGCCAGGCAGCGCCGCAGATCCTGCTCGACACCGGCGGCGGTCTGGTAGCGTTCTTCGGCACTCTTGGCGAGCAGCTTCATAACGAGTTCGGAGACAGCTTCGGGGATCGTTTCCAGCCGCTTGCTGGGCGCCGGGGGCCTCCTCGCGATATGGCAGTGGACCCATTCCATGGGATCGGCGGCCGTGAACGGCAGTGAACCTGTCAGCATCCGGTAAAACGTGACGCCGAGCGCGTAGAGATCGCTGCGGGCATCGATCGAGCGGTTCATCCGTCCGGTCTGTTCGGGGGCCATATAGGCCAGCGTGCCGGCGATGGTTTCGGGTGGCTCGGGCCCTTGGCGCTCGCGCGGCAGCCGTGAGGCCAGGCCAAAGCCGGTGAGGCGAACGTCTCCGTCAGTGCAGTTCACCAGAATATGGGTAGGCTTGAGGTCCTTGTGAACGAGACCGTGCTGGTGGACCCGGCCCAGCGCCGCGGCGATGCTGATGGCAAGGCGCAAGAAGTCCCCCAGCGCCATGGGCGCGCCGAGCAGTCCCTCTAGCGGTTCGCCCTCACCGGGATGCTCAAGCACGAGCATGTTCCGACCGTCTTTGCGCACCAGCTCCAACGGCCGTGCCGCCCACGCACGATCGAGTTCATCTTTGAGCTCATATTCGTGCGCGAGCCGTTCGAGGGTAAAGGGTGACGGGTGTTCCGCGGTGAGGCGTACGACCAGCACCGTATTCCGGCTGCCCCGGGCATCAACCTGCGATCCTCGATAGAAGACGCGTTCGCCGTCCTCCCACAAGACTCGGAGGCTGTCCTTTTCTTCCAGGCCGAGAGAGGAAGATTGTTCCAAGGTCCACCCCGCCAACAAGCTCGGTTCGCCGTTCGGCTGGTAAGCTCACACCTCCGCGCGGACCGCGCCATAGACAGCTTGAACCGGCAATCTGCCACAACCGAGGCTGGATGACGATACCTGCTCCTGACACCACGTGGGCAACGGGGCGAGCTTTCGCTTCGGGTGCCAAAAGCTGCGTCAGCTCTGCCAGCGTCTTCCCACCCTTCATGACCGCGAACGCCAGCTTCGCCTCGAAGGCGGAGGTATGGTTCTGGATCTCTCCCGATCCCGCGGCATCCTCGCCGCCGTCAGGCAGAAAACCCACTTATCTCTCCTACCTGGATTCTCCAGGCCAGCTCCTTCCAACCATCCTTATTACCGCTTATCATGAAAGGATTCGTTACCGCTGATCATGAAGAGGATCGTCCGTGTGGAGATCCGAATACTGCCATGAGTGAGCCCGGAAAGGAGCCAGCCGCTGTCCGGAACTTGATCGGATCGTCGGCCGGATGGGAGTTGGACGAAATCGTGCTGGAGCCGGCCATTCCGGTTCTCGCGTCGCCGAGTTGGCGCGGTGTCGACGGCGCCCCCTGGCGTGCCGTCCGCAAGCCGGACGGCGCCAGCCTCTTCATCAAGGTGATGGACGCCGATGCCGCGCTATACATCGACATTCCCTGCGCATTCGAGGCGGCTGGCCGCGCGTCCGACCTGGGAATCGGGCCAAAGCTAGTTGCAGCTGATGCGGAGGCCGGGGTCCTGGTCATGGAAGACCTGAATGCGGGCTGGCGTGTCGGCGGGTTGGAGCGGATGCGCGAGCCGGGGGTTGTCGATGCCATCATCGCAGCCCGGCAGGCGTTCCAGCAAGGCGCCCCGCTTCCGCGCCGCGCCACGGTGTTCGACGAGATCGAGCGCTTCTATGCGGCGGCACGGGAGGCGAATGCCCGGCTTCCTTCCGACATGGCATGGATGGCCGACGAAATCCGTTTCGCGGCCGAAGCGTTGAAGAAGCTCGAGGTGAAGCCGGCTCCCATTCATGGCGATGGCAATGTCTCGAACATAATAATCAGCGAGGCCGGCGAGGTGAGGCTGGTGGATTGGGACAGGGCGACGACGGCTGACCCGCTGGAGGATCTCGGCAGTTTCCTCGTCGAGGCGTTCGCGCAGGAGCCAGAGGCGCGCGATGCGTTCAGCCGCGCCTTCGGCTCGTTCGACGAGGGTACGTTCAGCCGCGCGCGCGTCTATGGCGTCGCTGACGACCTGCGATGGGGGTTGATCGGCGCGCTTCTCGCGGCAAAATCCCCTCGCAACACCATGGAATTCTACAAGTTCGCGAGCTGGCGTTTCCTTCGCTGCCGCATGGCCGTGCGCGAGCCGCACTTCGGGGAGCTGCTGCGGAGGATGTCATGACCATGCGCCCCCTGTCGCTAACGCCGATGGGAGCTCTGTTTAAATCCAGACAAACTAGCGCGGGCCTTGTGTCGTCGACACCGGTTCGGCACGTGGCGGTGGGTTCGGCATGAGCATCAAGAGGCGGATGGGCGAAGGGATCACGACGCACGAGCGCAATCTGGAGCGGGTGGCGGCCCGCATTCCGGGTTGGGGAGGACGATCGATTGGCTACGCCCCGCTGGTCGGCGGTCTGCTCAACCAGAACTGGCTCGTCGAGGTCAAGGGCCATCCGCGGCGTTATTTCGTGAAGGTGCCGGGCGAGGGGTCGGACAATTTCATCGACCGGGTCACCGCCAATCAGGCCGCTCGTAACGCGCATGCGATCGGCGTCGGGCCGGAAGTGTTCCATTTCGATCTCGTCGATGGCGTGGAAGTGAGCGAATTTCTTGAAGGATACCGGACCTGCACGATGTTGGACTTCTTCAATCCCGCCATTCGCGACACGGTCCTTGATATCTACCGGCGCCTTCACGCGAGCCCGGCGCTGAAACTGACGAAAACCATGCTCGACATGATCGACGAACACATCGAGCAGGGGCGGGCGAACGGTGCGCACTATCCCCCCGAAATGTTTTGGCTGGAGCGGCGCTACAACAGCGCTAAGAAGGCTTTTCGCGCCTCGGGGCTCGATCTGGTCGCCTGCTTTAACGATCCGATGCCCGGCAATTTCCTGGTGAAGGAGGATGGTGATGGACGGTTGCTGTCGCTGAAGATGGTCGATTACGAATTCGCATCCAACAACGAGCGGACCTACGAGTTGGGGGCGCTGTCGGCCGAGATGTTTTACGAAGAAGATATAACGATGGGTCTGGTACAGCACTATTTCGGCTCGGCGCGCCGGGATATGTTTGCGCGGGTGATCGTCAATCGCGCACTGGCGGACTTCAAATGGGCATGCTGGGCGGTGCTGAATCGCAGGCTCAGCGGCTGGGATTTCGACTACCAGAAATATGGAATCTGGAAATACATGCGGGCGCGCGACCTGATGGGCGACCCGCGCTGGGAGAGCTGGCTTCGGATGATCTGAGGCGCACGGTTGGCAAATTTACCCGGCCCCAACCACCCCGCTGTCACTTGACATGTGGCCGCCAGCGGCGGAGCAGCAGCGCATTCGAGACGACGCTGACGCTGGAAAACGCCATTGCCGCGCCGGCGATGACCGGACTTAGGTAACCGGATGCCGCCAGCGGGATGCCGATGACATTATAGAGGAAAGCCCAGAATAACCCTTGCCGGATCTTGCTGAAGGTTCTGCGGGAAATGTCGATCGCATCGGCGACCAGCGCCGGATCGCCGCGCATCAGCGTCATGCCGGCGGTGTGCATCGCGACATCGGAACCGGTCGCCATGGCGATTCCGAGATCCGCCGCGGCGAGCGCCGGCGCGTCATTGACGCCATCGCCGACCATGGCGACGGCGCGGCCCGCCTGGCGCAGCGTGTTGACCGAAGCGGCCTTGTCCTCGGGCAGGGTTTCCGCCTTCACATCGTCGATGCCGAGGGCAGCGGCCGCCACCTTGGCGCTGCCTGCATTGTCGCCGGTGAGCATCGCGACCCGTAGGCCCTGCGCATGCAGCGCCGCGACCGCAGCCTTGGCAGAAGGTTTTATGGCATCGCCGAAGGCGATCAGGCCAAGGATGCGCGAGGAATCTGCGCCGGCCTCGACCAGCCACGACACGGTCCGCCCTTCTTCCTGAAGCTGCGCCGCCTGCGCGCCAAGCGTGGCGGGCTCCAGGCCAGACTCGTCAAGCACGCGCCGTGACCCGAGGATCAGCTGGCGGTCCTCGACAATCGCCGCCATGCCGCGGCCAGGCACAGCTTTCGCATCCCGGGCGAGGGGGACCACGACATTGTCGGACTCCGCCTTCACGCGCACAGCCTTGGCCAGCGGGTGCTCGCTGCCCTGCTGAACGCCGGCAGCGAGGCGCAGAACGTCCCGAGCGGCCATGCCGGGCGTGGGTTCGATGGCGACGATCGACGGATTGCCCTCGGTCAGGGTGCCGGTCTTGTCGAAGGCAATCGTGTCGATCCGGTGCACGATTTCCAGGGTTTCCGCATCCTTGATCAGGATGCCATACTTTGCCGCCACGCCGGTCCCGGCCATCACCGCGGTGGGCGTAGCCAGCCCCAGCGAGCACGGGCAGGCGATAACCAGCACCGCGACCGCCGCGAGGATCGCGTGCTCGAGATTGCCGGTGGCGAACCACCAGCCGAGGAAGGTGAGGGCGGCGATGCCGAGCACAACGGGCACGAAGATCGCCGCCACGCGATCGACCGTCTTCTGGATCGGCGCTTTCGCCGCTTGGGCGCTTTCGACCAGCCGGACGATCCGGGCGAGGGCCGATTCCGCCCCCACCGCCTTTGTTTCAACCAGCAGCAGGCCCTCGCCGTTGATGGAGCCGCCGATCACCCGGTCGCCCAATGTCTTCGGCACCGGCAGGCTCTCGCCCGTCAGCATCGCTTCGTCCGTGGCGCTCATGCCCTCAATGATCACGCCGTCCACGGGAATGCGCTCGCCCGGCCGGACCACGACCAGATCGCCGACCGCAACCCGGGCGACGGGCACCTCGCGCTCAGCGCCATCGCCCTCGCGCAGCCGCGCCTGTTCCGGGCGCAGCGCCGTCAGGGCGCGCAACGCCTCGCCGGTCTGGCGTTTGCCCCTGGCTTCCAGCCATTTGCCGAACAGGACGAGCGTGATGACCATCGTCGAGGAATCGAAATAAAGGGCTGGCATGCCACCCATGATCCAGGCGCGGATCAACAGATAGAGGCTGAGGCCATAGGCGGCCGACGTGCCCAGCGCCACCAACAGGTCCATATTGCCGGCACCGGCGCGGAGCGCCTTCCAGCCGGCGCGATAGAACCCGAAGCCCAGCCAGAACTGAACCGGCGTGGCCAGCGCCAGTTCGACCCAGCCGGGCAACATCGCCGATGACCCGGCGAGATGCAGGATCATCATGGCGAACAGCGGCAGTGTGAGCAGCGCCGAAATCCCAACATGGATGAGCGCGCGCCGCGATTCCTGCTCCTTTCCGGCATCAGCCGGGCGGTCATGATCAACAGGTCGCGCCGCGTAGCCGGCGCGCGCCACCGCGGCGATCAGCGTCGGCTCATCGATGCCGATGCCTTCAACGCGGGCGATTTCGGTCGCGAGATTGACCTCTGCCGCGGTCACGCCAGGTACCCGGCGCAACGCGCGCTCCACGCGGCCCACACAGGAGGCGCAGGTCATGCCTTCGATTGCGAGTTCGACCTGCTTTGCGGTCACGCCATAGCCGGCCTTGGTCACGGCCGCCGTCACCGCTTCGATGTCGGGGATGTCCGTCGCAAAGGTCACACGCGCCTGTTCCGTGGCGAGGTTAATCGACACGTCAGCCACCGCAGGCAGCCGCCGGATGGCGCGTTCCACCCGGCCGACGCAGGAGGCGCAGGTCATGCCCTCGACGCCGAAATCCATGCTCGTGCCACCATGGGCTGGGGCGTCTCTCCCGTTCACATCAACCAAACCGGGTTCGCTCATGTCAGCGCTCCTGTATTCCATCCGCTCGTCATCGTGTGACTGTTGAATGAGGGTTGCCATCATTGGAAGGTCAAGTCGTGGGAGGCATTGACCTTGCTGTCATGGGAATCTTTATCCGCACGTCATGGTGTGTTTGGCGGAACAGTCTCTTGCTGCCGCCGCGCGCGTCGCGGATGGAGAAACGTCCCTTCGGAATCACGAGTCTTATCCCGGCGCTAATTCATCGGGGCCGCGGTTGCAGCTGGAACTTTGCCCACGACGGAACCAGGGCTCAGACTTTGATCTGGACCGCGTAATCGTCGAGCGGCAGCGCCTGTTTGATCAGCTTCTCGCGCAACATGAAATCGCGGTAGGCGGTATAGCGCGCGGCATAGAGATAGGCCGGATCCTGCGCGAAACAACCCGGCAGCGCCTTCCAGGAGGCAATGTCGAGCCGATCGTTCAGGCTCGGATTATCCTTCAGAAAGCGCGCAAGCATCTCATCCGGGTTCTGGACAAGATGGTTCGTGCCTTCCCTCAGCGCGGCCAGGAATTTCGGCAATGCGGGGTTGGTGAGGCCGGACCTGTTGGAGAGCAGGATCAGCTCGTCCGAAGGCGGCACGCCATAATCCTCGGGTAGGAAGATCACCGGTTGTTGCCCGGCCTGGGCAAGCTGAATGTCTTCATAGGTGCGGAAGGTGCCGATCACGGCATCCACCTCGTCCGACATCAGCGCCGTGACCAACGCGAAATTGAGGTTCACCAGCGTCACGTCCGCGAGGCCGAGGCCAACATGGCGCAGCATCGTGCCGATCAGTGCTGGCTCGAGCCCGGCGATGGCATAGCCGACCCTCTTGCCCTTGAGATCGGTGAGCTTCGTGATGCCGCTGCGCTTCAACGCGGTGAGTGTGTCCAAGGGTTTATTGATCAGCGTGCCGGTCCGGCACACGGGCAGACCCTGATCGACCAGCAGATAAAGCTGAGGCTGGTAGCTGAGTGCGGCATCAGCCTTGCCGGCGGCGAGCAGGCGCGGCGGCAGGTCAGGGTCGGTGGGGGACACCAACGTCACGTCCAGCCCGGCGCGGGCGAAGGCGCCGATATAGCGGGCGGTGAACAAGGGGGCATGGTCCGGGTTCACGAACCAATCGAGGATGACGGTAAACTTGGTCTTCTCCTCGCGCTGGGCGAATGAGGCTGGCGCAGCCAGCGTGGCCGCCGAGGCGGCAAGAAATGAACGACGGGTGAGTTTCATGCCTGGCACGGTCCTGTAGAATAAGCGGCGAAGGCCGGCGCCGGCACTAACGAGGTCGAGCTCTGCATGGCGTCACGTCGGTTCAGCATGGTTTCTCGCTGGCACCGTGAACCAAAAAACCGCCCCCTGTGGTTCGTTGGCCTCGGCCCATAATCGTCCCCCATGGGCGCTGACGATAGAGCGGCAGATGGCCAGGCCCATGCCCAGCCCTGTGGCCTTGGTGGTATAGAAGGGGGCGAAAACATGTTCGAGCGTGCCGGGGGCGAAACCGGGCCCCGAATCACGCACGCCGATCTGCACGCCGTCCGCCCCATCGACGGCACTGCTGACAAGCAAGTCGCGAGCGCCGTCCTCCGTCTGGCTCATCGCTTCGATGGCGTTGAGGATTAGGTTGAGAACCACCTGTTGCAGTTGTACGCGGTCGCCTTGGATCGAAGGTAATCCTTGTGCGAGCTGCGTCCGCAAGGTAACGCCTTGCTTTGAGGCCTCGCTCCGGGTGAGACCGATGATCTCCAGGATCGCGTCGTTGATCGCCACCCCTTCCATGCGAGGCGGCGCTTTTTTGATGAGGGCGCGAAGCCGATGGATGATGTTGCCGGCGCGATTACCGTCTTGAACGATACGATCGAGCGCCCGTGCGGCCGCCTGGAAATCTGGTGATTCGGCTGTTAGCCAGCGCAGAGCGGCTTGTGCATTGGTGACGGTTGCGGCGATCGGCTGGTTTATCTCATGGGCGATGGATGCGGTTAATTGCCCCATCGTTGCCAAGCGGCTTGCGTGTGCCAGTTCCGCTTGCATCTCGCGGGCTTCGGCTTCTGCCCGCTTGCGTTCCGATAAATCCAGCACGAAGGCGACACCTTCGTTGCCACCTTCCTCGAACATCGCTACGCCGATCAGTACGGGCACGCGGCTGCCACTCTTGCGGGTATACTCCTTCTCGTAAGGCTGCGCGGTCCCGGTCAGCTTGACCTCAGCCACGGCCAGCGCATCACGGTCGCGCCATTCCGGTGGCGTCAGGTCTGTCCAGGATATGCGGCCCGCGGCAAGATCCGCGCGGTCATAGCCCACCATCTGGAGGAAGGCGTCATTGGCCTCAATGACATGGCCGCCGAGCGTGAAAATGAAGATCCCGATGATATTGGCCTCGACCAGGCGGCGGATTTTTGCCTCGCGCCACTCGAGATCGCGATACAGACGGGTGTTTTCCAACGCGATGGCCGCCTGCGAGGCGAGCAGCTTAAGCGCCGTGATCCGGGCCGATGCAAACACGCGAGGGGTCAGGTTGTTTTCCAGGTAGAGCATGCCGAGGAGCTTGGCCCGGTTCAGCAGTGGCAGGCAGAGGACGGAGCGGGCGCCATGCAGGCGGATGTAAGGATCTGCCGAAAATTCGTTCTCGGCGGCGGCATCATCGAGGATCACGCCCTCCCGTGTGCGTAACACGTAATGAAGGACGGACACCGGCAGAGCGGTTCCAGTCGTTGGCGCGTCGCGCGGACGCACGATGATCGTGTCGCCGCGGGTCGAGGCTTCCGCTTGGATGCGGTGCTCGGTGCCATGGGCCATGATCAGCAGGCAGCGTTCCGCCCCCGCCTGTTCGATGGCGGTGCGCATGACCGTGTCGAGCAGCTTTTCCAGAACGATTTCGCCTGAGACGGCTTGCGACACTCTCATTACGGTGGCGAGGTCGAGATGCTCGACCGGCGCCCCGATTGTGTCTGCGGGCCCGGGTGCACGTTCGTCCTGTCGCAATTGCGGATAGAGCCGGTCGAGCTGTTGCACTTTGCCCCCCGCGCCCCAACGCAGATAGCCGTGTCGGGCATTCCGCAGATAGGCTTGGGCAAACGTCTCGAAGCCGCGTGCCGCATAGAAGCGTGCGGCAAGTTCGTGGGCGAGCGCCTCATTGTGAATGAAACCACTGGCGCGTGCCGCGCGGATGGCTTGTTCGTAGAGGTGTTCGGCATCGAGCGTGCGGCCTTCGATGCGCGCGATCTCGGCGCCAACCAGGGCAGCACGGTTCTCGAAATTTTCGGGGCCATTGTTCGCCCAGATTTGCAGGTCCCGATGCAGGGCGGTCAATGCTTCGAGATGCTGGCCCCGATCAGCCGGCGCCGCATGGTCGCAGGCGGCGGCGTAGGACAGGGCGCTGTAGAACTGATATTCGGCGCTTTCGAAATAGGAGGGCGACGTCCACAAAAGTTGTTGCGCCCGCGACGAGGCCGCAATGGCAGCTTCATAATCTCCAGCGAAGAAGCGCGCCTGCAGCTTGCGCACCCAGTACCAGCATTCGACAAAGGCAAGATCGGGACTTTCTGAAAAGCGGCGTTCGATCCGATGCTCGTCAAACTCGCGATCGTCGAAAGACCCGAATGTCGGCGTCAAGCCGCGCAGGGTCCTGATCAGTCCGATCTGGGTGTTGATGCAGTCAACAACAAATCCGAACCGGGCCTTCTCCGCGAAGGCGAGACCATGCTCGGCTTCGCGCTGCACCTCGGCCAGATTGTCTCCCGCCGCGAGCATGTTCGTGGTCAATTCGTTGCCGCAATAGGCGGCATAAATGAGGTCGCCGATTTTGTTGGCAGCCTCGAACGCGCGGCGCAAAAAATCGCGGCCGGCTTGGACATGTCTCGTCCACGGCAGAACGACGTTGCCAAATTCCATATAGACCCTGGCCTGAAAACGGGTCAGCCCGCGTTCTTCGACCAGGTCATAGCCCAACCGGCCGAAGCGGTAGGCTTCCTGATAGTCCCCGAAGCGGGGGCCTGCGAGAATGCCAAGGAAGGCATAGGCGGCACAGGAAGCGTCGCAGTTGCCATGTTCGAGACTGAGATTCACCGCGCGGCAGGTGACAAGGAGATGCAGGTTCGCATCGGTATACAAGGCGGGAACGATGATTTTGGTCAGAACATTCATGGTGGCGAGCGAGGCGGGGTCGCTCATCAGCGGCAGCTCGATCAGCGCCTCGATCGTGCGACTCCCGAGCTGCGACCAGATCCGCTCATATTCGCGTCGCGCTTCTTCTCTTGTTGGATGCGGCGACCAGTCAATGCTCAAGTGTCGGAGATAGTCGAGACCGACGGCAATGGCGCGGCTGCTTTGGTCGAGGGTCGTGTATAGATCGACTCGTAAGCACGTGACGGAGGCGCGTTCCAGGGTTGTTGCGGCGCGCGTTGAGAGCATCGCCAAACGCTGCTCTGCTTCGGCCAACGCACCGGTCAGGAACTCACATTCGGCCCGCTCCAGTTCCAGCGCGAAAATGAGCTCGTGCTGACGCTCCCAGCAATCTTTCGTCAACAGGGACGCGCCGGCGATGAGACAGGTGAGAGCCGACGCATAAGCGGTCGACCGCTTCCCGCGCTGGCCGGCCATCAGGTTAAGCATAGCCAGATGTTCGCGCTCCTGTTGCGAGGTGATCAGCGCGCCGCCGCGGTTGAGCTGGCTGACAATCTCGAACACGGCCTCATCCCGCCTCTCCGGCGGTGTGTGCGCCGCCAGCACTCGGCCGATTCGTAGATGTGCCGCGGCGCGAGCGTCTGCTTGGATCAGCGAATAGGCGGCTTCCTGGACCCGGTCGTGAACGAACTTATAGGCATTTTCCAGGCGTAGAACCAGCTCTTGTCGAACCGCCTCCCATAGATCCGCATGCACGGTCTCCTCCGACGTGCCGCGGATCAGGCAAAGCGTGGCGACTTCAGAGAGGTTTCCAAGACAGGCGAGAAGCTGCAGTGCTGCCTGGGTTGCCATGGGCAGGCGGGTCAACTTGCCGACCATGAAGTCCACGACATTGTCTGTGTAGCCTTTGGCGTGAATGCGATCGAGATCCCATCGCCAGCGCGCTGCGCCATGGTCGAAGCTCAGCAAGCCCTCATCGTCGAGCGCGTGCAGGAACTGGATCGTGAAGAACGGGTTGCCGCCGGTCTTTTCGTGCACCAGCTGAGCCAGCGGGACAGCTGCTTCCGGCCGGCAGCGCAACGTATCCGCGATCAGCTGTTGCACGTCGGCATGTGCCAGAGGCGCCAGGCTGATTTCTTGCAAGCGGGCACCTGACTGGCGGAACGTGCGAAGCTTGTGCGCCAGAGGATGGCCCACCAAAACCTCATTGTCACGATAGGCACCGATCAGCAGCAGGTGCCGGACTTCCCCATGGGTCAGCACATCCTCCACCAGATTGAGCGTGGCCGGATCAAGCCACTGCAAATCGTCGAGGAAAAGCACGAGCGGATGCTCCGGCCGGGCAAAAACGCCGAGAAATCGCTGGAACACCAGCCGGAAACGGCTTTGGGCCTGCTGCGGCGGCAGCTCCGGGACGGGCGGTGGCTCACCGGTGATCAGTGTCAGTTCGGGGACGAGATCAACCATGAGCTTCGCGTTCGGGCCCAGCGCCTCATGCAAGGCGTCGCGCCACCCGGCCAACTCGGCGTCGCTCAAGGCCAACAGGGGCCGGATCAGGCCTTGAAACGCTTGAGCCAACGTCGCGTAGGGGATGTCGCGCTTATACTGGTCGAATTTGCCGGATGCGAAGAGCCCGCGCGTCGGCACCAGTGCTTTGTGCAATTCATGGACCACGGCGGACTTTCCGATGCCGGAATATCCCGCGACCAGCACCAGTTCCGGCGCGCCGTTATTGATGATGCGATTGAAGGCGGCGATCAGGCTCTCGACCTCGCGCGATCGCCCGTACAGCTGCTCGGGGATCAAGAGTCGGTCCGGAATGTCCTGTTCACCAAGCGGGAAGTCATCAATGCGGCCTTTGGCATCCCACTCAGCCAGGCAGCGTTGTAGGTCGCGCTCAACGGCCGCGGCGGTCTGGTAACGCTCCTCTGCCGTCTTGGCGAGCAGTTTCATCACGATCTGCGAGATCTGGAGAGGGATCTTCGCCAGCCGCTCGCAAGGCGGCGCCGGCTTCCTGGCGACGTGGCAGTGAACCCACTCCATCGGATCGGCGGCCGTGAATGGCAGCATGCCTGTGAGCATCTGGTAGAGCACGATCCCGAGCGAGTAGAGGTCGCTCCGGGAGTCGATTGAGTGGTTCATGCGCCCGGTCTGTTCGGGCGCCATATAGGCGAGCGTGCCGGCGATGAATTCGGGAGGTGCCGGCGCCTGCCGTTCGCGCGGCAGACGCGAGGCAAGGCCGAAACCGGTCAGCCGGATATGTCCGTCCGTGCAGTCGATCAGGAGATGGGCGGGCTTCAGATCCTTGTGCACCAGGCCACGCGCGTGGAGTTTGCCAAGCGCCTGGGCGATTCCCACGGCCAAGGGCAGGAAGCTGTCCATCGCCAGGGGGGCGCCGAGCCGCCGCGCAAGGGGCTCGCCACCCGGATCCTCCAGGATGAGCGTGCTGGTCGCGCCTTTGCGCTCAAGCGTCAGGGGCCGCACGGCCCATGCCCCGTCCAGCACATCCTTCAGGCCGAATTCGTGGGCCAGGCGATCGAGACAACGCGGGCTGGGATGCGCCGAGGCGGGCACGACAGCCAGCCGGGCGCGCCGTTCGCCGCCATCGGCCTCATGCCAGGCTCGGCAGAAGACGCACTCGCCCTCCTCCCATAAGACCTGGAGGCCGCCATCTCCTTCTGCAAAGCTGGACAATTGGTTCATTTGCCGAACTCCGCCGGCAAGCTGGGTGTTGCGATCGCGTGAGCGAACGCAACCAGTTTACCATAGCCAGACCAGGCATGACGATGCCTTTCCTGGTGCAAAATGCTTCTTCAACAGGTCGGCAGAAGGCCCAGATGCCCCAGGTAACAAAAGGGGATGCCCGCATCGGTTGAACCTCCCGGTCAGTCGGCTGACCGGATAACGGACTGCGTGCACGATGGGGAACAACGCCGACATTCACGACGATTCGGCCTGCGGCTGGACACAATGATCACGCTAGCCGCATTACTGCCTACGGTTACGTATTGCGGGGTAGGGGATAAAGACATGCATATCGGCCTTATTGGTGGGATTGGGCCCGCCGCGACAGATTTTTATTACCGCCGCCTGATTTCGACGTTCGCCAGCCGGAAAGCGCCGCTCGACCTCACGATCGTGCATGCTGACACGCCGACGCTGCTGGGGCACCTCGCGAGCAATGACGTCACGGCGCAGGTGGCCATCTACATGATGCTGGCCAAGCGGCTGGTGGCGGCGGGCGCTGAGTGCGTGGTCGTCACCTCCATCGCGGGGCACTTCTGCATCGAGGCGTTCAAGGCCGTGTCCCCGCTGCCGGTTGTCGACATGATTGCCGAAGTGGGCCAGGCCATCGCGCAGCGTGGCTTCGGGCGCATCGGCCTTCTCGGAACCCGTACAGTCATGGAGACGCGCTTCTACGGTGGCGTTTCCACCGCGACCATCGTCCCGCCCGAGGGCCCGGAGCTGGACGACGTGCATCATGCCTATGTGACGATGGCATCGTCGGGCGTCGTGACGGACGAACAGCGCGCGGTCTTTAATGCCGTCAGCCAGAAGCTGCTTGACCAGGGCGCTCAGGCGATCATGCTGGGCGGCACGGACCTCGTGCTGGCCTTCAACGACAGCGACACACCGTTCCCGCTGATCGACTGCGCCGCCATCCACGCCGACGCCGTCGCACGGCTGGCGCTGGCCTGAGGTTTATGGCCCGCCACCGGACGATTAACGGGCCGGTCGCTGTCGACCGGCCCGTTTGGACCTGATTGGAAAATTCCATAACGCGCGTGCCCTTTGCTGACCTGCCGTCGCCTTTCGTGGCTCAGCCCGCGAACACGAGCTCGACCCCGCCGAGTCCCGCGAACGCGATCGCGCAGCGATCACCGGGATTGAGGAATCGAAGCCCGGTCCAGCTGCCGGTCGTCACGATCTGCCCGGCCTCGACGCCGGCGCGATCGCGCATCAGATTGACCAGCGCGACCGCAACCCCAAGCGGATCGCCGGTCGGATGGCCTCCCTCTCGCTCGACCACGGTCTCGCCGTTCACGGTCAGCACCACACGCAATGTCTTCATGTCGAGCCGCGTCCAGTCGGCAACCTCCGCGCCGGTCACCAGCGCGCCGTTCGCAACCCGGTCGGCGAGCTGGACGAGCCGCGGCAGGATCTGCGCGTTCCGATAGCGGCCGGAGACGACTTCGATCGCAGGTAGCGCGACAACGGCTTCGGCGACCTCGGCTCGGCTATAGGGCGTGCTCCGCGCCGGCAGGGCGCGCATGAAACGGAACGCGACCTCTGCCTCGACGCCGCGCTGTGGCACCTCCACAGGTCCAAGCGAAGCGGGGCTCGGGCGGATCATGTGCCGGTAGATCAGGCCTCGGGTCGGTTCCGCATCCGGCAGGGCTGTCGCCTTGAAGGCGCCAATCGGCGCGCCGAGCAGGGCCGCGACACGGTCCTGGATGCGATGCGCCTCGTCGACCGTCTCGGGCACGAAGGGCAGGGTCTCGATCTGCGTGCCCGAGCGTTCGGCCTTGGCGAGCAGGGCGGCGGCGGTTGCGATCTGGTCTTCTGTCACGGTGACGGCTTCCTTCGGATTATCGGTGCATTCAGCGATATCGAAAACGCCTTCGTCAGCCAAGCGGTTGCGATGTCCTGCGTGAGGCCGACCAGAGTCCTTCAGCCTTGGGCGACGAGGTGTCGCCGCGCGGGCCCTCAAGCTCGACGATACACCGGCCTGACCACTCCTCTTGCAGGAGTGAGGCGGTTAGGCGCGTTCTACGACGCGTTCCGTTTGCGAAGCTGTGGTGAGCACAGAGGCTAAGATATGGGGCTTTCTGTTGCAGGTTGCTTGAATCTGAAACGCGAAAAATAGCCGTCAGCAATCTCTTCATTGGTGGTTCTATCAAGGTTAAATCCCGAAAGAATCGTGCGTCGGTGTTCTATCGCGGGTTTTGCAACATCAACGATACAATCATGATGGCAACGCCACGCGCCGCCATCATGATGTGTGCGCCATAAAGGGTTAGGGAATATCGGGCGCAAGAAGGTGCTAAGTTCCGCTAAATCCGAAATCGGCGTGTAATCGGCATAGAATCAGCGCATCGTGATAAGCAGCGCCGTCCACGAGCGTCGGCCGAAATTCCAGTAGGTGCCGCGTTACCGGATCGTCCAGACGCATGGCCCACTGAAGGGCCATCCGATCCCACGCCCGGCTCTTAGTTCTTGGCCTTGTCGACCAGCGCATTCTTCGAGATCCAGGGCATCATGCCGCGCAGCTTGGCGCCTACTTCCTCGATCGAATGCGCCGACATCGCCCGACGCATTGGCCTTGAAGTTGGTCTGGCTGACCTTGTCTTCCAGCATCCAGTCGCGGGTGAAGCGGCCCATCTTGAAACGCCTCGGGCGGATCTACACGTTCTGCCACGAAGGGAATGTCGCGGCCTGGCCTCGTTTGCAACCACTCACATCGACGAGATTCCACACCACACCTTGCTCGATCCAGAAGCGGCGGCCGGATTTCGCGATTCGCAGGCCACGATACCCGGATATGAAACCACGCGCGGTAACGGCGTCCAGAAGAGTCTGGCGCTCGTTGCGGTTCGGGCTTTCGGCCGAGAGTCGTGAGGGAAGCGCCGTGAACTCGTTCCAGTCGTATTCGAAGCAGGCTTGCGCGGTGCGGTTGGCGTAAATGAAGCGCGGATCGGCACTGGTGTCGTGCGCGACAACAACGAAAGGAGCGCGCTCGTAGAGCCATGTGGCATCGCTGCTTTCGGGCACCAGAGGGGTGCCCACGAGGCGTTCATAACTCTCCGTGAGAAGTTTGAAAAAATACTGATCGG
>Ga0310811_10003926_pt1 | contig 18726 bp, 15 predicted proteins | sample YCmetagenome_FD_207642 | JGI IMG/M metagenome (GOLD analysis project Ga0310811, IMG submission 207642) | Soil microbial communities from experimental microcosm in Duke University, North Carolina, United States - YC | ecosystem: Engineered > Artificial ecosystem > Soil microcosm > Unclassified ...
GGCGAGCCCGATCGGCCCCGAGCCGACGATCGCGACGCTGCCGCCCGGCGCTACCTTGCCGTTGAGCACACCGCATTCATATCCCGTCGGCAGGATGTCGCTGAGCATGACGAGGGCTTCCTCGTCGGCACCGGCGGGGATGTGGTGCAAGCTCGTGTCGGCGTGTGGAATGCGGACATATTCCGCCTGGGTGCCGTCGATCACGTTGCCGAGGATCCAGCCGCCGGTCTCGCAATGCGAATACATGCCGCGCCGGCAACAGGAACAGCGACCGCAGGCGGTGATGCAGGAGATCAGGACATGGTCGCCACGGTTGAAAGAGGAGACCCCGGCGCCAACCGTTTCGATCACGCCGACCCCTTCGTGGCCCAGGATTCGGCCCGGTTCGCAGGTCGGCACATCACCCTTCAGGATATGAAGGTCGGTGCCGCAGATCGTCGTGTGCAGAATGCGCACGATCGCGTCACCGGGATGCTCGACCTCGGGCATCGGCCGCTCCTCGAGCCGCTTGTCGCCGACGCCGTGATAGACCAGTGCTTTCATCGCGATGTTCTCCGATCGCTCGCCGCCCGACGGGCAATGTCGCGGCAATGAAGGTTCGGCGCGTGCCGGAACATTGGTAGTTTTACCAAGGACCTCGGGGTCGCTCGGCGATCGTGCTGGGGAGGCTGGATCGATATGCTTTGGTCTATCCCTCGGCAAAGCTGGGGGTCATCGCGAAACAGGTCCAGCCGGCATCGCCGTCCGGACCAATCGAGCGCACGACCCAGCTGTTGCAATCCAACAAGGGGCGCATGGTATGCGAGCGCTGATCGGCCGCAAGGGTGACGGCCGGCGGCGGGCCGGGATGCCATCGCGCCTTGAGGATCCGCGTACCGAAATTGTCGGGCCCGCCGGGGGCGTCGATCGCGACCGCCCATCCCCGCTCGCGCTGCAAGCCGAGCATCGCGCGGATCGCGGCGATCACGAAGAAGCGGGCGCCCACCGCGGCGGCGACCGGATTTCCCGGCAAGCCGAAATACGGGCAGCCATTGGGCAAGCTGGCGAAGAGCACCGGCTTGCCCGGGCGCATCGCCACGCCGCGGAAGTGGATTGTCGCGCCCAGCGCCTGGAGTGCGGCGGGCACCTGGTCATGATCGCCGACCGAAACGCCCCCGGTCGAGATTATCAGGTCCGGCGCGGCGGCCAAGGCCTGCTCGATGCTCGTCACCAACGCGCCGCGGTCGTCTGGTGCTGGTGTTACGAGCTGCGGGGCAAGGCCGGCCTGCCGCATCATCGCGGCTATCATCGGTCCGTTCGAATCGTGGACGAAATGCTCGCCCTCGCCCCGCGCCCGCCGCAATTCGTCGCCCGTGGTCAGCACGACGACGCGCGGCAGCCGGATCGCATCGATCTCGGGAACGCCGAAACAGCATAACGCTCCGATGACTTCAGGCGTTACCAACTTGCCGCGCACGGCGACGAGATCGCCTGGCCGCGCATCTTCGCCCCGGCGGCGGATGTTGCGTCCGAGACCGACGGACTCGGTCAGCAAAATCGCCGGCCCGTCGCGAACGACGCTCTCCTTGGCGACCACGGCGTCGAATGGCGGGACTATCGGCGCCCCGGTGCTGATCGCGCAGGCACCCGGCGCCGAGGCCAGGCTTGCCGCCGCGCCGGCCCGACTTTCCCCGATCAGGTCCAGCCGAACCGGCCTGTCGAGCGATGCATTGGCAGCATCGGCGGCCACGATCGCGAATCCGTCCATCGCCGAACAATCGAACCGCGGATAATCAGCCTGAGCCACAACACCCGCGCCGATGATCCGGCCGAGCGCCGCATCGATTGCTACGGGTTCGACCGGCATTGTCGGGGCGACATTCTCGATGCAGCTGAGCGCGGCGGAAAAATCGATGCGATTCATCGGTCCGCCATACCACGCAGCACGGCAAGATCGTCCGGCCGATTGACGTTCGGGATGGCCGGCCAGCCTTCGAGCGCCTCGGCGCCGATCGCCTTCGCCCAAGCGCTGACGGCGAGGTCCCCGCCGCCGCCGAGATAGTCACTGAGTCTGTCCGCCAACGCGCTGGGCCATAGCCCGATCACCGGCGTGCCGGCGACAAAGCTCGCAACGCGGCGCCCGGCGAGATCGGCGAGCAGGCCGGCGGGGAGTGACGGCGTATCGCAGGGGAGCGTGAGCACCGCATCAAAATGGCGATCCCGGGCGTGACGCAACGCACCGCACAATCCGCCGAGCGGGCCGAGCCCGGCCGCAGGCCAGTCGGCTATCGAGACATAAATCGGGTGGTCGCGCCCGACGACGGCGATGTCCTCGCTGACCGGCCGCAACGCCTGGGCGGCGTGGTCGAGCAAGGCCAATCCATCGAGCATCGCGAGCGCCTTGTCGCGGCCGAACCGGCGCGCCTGCCCCCCGGCGAGGACCACGCCGAGCAGCCGGGTCATGGTGCCCGCTCGAGCAGCGCATCGCTGCGCGCCAGAACGACGAGCCGAAGCCCCGCCTGGGCCGCGCGCGCCATGGCTAGGTCGGTCGGCGCCGAGATCGTCACCAGCATCGGACATTGCGCGAGGACCGCTTTTTCGACCAGTTCATAGGAGCAGCGCGACGACAGCAAGGCGAACCCGCCATCCCAGCTGCGTCCGGATCGCGCCATCGCCCCGATCAGCTTGTCGAAGGCATTGTGGCGGCCGACATCCTCGCGGACCTCGATCACGGCGCCGTCCGCGTCGCACAAGGCGGCGGCATGTACCGCGCCGGTCTGTTCATGGAGCGGCTGGCGGGCACGAATCTCGGCCAGCGCGGCGAATATCTGGTCCGGGGCGGCGCGCGACACCGTTTCGACCCTGGGCAGCGGCCGGATCGCCTGTTCGAGATTTTCGATGCCGCAAAGCCCGCAGGACGATTCCGACACGCGGTGTCGCGCCCGTTCGACCAACGCTTCGGCGCGCGACGGCGCGAGCGACGCGCGGACCACGTCGCCGCTAGGCACCGTATGCAGGTCGATCGCCTCAACCTGATCGGCACAGTCGATCAATCGCTCGCTCAGGGCGAAGCCGACGACGAAATCCTCGATATCGAGCGGCGTCGCCATCATCACGGCATAGCCGATGCCGTTGAACTCGATCGCCAGCGGGCGCTCGACCGCCACAGCCCTCTGCACCTCGTCAACACCCGAGCCGTCGGCCGCGTGGCGGCAAAAGCGCATGGAAGAAGCGCCGGTCGTGCGAAAACGGTCGGGCGACGTTTCGGTCAATCGGCCCGTTCCGCATTCTCGCGGAGCAGCCTAACCGCACCCCTGGCGGTATCGCTAAGATGCTCGCCGCCGCGATTGAGATACGCCACGATCATCCGGCGCATCCGGGGATCCCAGAACTGGCGGATATGATCCCGGGTCGCGGCCACCGGGCGGTCGGGACATTGGCTGGCGAGCTCGCGCGCGATCTGATTGGCCATGTACACGAGATGGTCGGTGGTCGACATCGCCCGCGCCTCACTCGGCCGCTTCGTGAAGGATGCGGCGCGAGCGCTCGGCCTGCGCCTGATAGCTCTGCTGCCAGTCACTCGGTCCGTTCGATATCGCGACCTGGACGGCCGTGACCTTGTATTCCGGGCAATTGGTCGCCCAGTCCGAATAGTCGGTGGTGATGACGTTGGCCTGGGTCGCGGGATGATGGAAGGTCGTATAGACCACGCCCGGCGCGACGCGCTCGGTGATCAGGGCGCGCAAGGTCGTCTCTCCCGCCCGGCTGCGCAGGCTGACCCAGTCGCCGTCGCGGATGCCACGATTCTCGGCGTCGTGCGGATGGATTTCGAGCCGGTCCTCCGGGTGCCAGACGACATTATCGGTGCGCCGCGTCTGGGCGCCGACATTGTATTGGCTGAGGATGCGCCCGGTGGTCAGCAGCAGCGGGAAACGCGGCCCGGTCTTCTCGTCGGTGGGGATGTAATCGGTGACAACGAAATGCCCCTTGCCGCGCACGAACATGCATGGTCGGCGTGCCGTCGGGTGCAGCCTCGGTCGCCGGCCATTGCAGCGACCCCAGGCGGTCGAGTGCGTCATAGCTCACCGTGGCGAAGGTCGGCGTCAAAGCGGCGATCTCGTCCATGATCTCCGACGGATGGATATAACTCCATTCGAGCCCGATCGCATTCGCCACGAGCTGGACGATTTCCCAATCGGCATAACCGTTGAGCGGCTCCATCACCTTGCGCACACGCTGGATCCGGCGCTCGGCATTGGTGAAGGTGCCGTCCTTTTCGAGAAAGGTCGATCCGGGCAGGAATATGTGCGCGTAATTGGCGGTTTCGTTGAGGAACAGGTCCTGCACGACGACGCATTCCATCGCGGCGAGCCCGGCCGCGACATGGTGCGTGTTCGGATCCGACTGCAGAATGTCCTCGCCCTGGACGAACAGCGCCTTGAACGTCCCTTCGGTCGCGGCGTCGAGCATGTTGGGGATGCGCAGGCCGGGCTCGGCATCGAGCGCGACGCCCCAGGCGCGCTCGAACATTTCGCGCGTCGCGACGTCCGAAACGTGGCGATAGCCCGAATATTCGTGCGGAAAGCTGCCCATGTCGCACGAGCCCTGGACATTGTTCTGGCCACGCAGCGGGTTCACGCCGACGCCCTCGCGGCCGATATTGCCGGTCGCCATCGCCAGATTGGCAATCGCCATGACGGTCGACGACCCCTGGCTATGCTCAGTCACCCCCAAGCCATAATAGATAGCGCCGTTGCCGCCGGTCGCGAACAGTCGCGCGGCGGCGCGAAGGTCGTCGGCCGGTACGTCGGTCAACGCCTCGGTCGCTTCGGGCGAGCGCTCGGGCTGCGCGACGAACGCCGCCCAATCCTCGAATTCGCTCCAGTCGCACCGCTCCCGCACAAAGGCCTCGTCGGCCAGTCCCTCGGTCACGACGACATGCGCAATCGCGGTCAGCACCGCGACGTTGGTGCCGGGACGCAACGGCAGATGATACGCCGCGTCGATATGCGGTGTGTGGACGAGATCGATGCGCCGCGGGTCGATCACGATCAGCTTCGCGCCCTGGCGCAGCCGCTGCTTCATCCGGCTGGCAAACACCGGATGGCCGTCTGTCGGGTTGGCGCCGATCACCATGATGACATCGGCATGCGCGACGCTGTCGAAATCCTGCGTCCCCGCCGACGTCCCGAACGTGGTTTTGAGGCCGTAGCCGGTCGGAGAGTGGCAGACCCGCGCGCAGGTATCGACATTGTTGTTGCCGAACCCCTGGCGGATCAGCTTCTGGACCAGGAACGTCTCTTCGTTGGTGCAGCGGCTCGAGGTAATGCCGCCGACGCTGTCCTTGCCATATTTGGCCTGGATGCGGCGGAATTCGCTCGCCGTATAGGCGATCGCTTCGTCCCAGGACACTTCGCGCCACGGCTCGTCGACCGACGCGCGGATCATCGGGTTCAGGATACGATCGCGGTGATTGGCATAGCCCCAGGCGAACCGTCCCTTGACGCAGCTATGCCCGCGATTGGCCTTCCCGTCCTTCCACGGCACCATGCGGACCAGCTGCTCGCCGCGCATTTCCGCTCGAAAAGTGCAACCGACCCCGCAATAGGCGCAGGTCGTGACGACCGCCTTGTCAGGCGTTCCCGCAGCAATCACCGACTTCTCGATCAATGCGGAGGTCGGACAAGCCTGCACACAAGCGCCGCACGACACGCATTCGGACGCCAGGAAGCCATCGTCCTGGCTGGCGGCGACCTTGGAGCCGAAACCGCTGCCCTCGATCGTCAGCGCGAACGTCCCCTGGATCTCGTCGCAGGCACGCACGCAGCGCGAGCAGACGATGCATTTGGCAGGATCGAAGGTGAAATACGGGTTGCTCTCATCCTTGTCGGCGACGAGGTGGTTGAGCCCCTCATAGCCATAGCGGACGTCGCGCAGGCCGACCGCGCCGGCCTGATCCTGCAATTCGCAATCGCCATTGGCCGAGCAGGTGAGGCAATCAAGCGGATGATCGGAGATGTAGAGCTCCATCACCCCGCGCCGCAGTTTGGCCAGCCGATCGGTCTGCGTCCGTACGACCATACCCTCGGCGACCGGAGTGGTGCACGATGCCGGATAGCCGGTTCGGCCGTCGATCTCGACGAGGCAGAGCCGGCACGAACCGAACGCCTCGAGCGTATCGGTCGCGCATAATTTCGGAACATTGGTGCCGACCAAAGACGCGGCGCGCATGATCGACGTCCCTTCGGGCACGGCGACGTCCTGGCCGTCGATCCTCAGCGTCACCATCGCCGGCGCTGCCGCCGCTATCGCCTTGGTGCCGAGATCGCGCTCGCCGATCCATGCCATGGTCGTTACTCCGCCGCCGCCGAGGAAATAGGCGCAGCCGCCGCGCCGAAATCCTGCGGAAAATGGTCGAGCGCGCTCAGCACCGGATAGGGTGTGAACCCGCCAAGCGCGCAGAGCGATCCGAACTTCATCGTATCGCACAAATCGCGCAGCAACTCGATTTCCTCCTCGGCGGGCCGTGTTCCGCGGGCGATATTGCGCATCTGGGGAAGCCGTTCGACCGCGTCGGCGGCACGGTCTTCGCCGGCGATGAGGCGATCGATCAGCTCGACTCCGCGCGTCGATCCGATCCGGCACGGCGTGCATTTGCCGCAGCTCTCATGCGCGCAGAATTCCATCGCGAAGCGCGCCATGTGCGCCATGTCGACAGTGTCATCGAACACCGTGATGCCGGCATGGCCGATCAACCCACCGGCTGCGGCGAAGGCCTCATAGTCGAACGGCAGATCGAACATCGAAGGCGGGAAATAGGCGCCGAGCGGGCCGCCGACCTGTACCGCCTTGACCGGACGGCCGCTTTCGGTGCCGCCGCCAATGTCCATCACCAACTCGCCGAGCGTGATGCCGAAGCCCGTTTCGAACAGCCCGCCATTCCTGACATTTCCTGCCAGCTGCACCGGCATGGTGCCGCGCGACCGGCCGAAGCCGATCGCGGCATAGGCCTCGCCGCCTTTGCTCAGGATGAACGGTACCGCTGCGAGGCTCAGCACGTTGTTGATCACCGTCGGACGGCCGAACAGCCCGGCGATCGCCGGCAGAGGCGGCTTGGCCCGCACCTCGCCACGTTTGCCCTCGATCGAGTCGAGCATGGCGGTTTCCTCGCCACAGACATAGGCGCCGGCCCCGACCCTGACTTCCAGTACGAACGGCGCGACGATAGATGCCGCGCGCGCGATCGCCTCGCGCATGGTGCGGATGGCGAACGGATATTCGGAACGGATATAGATGTAGCCGCGCTCGGCCCCGACCGCATAGCCGGCGATCGCCATGCCTTCGATCAGGCAGAAGGGATCACCCTCCATCAACAAGCGGTCGGCGAAGGTGCCGCTGTCGCCCTCATCGGCGTTGCACGCGATATATTTGATGGGACCCGGCGCGTCGTGGACGGTCTGCCATTTGATTCCGGTTGGAAAGCCGGCGCCCCCGCGCCCGCGCAGGCCGCTCGCCTTGACCGCATCGATCGCAGCCTGTGGCGGCATTGCGCTTGCCGCCGCCAGTCCGCGCCAGCCGCCATGCGCTTCATAATCGTCCAGGCTCAACGGATCGATCACGCCGCAGCGGGCGAAGGTCAACCGCCGCTGCCGGGCGAAGAACGGCATGGCGGACACGTCGCCGAGCCGCGCGGGATGGCTGCCGTCGAGCACCAGGGCAGCGTCGGCCGCCGCGACCGGCCCGAATCCGACCCTGCCCTCCGGCGTCTCCACCTCGACCAGCGGCTCCAGCCGAAACAGCCCGCGGCTGCCCGTCCGCACGACCTGCGCGCCGGCGTCCGAAAGAGCCTGGGCCACGGCATCGGCGCCGAGCGCGACCGCTGCCATGTCCTTGCTGACATAGACGCGCGTCATCGCGTCAGATCTCCAAGCAGGCGATCGAGCGTGGTCGGATCGAGTCTCGACACCGGAACGTCGTCGATCATCGCATTGGGGCCGGTCGCGCAAAGGCCCAGGCAATAGACGGCATCGAGCGTCACCCGTCCGTCCGCACTGGTCTCGCCCATCCGCAGGCCCAACCGCTCGGTCGCGATACGCTCGATCGCCACCGCGCCACGCGCCTGACAGCTCTCGGCACGGCACAATCGCACCCGATGCCGGCCAGGAGGCTGGCGGCGGAAATCGTGGTAAAAGGTCACTACGCCGTGGACATCGGCGCGACTGAGGTTGAGCGCCGCAGCGACCGTCGGCACCATCAGGTCGTCGATATAGCCGAATTCCTCCTGCAGCGCGTGGAGCATCGGCAACAACGCCGTCTGTTCGCCACCGAAATCCTCGGCCAAACGCGCAACGGCTGCGGCGTGGCCGTTCGCAAGGGTCGCACCGCTGGCGATCGACCTGTCATTCCGTGTCGGACTCACCCGGAGATTAGGAGCCCGCGCCGGCGCCAAGTCAAATCGACAATCCTTGATTTCGATAGAAAATCTCTATCACTGCAAAACCGCGAGTGATCGGGCGGTCGCGAGCGCGGCGCTGGCCAGCGGGCCGATCGGCGCGCGGTCGAGCACGATCAGGCCGATGCGGCTCGGCGGAAGCGGGTCGTCGAATGGAACGATCCTGGCCCAGCCGTCGCTGGGGATGATTTCGGCATAGGTATCCGGGACGATCGTCGCGAACGGCCCGGCCTCGACCATCGCCAGCAAGGCGAGATAACTGTCCGCGGTCGCCGACGGCCGCACGGCTAGTCCTTTACGCGAAAGATGGTCGTCGAGGATGCGCCGGTTCTGCATGCCTTCGTGCAGCAGGCAGAGCGGGAAGGAAAGCGCGGCGCTCCAGCCGATCCCGGCGCAATCGTCGAGCGCATCGCGGTGGCAGAGGAACATCGCCCTTTCCGCATAGAGCGGCGCGGCGAGCACCGAGGTCGGTGGCTCATGATCGAGATAGGTGATGCCCGCATCGAGCTCGAATGCGGCGAGCCCCCGCTCGATCTCGCGCGACGTCAGCGATCGCACGCTGAGCACCAGGTCCGGATGGGCCGACGCGACGGCGCGCGCGAATTGCCCGACCATCGGCGTCGCGGCGGGGATGACGCCGAGACGCAGCGTGCCGGTCAAGGGACCATGCGCCAGCTCGGCGGCATGCTCCAGTCCTTCGATCATCGCAATGGCCTGTTGCGCCCATGGCAGCGCCGCGCGTCCTTCGTCGGTCAGGCCGGTAAAGCGCCGATCGCGCTGGATCAGCCGTCGCCCGAGCTGTTCCTCGAGCGCGGAAATACCCGCCGACAAGGTCGGTTGCGACACGTTGCACGCCGCCGCCGCCCGGGCGAAATGCCGTTCGCGCGCGACCGCCACGAAATATTCGAGCAACCTGAGGTTCACGCCGCATCGATTTACCTCGCGACGGCAGGTGTCAACCGGCGGCGCCCGCTGCGGACCCCGGCGGCGCTGCTACAATGGCCCAAACACGCGGTGGAAAAGGCGAGCCAGAAGGGACGATCCCGGCGGCGGCGGCGGGCGATGAGCATCCCGCGGGTCAGTTTCGCCCGATATCGCGCCGCCGGTCCCGTTCGGCGATCTCAGGCTGTCCAGATAGCGCTGCCTCGCCGGTTCGAACGCTGCCTCGATGCCGCGGCGGATGTCAATCAGCGGGTAGCCGAGCGCACCTGTATCGCCGAACCGATAGGTTTCGGCGGGAAAATCGATCAGCACGGTCAATATCCCGCCCTGATCGTAACGGCGCAAGTCGAGCCGCAGCCCGCTGCTGCCGACCCACGCTGCCAGCGCGTCCCAACTTGTTCCCCAGAGGTCGAGTATGACGTGCCCGGTCGCGACCTCCGTCAAGCGCGGGGCGTGAGTCCATAGCGACGGGCTCCATTCGCCGATCAAAAGCTCCAGTTTGATCGTCTGGTCAGGCGATAATCGCGTGTCGCAGGTGGGCGGTGGCCGGCTGTCGTCGCGAGTCGGCGGCGTCCAAGGTCCGGAAACGTCTTGCGGCATGGGATTAGCGGCTAGCCGGTTGCGGAGCAGCCGACGGCGCGGCGCCGGTGGCGGTAGGGAGCCGTCCGGTAGAAATAGCCACACCGAACATCCGCCACTCGCCTTCGGTCCATTGATATAGCATTTCGAAATCGAGCGCTGTCGGGCGCAGCGGAAAGCTGCCCTGGACCTGCAGCAAGCCCGGCCGGATCAGCCGAGGCGGAGCGCGAAACACCGGCGTCACCAGCAATGTCCGCGTCAGGTCGATCCTGTCCGAGCGCAAACGCGTGAAAATGGCCGTCAGCCTGGTCTTATCGTTGGCCGCTTGGAATGCCGGCGCGGCGTTATCGCGCAATACAGAATAATTGCCCGACGCGATCGCCCCCTGGACGGTGACCATCGTGGTCCACACCATGCGGTCGATGTCGATCGTCGCCGGCATAGGTGTTGCAGAGGGCGCCGCCGGCGTTACCCCGGGCGCCAGCGAGGAATCTTTTTGCGCCGCCGCATTGCCCGGCAGGGTCACGCTCATGGCAGCTGCCAGCAATGCCGGAATGCTCCAGTGACGGTGAAGAATCATGATCGCTGTCCCGAAGTCGTAGGAGTAGGGAGGACCGGTCGGCGCATCGGGGTAAAGATGCGCAGCCCGGTCCTCCGGCACGGTAGACCGGCAGAGGGGGTGCCAGCCTACCGAAGATTACAGGCCGAAGCTGATACCCACGCGCCCGCCGGTCGACCCACGGGCGGTCGATCCCGCAACACCGGCGCTGATATAGACGCGCCGACTGACCCGCCCGACGACTGCGCCAGAAAAGCCCTGCTCGCCACGGTACGTCGCCAGGTTGAACGAGAAGGACAGCTTGCTGTCGGGAACGATCACTGCCCCGCCGAGCGCCATGGCGGCGGCAATACCGCCATTGGCGGCCTTGACGCTGACGTTGAGGCTCGCGACCTGACCCGCCAGCGACGAGGTGAGCGTTTCCAGGCTCGAAAGGCGGCCGTTCTGCACGGTATCCAGCGCCTGGATCGCGGTGATCTGCCCAGCCTGAGTGTTCGATGCGGTCTGCAGCAAGCCGATATTGGCCGACTGGACGGTATCGAGCGCCTCGATCGACGAGATCTGCCCCGCTTGGGTGCTCGACGCGGTTTGCAGGGAAGCGATATCCGCCGACTGCGCGGTATCGAGCAACTGGATCGACGCAATGCTGGCATCCTGGGCAGCGTTGACGCCTTCGATCGATGTCAGGCGTCCATCCTGCACAGCTTGCCCCGCAATGATCCCGGAGATGGTCGTAGTATCGCGCCCGAGGGTTCCATTGCCGTCGACGGTGACCAAAGACACCGAGCCGGTTTGCGCCAACGTGCTCGCCGCGATGTCGCCGATACTGACCGAACTACCGTTACCGCCAAGGCGGATTTCGCCTGCCCTGGTGGGGTTGGCCCCCGCCCCAAGCGCGACTGACTTGTCAAACAGCGCGTTGGCGTTTTCGCCCAGCGCGATCGCGCTCGCGCCAGTCGCCTTGGCGTTGTTTCCAACCGCGATTGCCGATTGGCCGTTGGCATCGGAAAACTGGCCCATCGCAACCGACGCGTCACCATTGGCGGAATTGTTGGCACCGATCGCCACCGCGCCGGTGCCGGTTGCGAAATTGGGATCGCCGATCGCCACCGCGCCGTTGCCATTGGCCTGGTTACCGAGACCGATCGACACCGCTGCCCCCCCCGAGGCGCCGGCGCCGGTGCCTATAGCCACCGAATCGTTACCGCCCGCCACGGCACCCTTTCCTCCGGCGAACGCCCCAGCACCTGTGGCGGTCGCGCTCCATCCCACGGCCGTCGAAAAATCTCCCGTGGCCTTTGCCACATTGCCGAGCGCCGTCGCGCTGAACCCCGAGGCGGCGGTGACATCACCAAGCGCCAGAGCATGCGAGCCCGAGGCATTCGTCAATCTGCCGATAGCGATTCCCCAATTACCGACAGCCGACGCGCTCCGCCCAGCGGCAAACGCGCTGTCTCCCGATGCGGAGGCCCCCGCTCCAAAGGCCGATGCATTGGATCCGCTCGCATCGGCGGCACGGCCGACCGCCGTACCGTTCAAGCCGGCGGCGCTCGAGTTCTGACCGAGGGCCAGACCGTAATCGCCAATCGCGGTCGCTCCCGCGCCGAACGCGCTCGCTTGATAGCCTGAGGCGTTGGCGAAATAGCCCATTGCAATTGCGTAATCGGCGGTCGCGGTTGCCGCATGGCCGAACGCATTGGCATCCTGCCCCGTCGCGCCCGAATTGTTACCCACGGCCAGACTGTCCTGACCGAACGATTGCGCGTTCCGGCCGATGCTGACCGATCCCGACCCGGTGCTCGTCGCTTGGGAGCCGATCGCCAATGAGGTGTCCCCGGACGCCACTGCATTCGGTCCCAAGGCCGTCGTATATTGTCCCGAAGCCTTCGCGCTATCGCCCAGGGCAATGGCTGACGAGTCGGTCGCCTGAGCATCGACGCCGAATGCGGATGAACGGGTTCCGGTCGCCATTGCAGTAGTGCCAAATGCAGATGCGGAGGTGCCGGCCAGCGCTTGACGACCGAATACGGAGGCATCCTGTCCGGTCGCGGCCGCGAGGAATCCGAAAGCCGAATCGCCGAAAAGGTTTGCCTTGGCGCCAACGCCAACAGCAGTGGCGTCTTGGCCGAAGGCTTGCGCGAAACTGCCCACCGCGACAGCCTGATCGCCGGTCGCAGACGAACTCGACCCGACCGCCGTGCTGGAATCGCCGGTGGCAACCGCCGTATCGCCGATGGCAGTGCCGCCGGTTCCGGTGGCGTTCGAGTTGTTGCCGCACTCAAGGCCGCTGGTCGGTACCACAACGCACTGCGCTGATGCGGGACTGGCGACCGCGATCGCGACGATACTCCCACCACTGGCCGCGAGAAGTTTGATGATTTTGTGCTTCGACATGTTCTGTCCCCAATTTCGCGAATGATTTCGCAGCCATGGGTGAACCTTCCGCCTGGCGGCCCACCCGATGATGGGGCGCCAATTAGGCGAGCAATCCTAGTCGAAACATACCGCGTTCGCGGTAGGCGCGGGACGAGATCCCGCTTGAAAATGCGATGATATTATGAGGTTATACTATTTCAAGCACATGGACTTACTATTCTTAAGGCGATCGCGACCCGCGTACGCCAGATCGACCGGACCGGCTGGGGACATGAAATGATCTTTTCTTCCAGCGATCTGCCGGCGCATCTGGATGACCATGCGCGATTCAAGCTGTGGCACGAAGTCTTTAACGCGGAGATTGCGGAGGCGCATTTCTCGAAGGCCGAAACCATTCCCTTCGACATGACGTTCAAAGGCATAGCGATCGGTCCTGTGACCTATTCGACCATGGCCGGGACGATAAACGGAGCCGTGCGCACACCCGCTCATGCTGCCGCTGACGAACATTATACGGTGCATATCAACACCAGCCGCAGCGCGGTCGGCGGCGTTCACGAGAAGCGCGACGTGGAGATCAGCAGCGGCGGGGCCCTGGTCAACGCCTCGCAAGCTCAACGGTTGAGCGGCGGCGACCACAATAGCTGGATCCTGGTGCGTATGCCGATGACGATGCTCGAGGCGAACTTTTCGGGGCTCGCCTCCAGCCAGGGTCGGGTGATCGCACCTGACCATGAGGCGCTCCGCTTGCTGCGCCGCTATGTCGGGTTGCTCGACACGGAAAACGGCACGCTGTCGGCAGGGATCGCCGACCATATGGCAGCAACGATCGTCGACCTGACCGGACTGGCGATCGGCGCGCGGGGCGACGAGGCCGAACTCGCGGGCATGCGCGGACTGCGCCGCGCGCGGCTCGGCGCGGTCCTCGACCGTATCCGGCGCGATTACAGCCGGCCCAATCTCTCTGCGGAAACTGTCGGACGCGAACTCGGTCTGTCCGCGCGCTATATCCAGGACCTGCTCGCAGCGAGCGGAGCCAGCTTCTCCGAGCGTGTCCTTGAACTTCGGCTGCAGCACGCGCGCAAGATGCTCTGCGCACCCAGTCATCGCGGCAAGCGGATCGGCGAAATCGTTTATGCTTCAGGCTTCAACGATATCTCTTACTTCAACCGCTGTTTTCGACTCCGGTTCGGCTGCACCCCCGGCGCGGCCCGGTGAGTGACGGATAATCATCATCCCGGCGCCGACGAGCGCCTCCGCCGTGCGCGCCCGTCCAAGTCCAGCGCGCTCCAGCCCAAGACAGCGCCGCGGCTGGGTGCGATGACCTCGCCGCAATTCGCGGATCGCGTTCTTGGCGACGGGGTTGGACAAGATGGCGATAATGATGCGATCGACTCGGCGGGCGAGTTAGAGATGATCCGCGTGGCGATCATCGAGGACGATCCTGCGACGATCGACCTGCTACGATCGGCAATCGAGCCGGCCGAAAATATCGAAATCGCGGCGGTGGCGCGCAACGTCATGACCGGCGTGAAGTTGATCGCCGCGGGCGGATACGACGTGCTGTTGTGCGACCTGGGGCTGCCCGACGGTAGCGGCATCGCGCTGATTCGCGAGTCCGCGACCCGATATCCGGCGGCCGACGTCATCGTCATCACGATCTTCGCTGACCAAGCCAAGGTGCTCGACAGCATCAAGGCGGGTGCGCGCGGCTATCTGCTCAAGGACGAACAGTTCGCCGATTGCGTCGAAGGCATTCGCGAAATCCGCCGGGGCGGGTCGCCAATCAGCCCGATCATCGCCCGCCAGTTGCTGCTTCAGATCCATCCGGCGACCAGGGCTACCATCGCTCCGTTGAAGGAGGGGTTGTCGCCACGCGAACTGGAAATCCTCAACCTGCTCGCGCGCGGCTTCAGCAACATCGAGATCGGCGAACTGATCTCGATTTCGAAGCTGACGGTCGGCACCCACGTCAAGAACATCTATCGCAAACTCGAGGTCAATTCGCGATCGGAAGCCGTGTTCGAAGCGTCTAGCCGCGGCATCATGAATGCGCATTGACGCGGTAGGGCGGCGTTACCGGGCGACCCCGATTATCGCGGCCATCGCTGCGCTGGTGCTGCCCGTCACTCTTGTCCTGTGCTGGTGGGGCCGAGACGGGCCCGCTGCGGCCGAGACCGAGGTGGCGCTCGATTATGGCGCAGTCGATTTCAGTTTTTCGGATGCGGCAACTATTCCGATCGGCGGCTGGCAGCCGGGCAAGCTGCCGGATTTCCGTTTACTGAGCGCGGCCAAGGCGCGAGGCAGCGATCCACCGCAAGTATGGGTGCGTGCGCGATTTGACCGCGCGATTTTCGGCGAACGGCCGCTGGCGCTCCACACCGAAATGGTTCGCGACAGCTACACGATCTATCTCAACGGCATCGAACTATATCGCTCGCGCGCGGACTCCGGCGACCAGTCGTTCAGCTGGAATCGCCCGCTCTACGTGCCGCTGCCGCCGGCGATGCTGCGCCCCGGCGGCAATGAGATCGTTTTTCGGATCGAGACGCTCGCTCCCAATCTGCTCGGGCTTGGGGCGCTGCATGTCGGCCCCGATCGCGTCGTGCGGGCCGGTTTCAACAGCCAGTTGTTCTTCAGCAATATCGCGCCGCAGATCGTGTCGGGCTATTTGTTGATCCTGACGATCGGCGCGCTGTCATTCTGGGTGAAGCGGCCGAAGGATAACATCTATGGTTGGCTGGCACTTGTCGGCCTCGTGTGGCTGTTCCGGAATCTCCAATATTTCGTCCAGGAACCGCCGATCGAGCGGGTGTTGTTCTGGACTGCGTCGACCGACGCGATATTCGTGCTGATGGCCGCCGTTTTCGGATTCGCGGCAGCCTATTTCGCGCTGCACCGTGCCCGGCTGATACAGGGCGCGGTTTTTGCAATGTGCGCGGTGGAAATCTTCGCCCGCCATCAATTAGTGGCCGCGGGTCGCAGCGAGTTGCCGAGCTTCCTGCTGACCGTCCCGATGACGGCGACGATGATCGTCCTGCTGGCCGGGGCATGCGTCAAGAAGCCGACCTCGCAACATTGGACGATGTTCGGCGCGATCCTCCTGTCACTCGCCTTCTCTTTTCACGACATGCTGTTTTCGTTCAAAGTCTCGCGGGGCGCCGGGCTGTTTCTCCAGCCCTTTGGCGGACTCGCGATCTTCGCGGCGTTCGACGTGGCGCTGACGTCGCGATTGCAGACTGCCCTGGTCGACGTGGAAGACGTCAACCTGAAGCTCGAAGCCCGCGTCGCCGAAATCACCGCAAGCCTGGCCGAAAGCGAAGATGCGCGCGCTAAACTACAGGTCGCGCACGCCGTCGATGGCGAACGCGAACGAATGATGCGTGAAATCCACGACGGGATCGGATCCAGCCTGCTCACCGCGCTCGCCCACGCCAAGCATCGCAACGAATCGCCCGAAACAATCGCGACGCTGAAGCGCTCGATTACCGACCTGCGGATCGGCGTCGATTCGCTCGAGCCGATCGACGGCGATGTCGTGGCGCTGCTCGCCAATTTGCGGCACCGAATGGAACGCGAACTGAAAGGCGCAGGACTGGCGTTCGTGTGGAAGGTCGAGGCGGCGCCACCCCTGCCCTGGCTCGACCCGGTCGGCGCGCTGCACATTCTGCGCATCCTGCAGGAAACGATCGGCAACAGTCTGCGCCATTCGGAAGGGGCGACGATCGAAGTCCGTTGCGGCCCGTCGAGCCGAGATGGGGCCGCAGGTATTCTGATCGAGATCGCAGACAATGGCACCGGCTTCGAACCCGCCAGCACCTCTCGCGGCAAGGGCCTTGCCAACATGGCCGCGCGTGCGGAAGCGCTCAACGCGAGCTTTGCCTGCACCAGTGCGATCGGAGCGGGGACGATGGTATCGATCTGGTTGCCGTTGGAGCGACCTCTTGCAGAAATCGACGAGCCGGCGTCTTGACGCTCGCTATATCGGCGTCATCGGCGTCGGCGCTCGGGGGCTACCCACGCACCCACCGACCGCTATACCGACCGGCAATGAAGACACTTGTCGATCCGTCCAATGCGCTTGCGCAGGGACTCGCCGCGGTCCGCAGCCAGTTCAAGGTTCCCGCCGCTTTCCCCCCGGACGTGCTCGCCGCCGCCGAGACGGCGGCCAAACGGGTGCCGACCGAGCATGTCGATCGCACCGCTCTGCCGTTCGTCACGCTCGACCCAGCGACCTCGACCGATCTCGACCAGGCTTTTGCGATCGAGACTGCGGGAAGCGACCTGTTGTTGCGCTATGCGATCGCCGATGTGGCGTGGTTCGTCGACGACGGGGACGCGATCGATGTCGAGGCATGGGCCCGCGGCACGACGCTCTATCTGCCCGACGGCAAGGCGGGTCTGTATCCGCCGGTGCTGGCCGAAGGCGCCGCGAGCCTGCTTCCGGACGGGCCGCGGCCTGCGGTCATCTTCATCGTCCGGGTCGCGCCTGACGGATCGGTCAAGCTTGACGGCGCCGAGCGCGCGGTGATCCGCAGCCGCGCCAAACTTGCCTATGACAGCGTTCGCGACAGCGACCTGCCGCCCGACTTTGCCGAACTCGCGCGGCGTATCACAGCGGCGGAAGATGCGCGCGGCGCCTCACGCGTCGATCCGCCTGAACAGGAAGTCGACCGTCAAGCCGATGGCAGTTTCGAGCTGCAGTTCCGCCCCCGTCTGGAGGCCGAGGATCGTAACGCGGCGCTATCGCTAGCAACCAACCTGGCGGTGGCCGACGCATTGCAGGCGCATCACACCGGGCTGTTCCGCGTGATGCCCGCGCCCGATGCGCATGCGGTCGTGCGGCTGCGCAACACCGCTCGCGCGTTCGGCCTGTCCTGGCCCGCCGATGTTTCGCTCGAATGTTACGAGAATGGCCTGAGCGCCAACGATCCGCGCCAGGCCGCCTTCATGCTGGCGATCCGGCGCGCGGGTGGCGGTGCGGCCTATCAGCCCTATCGCGACGGTGTCGTGCCGTGGCACGCGCCGATGGCGGCGACCTATGCCCATGCGACGGCACCGCTCCGGCGGCTGGCCGATCGCTATGTCGTGCGTGCCGCGCTCGCCGTCGCCAACGGCCAGCCGGTTCCGGAGGTCGTTGCGCAAGCCTTCGAGAAACTGCCGCCGGTGATGGCGCATGCCGATGCGACGGGCGGCCAGATCGACCGCGCAGTGATCGATCTCGCCGAGGCCGCGGCGCTCAAGGACCGTGTCGGAGAGATATTCGGCGCGGTCGTGACCGATCTCGATCAGAAAGGCGCGAGGATCCAGTTGAGCGACTTGCCCGTCGTCGCACGGGTCGATGCGCACGGGGTCGAGCCGGGCGACACCGTCCGCGTCCGCCTGACCGGCGCCGACCCAGAACGCCGCGCGATCACCTTCGTCCGGATCAACTGACCCTAATGGGGCTTTGCCGTACTAAAGAAACCCAAGCGGTGACCCACGCCGCACTGCCCCTATGTAGTCGCCGGACAGATAGTGTATTTCCGGCGCACGCGGTTATCCTGCGCCCCGAAAGGTGTTTCGACGCATGGCAACCCGGCCGCTGGCCTCCACTGACGACTTGATTCAGCCCGCAACGCTCACGCACCTGCAGCGGCTGGAAGCGGAGAGCATCCATATCCTGCGCGAAGTGGTGGCCGAAGCCGAGCGTCCGGTGATGCTCTATTCGGTGGGCAAGGACAGCGCCGTCATGCTGCACTTGGCGCGCAAGGCTTTCTATCCCGCGCCGCCGCCTTTCCCGTTGCTCCACGTCGACACGACCTGGAAATTCCGCGACATGTACGCGCTGCGCGACCGC
>Ga0310811_10003927_pt1 | contig 18725 bp, 14 predicted proteins | sample YCmetagenome_FD_207642 | JGI IMG/M metagenome (GOLD analysis project Ga0310811, IMG submission 207642) | Soil microbial communities from experimental microcosm in Duke University, North Carolina, United States - YC | ecosystem: Engineered > Artificial ecosystem > Soil microcosm > Unclassified ...
AAAACCAACTGCTCTTGAGGTACTATATATTGAATTTCGCGGGCAAAACAATAATTTCTTGTCCTGGCTGCAAGTGCGTCTTGAGTCCATCCTGTCCGCTGATCAATTGATTATTCACGAAAATTTTTACATGTTCACGTATATATCCCTGTTCTGTACAAAGACGCTCCCATACTAATGGATGACGTTCATGCAAAAGCCCCAGTAATTGTTCTACAGTGGCTGCTTGCAACATAATCTGGCTTTTCCCCCCACTATACGCACTTAATGTCGATGGTAATCGCAAAGTCACAGTCTCTTGATCTTCCAGATCCATACTAACACCCTTTACATCCTTAAAATAACAGGTAATACCAGCAATATGTAAAAAAAGCTCAATACGAACATATGTTTTATGGCTTTATGCAAGTATACGAGCAAGTATTCCAGATTGCAAGTGCTTTACAGGAATGGTAATCTACACCATAATATCTCTCTTCATTCCTTTCATGCAGATTAGTTATATTATTTTTCCTCTTTTTCGTAGTCCTAAAGCAACACATTGTATTGACATCACACAACAATTACTGCTAAGATAGAAGGAGTCAACTAGAATGCAAAGAAGAGAGTGTAAGAGGAGTTCATCGTGACAATTGACTGCAATCTTCGTTTGTTATTGGCCAGAGCAAATGTTGAACGCGCAAAAAAAGGGCTTCCCGCGTTGAGCTTACGTCGTCTTGCGGATGAAAGTGGCGTATCCTTAAGTGTGATAGCCGCATTGCATACAGGGAAAAGTCAACGTATCGATTACACCACGATTGATCAACTGCTCAACTACTTTCATAGCTACTTTGATGTTACAACAAATGATCTCTTGCGCTGGGAACAACCACAGGAGCGAAATCTACAGGCACTCTAACCTATACATACGGTTGTTGAACTGGCATGTAATAGACACCTTGATGAGGTAAAAACATATGGCTGTTTTATTGAAATCACGCAAAGAAATTGACATGTTACGGGAAGCAGGACGTCTGGTTGCGCAGACATTTGAGGTGCTACGCCCCTACATCAAACCTGGTGTTTCTACCGGAGAATTAGACCAGATTGCGGAAGATTATATTCGTGGCAAAGGCGCGATTCCTATTTACAAAGGATATGGTGCCCATCCAGGTGGACATGGTCGCCCGGCGATTCCTCCATTCCCCGGCACGATCTGTGCTTCGGTCAATGAGGTTATCTGCCACGGTATTCCCAGTACTGATACAATCCTGAAAGATGGCGATATTATTGGTGTGGACATTGGCGTGACTCTGAATGGCTGGGTTGGCGACTCCTGCATGACCTATGGTGTGGGCACCTTGAGTGAAGAGACACAACGCCTGGTTGATGTAACCCATCGCTCGATGATGCTCGGTATCGAGCAGGCTCGTCATGGCAAACGCCTGGGTGATATCGGTGATGCCATTCAGACCTATGCAGAGGCACAGGGTTTCTCGGTGGTTCGTGATCTGGTGGGACATGGCGTTGGTCGCTCACTACATGAAGACCCCAATGTGCCACATTTCGGTCGCCCCAATACTGGTCTGCGCATCCAAAAAGGCATGGTCTTTACGATTGAGCCAATGATCAACGTTGGCACATATAATGCTCGCACCCTACCTGACCGCTGGACAATTGTAACAGCGGATGGTAAACGTTCCGCGCAGTTCGAGCATTCGCTGGCAATCACTGATGGTGAACCAGAACTGTTAACGGTTCTCTAAATAGAACAATGCACAGGTTATTCTCTCCAGAAATAACCTGTGCTCTATCTAGCGACAGGCAAAATATCAGGAAAAGCGCACTGAATTTGTTTCTGTGTCAGGAAGGCGCTGCTTTATTTCTGCTAAGGCTTCCCCTATCGAACCCACTAAGATAACTCCTGCTTCAATCAACTGCTCAATACTACGTACACCCAGACCTCCTGTATAATCACGAGACGCAAACTCATCTATCAGTCCGGATAAATTCTCAACATTACTTGCAGCAGCAGCAGTATTTGTTACCATTGAAGATGTTAAGAGCAATGTAGGCAGACCACGTTGTGTAGCCCTGACGGCCTCCTGTAACAAGCCAAGATTGCCAGGACCAATCGCGATTGGACATACCAGCAAAAGTGAAACATGCTGTAAGGCAGATTGTACTTTCGTCAAAACTTCCGGGGAAATGGGCGCAAACGGCTGCTCAGTAATCACTTCTTCAGCCAGTCGTAACGCCAACGCATGATCACTATCCCCACTATTCAGCGCACCTGCGGTAAAAGATATATGTGCGTCAGCCAAAGCCCGCATCACCAACTCCCCTGCCCCACCACCAGCAATCACATGCAAACGCGCTGGAACTGTATCCATAACCTCTTGCTCATTGACACGATGAGTAAATGGCTGGATGCTCAGGTGTTCACTACCACGCAAGATCCCTACCTGCACCTGCACATCATAGACACGGCGCAACAGACCAGGAGTTAATACCTCAGCCGGACTTCCATCAGCGACAATACCACGCTGGAAAAGGAGCAGGCGAGAAAAATAACGAGAAGCAAGATTCAAATCATGAAGGGCAGCAAGAATTGTCATCCCTCGCTCACGATTGAGATGTTGGACCAGTTCCAGCGTTTCTATCTGATATTTGATGTCCAGATGCGCGGTCGGCTCATCCAACAGGAGGACATCTGGCTGTTGCGCGAGCGCCATCGCAATGAGCACCCGCTGCCGTTCGCCACCACTGAGTTCATTAAAAAGACGATCCGCTAACTGCGCAATACCAGCAGAAACCATCGCTTCATATGTAATCTGCTGATCTTTTTCCCTTTGTGTCCGCCAGAAAGACGTGAGAAAAGGTGTCCTTCCCATACTTACCATGTGCTCAACGGTAAAAGCAAACGGCATATGTAATTCCTGTGGTACAACGGCAAGATGACGTGCCACGTGACGACGCCCCCAGTGGCGTACGTCATGTCCATGTAACACGACCTGACCTTGTTGCGGTTGTATGACACCACTCAGCAAGCGCATCAACGTTGTTTTACCCGATCCATTGGGACCAAGCAGACCAACCATCTCCCCCGCCTGCACCTGCAACGATACATCATACAATAGCGGTTTCTTATCATAGCCAAAGGAAACATGCTGCACATGCAGCAATGGAACCGGGCTGACTCTGGCTCTCTCTTCAGTGCTCTTTACCATGTATACTCTCGCTTATTGCTCCGTAACAGAAATAAGAAAAATGGCGCACCTACCAGCGCGGTACAAACTCCCACCGGAACTACAATAGGAGCAAAGACAGTGCGAGCAAATAAATCCGCCAGAGTCAGGAAAATAGCGCCTCCCAATGCGGAAGCAGGCACTAATACTCGATGACGCGGACCAAGCAACAAACGCAGAACGTGTGGAGTGACCAATCCCACAAACCCGACCAGACCACTAATCGAAACCGCAGCCGCAGTCAACAGCGAGGCGACAACAACGATAACAAACTTATACCATTCAACATGCAAGCCGAGGTGCGAAGCCTGCTCTTCCCCTAACGCGAACACATCCAAGACCCGTACCAGTAGCAAAGCGATGCCAATACCACACACCACAATCACAGCAATAACAGTCAGAGTCGACCAACCAACCTCAGCCACCCCACCAGAGAGCCAGTTGAATAGACCTAACAACTGCCCAAAGTTCTCAGACGGCCAGAGGGTCAGAATCAGGCTCTGCCCGGCGACCAGTACCGCATTAACCACCACGCCAGCCAGAATCAGCGTCACCACAGGCGTCTGACCGCCTGTACGCGCCAGCACATATACAAATAGAACCGTCGTGATTGCTCCAATAAAAGCCAGTAGTGGCGTAAGCGGGAAAAAAGCCCCAAACACCGTCGATACTGGCAAAACAAAAGCAATCGTCGCACCTAAAGCTGCCCCTGAAGAAGTTCCGATCAGAAAAGGGTCCGCTAAAGGATTGCGCAACATCCCCTGAAATAATACGCCAGCAACCGCCAGCGCAGCCCCAACAAGCACATCCCCGATGACCACAGGCATACGTACCTGCCAGATAATGATCACCAATGATGGGTCCCAACGTTGCGCAAAATGGAAAATCTTTGTTCCATTTAGCAAAATCTGTACAATAGTAAGAGGGGGAATCGCAACTGAGCCAAAGCTAACAGCAAGAAGGATTGACAGAATTAAAAAGAGGCATAAAAAAAACATGCAGAGCGGGACGGAAATAAAACGTCGTTTTGTCTGTTGCAACTGAGGCTGAGGCACAGTGGGGACATTGGCATGTGTTACTATTTTCATCGAACAGGTATCACTCCTATACGCGAGGAAGGTAAACCTTGCAATGGGCAGGTCTTCTGGCTTCTGGCGCTCACTGCACCGCATCCGCCTTCTCAGGTTCTACATCAAACCGTGATGCGAACTGGAAAATGGCAGACACCAGCAAGCTGCGAGCGCACCAGTTACAGTAGCGCGTCTGCGTCGGTTTCGCACCGACTTCCCTATTCTGCCTGCACAAACAGGCCACCCAGAGCAGTTTCACAACAAGTAAGAATAAAGTAAGTATATCGACGACAGTATATCATGTCAACCAAAGAGCCAGTACACACACACAAACCGCCGCTACAACAACACAATAGCCTTAAATTCGCTTCTGTTTGCACTTTTGTACAGTTGACAAGATATAGAAAGAGGATGATACTCTTTTTATGACGATACTCTTTACTATAAAGAGTATAATTGGCTCTACTATCTTATATTGGCAGTTCCTTTGATACTATCAGGCGTATCATTCTTTTCATGATAGGAAACTGGAAGAGTTCTTCGCGACGCTTGATATATTGTTCAGAGCTACTCTACTTGCGTTTCTATGTTTTCTTTTTTATTGGATCTTATTATGATGAAAAAGGATTAATAATGGCGATTGAAAAAGAATTTTTCCGACAGGTTATGGGCCGCTTTGCTACAGGGGTAACTGTTGTCACCACAAGTAGCCAGGGGGAAGTATCCGGCATAACCGTCAATGCATTTTGTTCTGTCTCCCTCAACCCACCACTGGTACTTGTCTGTATCGATAATCGCAGCAAAATCCTTAGACTCTTCCGAGAGAGTAAAGCTTTTGCGGTCAATATGCTCACAGAAGAACAGGAAAACCTCGGCCGTAATTTCGCTACTGGCGTGGCTGATCGTTTCTCTAATTTCAATCACATTGCCTATCATACAATAGCTACAGGCTCACCTATTATTAATAATATTCTTGCCTTTGTTGATGCACGCATCATTGATGAATATCCAGCCGGTGATCATACAATTTTTATCGGGCAGGTAGAGGCAATGGGCACCAATGGGCAGGTCACGCTTGTTACTTCCGACGGACAGGAAAAAAACGCATCAAATGGAACGGTTCCCACAGACGAATATCAACCGCTTGCGTATTATCGCGGTCGCTACCATCATCTGTCACCATTCTATGATGCACCCAGCCAGATACCAGCACGGCAAGATGAAAAACAGAGAGAACCAACACACGGCTAGTAAGATATTGTTTGTAGCACAGGAGATGTCTCGATTGTGAGAATAATAAACATACATCAGTAGCCATCGTGACAGCAATATGTGCTAATTTCCACTCTCAATGACGGTAAAACACTATTCATCTTCCCGGTCTACTTTTTTCATTCCTGATCTTATACTATTCTTTCTACATATACATAAAATATCTATCTATAATTTCATATAAAATACTTTCTAAGCAATAAAACACTCTTTAAAAGGATCTTTCATGTTCCATAAAAAAGAGAACAAAAGACCCTCACTTCTGAGGCTTTTTGTTCTCTTTGCTTGCTAAAATAATCGAAGGCTGTTTATTTTACTCACTGGCTTGTTTGTGCATATGGTATTCATGCACACCTTTTTTAAGAGTACCAAGCGCAAGCGTTGCACAGGTAGGGCGTGTCATCACAAGTTCACGACCAAGCTGATCAATGAGATCCTCAAACGACAAGTTCTCGATCTCTTCAATGCTCATCCCCTGCGTAATCTCAGATACATAGGATGCAGCAGCGCGGCTGATTGTACACCCTTCTCCATCCCAGGCGATATCTTCAACTTTTCCGTTGTCATCAAAACGCGCCTGCACGGTAATAACATCAGCACAACCAGGATTTCCACCACTCAAATTGACATCAGGGTGCTCAATTTCACCACGGTTGCGCGGATTCTCGTAATGATCCAACAGGAACTCTATTGCTTCTTGGCGATCCATAACTGCTCCTATGTAGAGGTAACATCAAAGAAGCACAAACAAAATGGCTCCTTCAAGTACGTTATTATATCATACTGATAAGAACAACTTGAGAGCTACAAAATATTTCCTCTACCACGAAATCATGCGCGGTATCCCCGGAAGATATCACATCCATCCATCTACTTTGTATTCACATCACTTTTGGCTATTAGATAAACATGCGCTTAAGGATGTATGGTATGACAGAGAGCGAGCAACCTCTCCGCCAAATAGGTGTTGCGTAATGCGACACGATCATTCTGGACAGCATACTCCAACGCGGAACGTTGCCCTACAATAACACAAAAGCGCTTTGCACGTGTAATAGCCGTATACAGCAAATTGCGTTGGAGGAGCATATGATGATCACGCACCAGCGGTAAAATCACAACGGGATATTCACTTCCCTGGCTCTTATGAACTGTGACCGCGTATGCTAACACAAGCTCATCCAGTTCATGAAACTCATATTCTACCAGCATCGGACCGGACTCTTCCTGAAATTCTACTTTGAGCGATGTATCCTCTGTGTCAATGCGACGGATGAAACCCACATCCCCATTAAATACCCCTTTATCATAGTTATTCTTCGTCTGCATGACTTTGTCACCAACACGAAAGAGCCGATCCCCCCATTCTACATGCGCGAATGATTGCGGATTCAGTTGTGTCTGTAAACGCTCGTTGAGGATATTTACACCGACCGCGCCCTTATACATCGGCGCAAGGACCTGGATATCTGTCATCGGATTAAAATGGTAACGTGCAGGCAAACGACGATGTACCAGATCGACTATCAACTGTTGTGCTCGCAACGGGTCTTCCTCTGACATGAAGAAAAAATCACTCGTGGCTTCAACTTTTACATTTGGTAGTTGCCCCTGATTAATACGGTGTGCATTCACAACGATCTTGCTCTGCTGCGCCTGACGAAACAGTTCAACCAGTCGCACAGTCGGCAAAACATCACTGCGCAAAAGATCACGCAATACGTTACCAGGACCAACAGAAGGCAACTGATCGGCATCACCCACCAGCAATAAATGGGTATTGCCGGGCAACGCTTTCAATAAATGATAGAACAACAGAATATCCACCATCGAGAATTCATCAACGATGACAAACTGATGTGGCAGAGGATTATCTTCATTGCGTTGATATGTATTGTCATGAGGCGCATATTCTAAGAGACGATGCAATGTGCTGGCCTGCATACCAGTCGCTTCGGTCAGCCGCTTCGCAGCACGTCCCGTTGGAGCGGTCAACGCAACGTTGATCTTCCGTGTACGCAATAGTATCAATAGCGCACGGATTGAGGTTGATTTCCCGGTGCCCGGGCCACCTGTCAGAATAGATACTTTATGCTTATATGCCAGTTGCACCGCTTCACGCTGTTTCTCGGTCAGATACATATTGCGCTTCTGTTGCAGCAGTTGAAAGACACGCTCCCAGAGTTCTGGTGATGCGGCAGGTAATGCACTGGGAGCCTGTTGTAGCAGACGCAAGAGCCGTGCCGATCCCTGTTCAGCATACCAGAAAGGACTATAATAGATACGTGGCTCAGCCTGCATTTCCGCTATCAATTTGTGCCGCTGCTCGCTCTCTGCCTCTTGATTGCTCTGTTCTTCATCTATATGTGCAGCAGACAGCGCATCCAAAACTGACTCTGAGGGTGCTTCCACGAAAAGATCCTGCTCATGCCCGATCACATCAAAGACACCCTGCATTGTCGCCAATGGCACCTGTAACGTCGCAGCGGAACGTCGTGCGGCATCCGACCTGAAGAGAAAACAGTGACCATCCTCATTAGCCGCCTGAGTGAGAACGTAGGTAATGCCAGTTGCCAGACGTGGAAAACTGTCTTGAGGTAGACCTAACTTGATAGCAATATCATCAGCCGTACGGAAACCAATACCATTCACTTCTTGCGCAAGCTGATATGGATTTTCACGCACCACACGGATCGACTCTTTACCATATTGCTTATAAATGCGTGTCGCAACGTTCAACGATACCTCGTGCGTCTGCAAAAAGAGATGAAGCTCTTTGATGTCTTCCTGCTCATGCCAGGCCTGCTGAATGCGCACACAATCTTTCACGCTAAGCCCCCTGACCTGACGTAACAGCTCTGGTTGCTGCTCAATAATTGCCAGCGTTTGTTCACCAAAATGATCAACTATCAATCCCGCTTTCTTTGGTCCAATACCTTTAATCAGTCCAGAACTCAGATAGCGAATCATGCCATCAGATGTCGTAGGCAGGCGTTGTACGTAACTGGCAACACGCAATTGACGACCATAACGCGGATCGGTTTCCCACTCACCTTCAACAGAAAGCATTTCACCAGAGTGAATACCAGGAAGCACCCCCACAATTGTCGTCTGATTATCATGAAAGAGTGTATTGCGTGTATTCAAGCGAAAACGCGCAATTGTATAATGATTATCTTCATTGCGGAAAACGATGTTTTCAACAGAACCTTCGAGTCTTGGCATATAAATCTATTCCACAACCATACTGCAAAAGAGGAAAATGTACCCATCTATCATAGCATAGCCCCTCAAGGCGCGTCGAGCAGCATAACACCCACTGACAGACATGCAACTTGCACCATTCTACCCAAAAGTCAGGACAGGCTATAGCTATATCAATCACAAAAATTGTATGCTAAAAGGTATAAGACACCCAATGGAAAGGATGCAGAAAAGATGAATCAAGATCTCTCATCTGAGGAGAAGAAAAAACAGGTACAGGACTATTTCAGTCGTACAGCAGCAAGCTATGTCACCAGTCCATCACATCGTTCAGGGAAAGACCTCCCCAAACTCATTGATCTAGGGGAATGGAATAAACAACAACTCGCGCTTGACGTCGCAACTGGCGGTGGTCATACGGCGCTAGCCGTAGCACCACACGTAGCGCATGTGACAGTAAGTGATCTGACACCAATTATGCTTGATACAGCACGAGCGTTCCTGCAAGAGCAGGGCGTAACAAATGCTGACTTTCGTGTCGCTGACGCGGAACAGCTCCCATTTGAAGATGCTAGCTTTGACCGTGTAACCTGCCGCATTGCCCCTCATCACTTTCCCAACATCCGTCAGGCAGTCAGAGAGATTGCCCGCGTCCTCAAACCACAGGGACTCTTCCTGCTCATTGATAACATCACATCCAGTGATCCAGAGGTAGATAAATTTCACAACACCATCGAAAAATGGCGCGACTCCTCGCATGTCCGCTCATACACCAAAGAAGAATGGGTGCAATTCTTTATTGAGGCGAGATTGCGCATTGAGCATCAGGAAACACTGTTCAAGACCCAACCATATGATAGCTGGACCGAACGCGCACAGATGCCTGCCAATGAGTTAGCAAAAATGACACACTATATACTCAATGGTAGCGAACAGGCAAAAAAAGAACTACAGATCGAAGATGATGGGCAAGGACACCTAAAAAGCTTCGCAATTCAGTATATTTTATTAAAAGGACGCAAACAAGGCTAAAATCACCACCATATGTACATGACATTTCCGTGGATAACCGAAAATCATGATATTTTCTATCTACTGAAAAATAGTGCATATAGGCTATATTTAGGCTATATTATTGTAGTAGAATTGCAGTCTACGCTACAATGCAATAATGTAAGCAAAATGACTTGATTAATGCTATTATAGTAATTTTTCACTTTGTCGAAACGAAACAGAAGGCAGATAGGCCAGGGGATGAACGGGAAAGTTACCTATCGCCAGCAATTTACCCGCTGTGGAAAGAAACGCTGTCGAAAGTGTCAGGAAGGTCAGGGGCATGGCCCCTATTGGTATGCATATTGGAGCGAAAATGGTCGTACGGTAAGCAAATATATCGGGGTCCATCTTCCTGAACATGTTGTACTTGAACGAAAAGAAGCTGCGAATCTTAAAAAAGATGATGCAGTGGCGTCCCAGCAAAAAGTAACTGCTCAGACGACACCAGTATTACGTATCTATCTACTTGGACAATTTCGTATTGAACGCTGGCAAAATAATAGCTGGCAGCCAGTTGATAATCGTATCTGGCATCGTCGGCGGGCACGAGCGCTCCTGGGTTGCCTCCTCAGTAGCTCTGGTCGCCGCCTTGGACGTGAACAGGTTATGGATCACCTCTGGCCGGAACTTGAGATTGATATTGCCGCCAACCGTCTCAATGGCGCGGTCCATGAACTCCGTCTGATCCTGGAGCCTGGAATTCCTCGTCCTGCTGCATCCCGCATGTTGCGACTCGAAAGAGATATCCTTGAACTGGCAGATCGCACACAGATATGGGTTGATGCTGAAGAATTCGAACACTTATTGAAAGAAGCCGATGTAACAATCGATCTCAAACAGAAACAGCATCTACTTGAAGATGCCGCAGGTCTGTATCACGGCCCTTATTTACTTGAAGAACTCTATGTCGAATGGGCAATGCAGCGGCGTGATACGCTCCAACGTGCCTGGATCAGTCTACTGCTTGGCCTTGCGCAGGTTCAAGTCACCCATAAAGAATTTGTCAGTGCTATCGAAACACTGGACCGTCTACGCACTGCAGATCCATCCAATGAAACAGCGCTCCAACGCCTGATGATCCTGCTCACACAACTTGATCGACGTGGTGAAGCACTGAAAATCTATACACAGCATGTCACGATGCTACAACGCGATTACGAGTGTGATCCTCTACCAGAAACTATTGAGTTGTACGAGAAACTTCGCCAGGGGCATATTCCTACCCTCTCTCCATCAGTCCCAAAGACATTGCCTGTTCAGCAATCTACCTCAAAACAACAGGCGGGTGAAACTGGTGAAAAGCTGGTAACACCTGTCAAACAACAACCAGCTACTACTCCAGGTTTGCCTCGCCCTGCGTTCCAGGTAGGACGTCAGAATCAAACACCGTTGATTGGACGCACGGACGAACTCCATATGCTGCGTCAGGTAATGCTCACACTTGAGGACAGAGCAAGTATAGATAAAAATCAATCAATAGATTCAGTGCATAATCAGCCTGTTTTTCCGCGCGGAGCCTCCTATACACAATTCACACATACGCATTTTCTCCTCCTCAAAGGAGAGTCTGGTATCGGCAAAACACGGCTCGCAGAAGAACTGAGTTTAGAGGCCTATCAACGTGGTTGGACCGTGGCATGGAGCCGTTCATACGAGCAAGAAGGCACGATCCCATACCATCCCTGGACCGAATTGCTCCGCATACTGGTCCACAACTCATCCCTGTTCAATACTATGCTCCAGGACACCATAACACACGAAAATCCGTCATCGTCGCTCATTATACGATTGGGACGGATACGTGCGCTACTACCAGAACTGGTCCTCCCCACGGGCGAGACAATTCCCACCACGCCAGTTTCACAGGAACAGGAACGCTTATACCTCTGGGAAGCCGTACTTTCATTACTGAGCTTACTGAGCACTGCGCATCCACTTTTACTTGTTCTTGACGATCTGCACTGGGCAGATGAGAGCAGTATCGAACTCCTTACTTACCTCATTCACCATTTACAGGATCAGCGTGTACTACTGATTGGCACATGCCGCGACGGAGAACTGGCACCACAGCACAAACTCCAGCACCTCATTACTGATTTACGACGGGAACAAGCAATCTCGATTGTACCAATCTTACCACTTACCCAGACACAAATTCTCGCACTCCTCGCACATGTCCCGACCCATATTGCCGAAAACATTCAACTACAAGCAGCGGGAAATCCATTCTTTGCCGAAGAGTTAGCACGCTATGTCGGCAATATCACCAGCGAAGAAGAACCTCAATTTCCTTTGCCCACAACGGTCCCAACTCAGTATGCAGCCTATCCGCAGAAGAAACATGTGGACAGAACAACTACACCCCCCCATACACTTACCTCATCCGACCGCACCCTTCCAGAAGCAATCTCTTCGGTACTGGAACGACGCCTGAGCAAGCTGAGCCGAAACTGTCAAACACTCCTGGGAAAGGCCGCAGTCCTGGGTGGTTCCTTTGGATTAAGACAATTGATGCCAATGGTCAATGAGCAGGATGAAGATACAGTGCTAGATCTGCTCGAAGAAGCACTCCATGCCGGCCTGCTGCTTGAAGAAGGAACAGGAGCACATATTACCTACCATTTCTGGCATCCACTCATCATCAGCCATCTCTATAACCATCTCTCCGCCGCTCGCCGCGCCCAACTTCATCGAAAGGCAGCAGACGCGCTCTGTGCAACAACAACACAGCCCGAAAAAGTTGCCGCCGCTATTGTCTACCATCTAGGCAAAGGAGGTGGCAACCTGACACGATTAGCACAATACGCAGAATTAACAGGTGATCATGCATACGCTCTCGCAGCCTATACTGAAGCACAAAAATATTATTTACAGGTACTACAGGCACTCACCAACCAGGAATGGCATGAGTCAACCCGCAACGACAATCCACAATCTCAGATACAACAACTCTTAGAGAAAGAGAGCTTATCATATTCATTTCCTGAACCACTACGCGTCTGTCGCATCCTCGAACGTATGGCAGAATGTGGGCGCATTCTTGGAAAATTCACTGAAGCGCGACAACTCTACCAAACCATCCTGCATCTACGTACCAGTCAGCAATTCCAGTCCTATTTCCAACAACAGGTTCTGAACGGGACAATGACAGAGGAGAAAGAAATACAGTTACAGGCACTCCTCTGGCGTGAGATCGGCACCACCTATGCTGCTACAGGCGAATATGAGCAGGCATATCTCTGTTATGGACAGGGCAAGAAGGTGTTATCTCAGGCTGGTCTGACCAGAAGTGCGGCCTGGGCTGGCTTGCAAGTACAGTATGGTGCAATGCTCAGATTAGAGGGCAAATATCACGAAGCTCGCCAGCACCTTGAAGAGGCACTCGCCATGCTTCAACAGATCGTGCCATTACAACCATCCACGCCTACACTCATGGAGAATAAAATCACCCTATCCCAACACAACCTCGCCAGAGATCCATCAAAGTCAGGTACAAAGCTAACATTTTCAACTCGTATCGAACGAGCGCTACACAGTGATCATTTAGAAATAGGATATGCGCATGAACGCTTAGGCATCGTTGCCGCCAGCCTTGGCGAGCCACAACTCGCACTGCAACATTTACATACAGCGTTAACAATCTATGAACAGGATGAACTGGTTTCAGAAATGGCCCGCGTCTGCGGAAATCTCGGCGCGGTATACATCACAAAAGGAGAACCTGAGATAGCCAAAATTCATATGCAGCGCTCATTGGAACTGGCGGAACGCGGGGAAGACCTGCCCAACATGGCCTTTGTCATGCTCAACCTTGGTGACGCAGCACGCAGGTCTGGCGATCTACTCACATCAGAATCCTGGTATCAACAAAGCCTTACCATCGCAGAACGCATTAATGACCGCGAGCGCATCAGTTGGTGCAGTGCCGAACTGGCTGAAGTGCAGGAAGATCTCGGCAAAATTGATGAAGCGACCAGCAGTATCCGCAAAGCATTTCATATGGGCCGCGTGATCAAAAATTCTCGCTGCATCCATCATGCGTTAATTGGTGTGGCAGGATTACGCATCGCTCAAGCAACCGCACAGACCTATGCGCCCCAAAATCCGGCGCCCGACAAAGCACGACAGTACTTGCGGCGTGCCAGATCAACACTGCAACGTATCATTACTTTTGCTGATATTGAGATTGAAAACCTTGTTGAGAGCAAATATCTACTGGCAATGGTCTATTTCCTGATGGAAAATCTTGAAACCGCGCAGAACATCACGAAAGAAACGTTAAAAGACGCACAAAAATATGGCACCACACGCATTATTGGACACGCTTATCGCCTGCTCGGTTGCCTCGCCAGTATGGAGAGACACTACCAGCAATCCATCCACTATTACCAGCAAGCAATAGCACTCTGTCAGACACATGGCTTACGTCTTGATTATGCCAGAGCACTCTATGGCTATGGACTGACCTTACTCCAGTACCAACAAGAACACTCGACACAACCATCTATGTTTTCCTCCGCAGATACTTCACCACAACAACAAATACAACGCGCATTACAGGAAGCCAGAGAAATTTTTGAACAGTGTCATGCATCTGTTGATCTGCTGGCAACCAATAATGCCCTCTCACAATTACATGTCTCAACAGCAAGCACAAAAAAAAGTATGGTCCAACACATCTATCTGTAATATACGGTCGAACCATACTCTGAGGCAGTCATGATAACGCGAGACTTTTAGCGTACCTGGAACTTATCCCAACCAAGCAACTGCACGTGCAAATGATGTGAAGAGTCGGAAGTTGGCAGCGCTAACTGTTGCGATGTGTGCTGTAAACAGTTCATCGCCACTATTTTATGTGAACCATTATCATAGCCCACTTCTGCCACCAGCATGTCTCCGGTTGGAGAAAGCGCCAGACTTGCACTACAAATCGGCACGCCGTCAGAAGCCACATTGACATCATCACATAACGACTTTGCATTCGTCTTCAACAACTTAAACCGATTATCCGACTTGTCTTGCTGTACCAACAACAATGCATCATTCGCATTGTTATCATACCCTACCGGAGTACTATTCTCAGCCAGAAGTTGAGGATCGGTGCCATCCCCATTCACGACATAGGTATCTCGCTGACCATCCTGTGCCAATTTCGTGTAGTAGACCTGAGATACATCCGGATCAACACTCACAATTTCGTTCGCCTGTGTCGTCAGTACTCTGGTAGATTTATTCGTATTCGCAGCGACATTCATACGATAGAGATCATTTCCGCGCATAAAATAAAGATAATCATCACGGAATGACACCAATTGCGTTGCCTGCAACGGGGCCGCTAGCTGATGTATAGCGTTCGTGTTGGTATCAATCTGCCATCCCGCGCCACCTTTGACTGCAACATACAGATCGGTACCATTTGTCCCCCAAATAGCGTTCGTTCCCAAACCATTCACAATATATTGCTGACCCGTGAGCAAAGAATAGGTTGTCTGCTGAGTCTGTGCATTATAACTATGATAGGCTAAATTATGACCATCGTCAGATATTTCATCAATTTCCGTATTACTTGAACAGCAAGAAGGAATTAACTGCACCATTTTGCCATCAGCAGGATCATAATTTTCAATAATTTTGCTCTTCCCATCATCAGATAAGCGACTGAGTACCACCGATGTCCAGCTACTGGACTCAGTAAGATCGGAGGGAAGTACCGACTTTACCTCCACAGCAGGAGTTGTAGCAGCAGTCTGCGTACCTGGAATACTCTTCGAAGAAGATGCAGTTCCCTCAGCCCAATAGTGCAAAACATTCACCGATGCCAATATCATCACCGCAGCCATAGCCACCACAGAAAAATAGCGTACTCTAGAGCTAATCTTCGACACTGGCTTCTGCTCTTTTTTCGGCTGGCCCGCAGGATATGCATCTAAAAGTCGAAAAGGTTCTGACACATCCAGTTCATCATCACTCCCCTGAAAAGCGCCTGAGATTGGCTGTTGCTGCTCACGAGATACTGCCTGCATGATGGAACTGACAGTAGTAGTGACTTCATGCTCACCATCAGCAAGAAATTCAGTAAGTAATCGCCGCTGATATCCACGCTGTCGCCGTACTTTCGCCACGGTGATCATACACATTTCACAGGTCTGCAAATGCAATGCCAGTTGCTGGATCAGCTCATAGGATTGCATCTCTTCGTCGGTACTCAGTGGATCAACTTGCAGTGAGGGATCAAAGGAGTCAATTTCATCGAGCCATCGTACACATTGGGCACTATACGGACAGAGTCGAAACATAAAACTCTTTGGGTCAGGAGTCGTGTCCTTCATTATTTTTCTTCCTGGTCAAGACGGTTATAGATTCGTTGAAACGCTTGCCGCGCTCGTGACAATCTACTGCGCACAGCAGAGAGTGAATCATGCAAGGTTTCAGCGATCTCATTATACGAAAAACCTTCAGCATCGAGAAGTAGGCAGAGGACTGAAGATTCTGGCAATTGCGATAACACCCGTCGCACTAACTCGCGTTGAGCAACCCGCTCCTCGAATTGCTCATCATAGACCAGAAAATCTTCTCCCTGCTCATCAAATACATTCTCATCTGATCCCAAAGGTGATGGGAAAGGGACTACTTTCACATGTTTTCGACGACGCCATTCACTGCGAACAAGATTTAAGGCGATACGATAGAGCCAGGGAGCAAAGCGTAAATCTTTGCCAGCCATCCTCGGCAAAGCACGATACGCCGCTAAGAACGTTTCCTGACATAAATCTTGCGTAAGCTGCACATCCTGTGTCATACCATAAATCATACGCCTGATACGTGGTTCGTAAATATTCACCAACATCTCAAAGGCCGCTGTAGAGCCTTGACAAGCGTCGCTTACAAGACGCGACTCGTTTTCAACTGCATTCATGTAGTCCCAACATCCAAAGAGTGACTGAATTCAGATCTCTAAAAAGTACAATGCGTAGTATACCTATTTTGTCTCGAATAGACGGAAAGAAAAATGAAGATATATTCCAATAGGACAATCTACTAAATTATGCAAACTTATGAAGTATCAGACAGTGAAATAGTTCACAATCTGCCATAATTTATACTTATTTACTACGATACATCTATACAATGATGACGCCATAACAGCCTGCAACTATTTATTCTTCTGGCAACGAAGCCAGGGAAGATTTCACTTCCCGATATCGTGCCAGAATAAAAATCAGATCTGAGAGACGATTTAAATAACGTAATACTTCTGTATTCTGAATAACGCCGTCGTGAAACAACTTCACTGCATGCCGCTCAGCGCGACGTACAATTGTACGGGCCAGATCCAGTGCGGCTCCATCCTGCGTATCCCCAGGGATAATAAACTTATTTGGGATCGCCACCTCTTGCTTGAGTTCATCTTCGATTTGCTCTAACCGCTGGACATGGTCCGGGGTCATCTTCAAACCGATTTTTTCATATTGCTCAGGCGGAGTCGCGAGTTCTCCCATCAGCAAATACAATTCCTGCTGAATATGAAATATAATCTCTCTAACTTTCTCGTCTTGCGTCAACGCTCTTGCCAGGCCAAGTGCAGATGTTGCCTCATCGACCGTACCAAAGGTTTCGGGACGTGCATCATATTTGGGAACGCGCTGACTACCGAGTAAACCCGTATATCCACTATCCCCTGTACCAGTAGTTACCTTTGCCATATGTGTTCTTATTCCTCATGGTGCCTGTACAACACCTTGCTACCAAAATAGCAATGACCACGACCACGGGTCTCTTAACCAAGATAACGATAAACCAGATTCATCCTCGGACGATCACTTTTATAACCCCTGATTGGGCGTTTCTCTTCTAGCTCTTCCAGGCTCTGCGTCGCCAATAAACGCTTCCGTAGACCAGGAAAATCAATCTGTGCATCAGGCCCCAAAAACGCCCGATATAAAAGGGATGCTTCGGCTAACGTCAATGTGCCATCACCCACAGCAGGCTCCTTGATCACGCTCAAAGGCAAAGTATCTCGACTAGAACGGGCTGGCTCCATCTCATGGCGCCAACTATTTTTTTCGGGCGATGCCGAACTCATCTGTTTCATATCAGCCAAGTAACGCAGCACATTTTCAGGATCAACCTGGATCTCTGTACGCAAAGCCTGCAACGCCGACAAAACCCCCGGTCGCGCTTCAGCATCAATCTGCCGCGTCCCTGTCTCAACATCCTCAACCGGTACCCACGTCACATGCAGACTGGGTATCGGTTGCTTCTGGAGATTAGGTCGTAGTTCATCACGGTTCGCCCGCAATAAAATACTATGAATAAGAGAAACCGATGACCCTTTCTCGGAACCGCCCCAGACATACACCTGCTGTTCCTGCCAACCCGATTGTAATTCAAGCAGAGACGCCTGCTCGGACCATAACAATAATGCTTCTAACGTACGATCAACCGAATCAGCCACAGACTCGGACCCCAACACCAGTCTCATCGGAGGCCCCCAGGGACCAACACGTAATAATACCCACAGGGACCAATCTCGAATCGCGAAAGCCACAACGCCAGCCGTAACAATGAGCCGACGCGGAACGGCATCCCTGGAAGGACGTGCTGATATAGAAGAGTTCGACCGGGGTAGTAAACTACTCATACGCACTAGCCCTCTGTTCAACACAAGATAAGTTCACAACAGCCTGGATCAATTGTACTTAGTTTCGACAATTCATGCAAGCGCAACAGAGTTACTATTCTCAGGCAGCTTAAGAAAAAAAAGCACCACGCTAATAGCGGGTGCCAACCATATCTATCTATACATTTATCGCAGTTGCTTATTAGCGTCCAAAGATAATGTGAAGGCCAAGCGCAAATGCAGCGGTAAGCAGAATAGAAACAAACACATAGA
>Ga0310811_10003928_pt1 | contig 18723 bp, 15 predicted proteins | sample YCmetagenome_FD_207642 | JGI IMG/M metagenome (GOLD analysis project Ga0310811, IMG submission 207642) | Soil microbial communities from experimental microcosm in Duke University, North Carolina, United States - YC | ecosystem: Engineered > Artificial ecosystem > Soil microcosm > Unclassified ...
ACATGAATCGGCGTGCAGGCGGTACCGAGCGTGGCAACGGCTTGCGGGAAGCCAAGCTGCGCCAGTGCGACCACATCCATGTAGCCCTCCGTCACCAGCGCATAGCCCGCCTCGCGGATCGCCTGTCGTGCTTCAAACAAACCGTAAAGTTCGCTGCCCTTTTGAAATAGTGGTGTCTCGGGCGAATTCAAGTATTTCGGCTCGCCGGCGTCCAGAATGCGGCCGCCGAAACCGATGACTTGGCCCTTGGTATTGCGAATAGGGAACATCACGCGGTCCCGGAAGCGGTCATAACGCTTGCGGCCGCTGGTCCGATTGCCTTCGCCCTCTTCTTCCGAACGATCGATGACGAGGCCGCATTCGACCAGCGCCTCCAGTTCATAATCGGGAAATACCGCGCGCAGGCCATCCCAGCCATCCGGCGCGTATCCGATACCAAAGCGCGCCGCGATTTCACCGGTCAGACCGCGCCCGATTAGATATTGCTTGGCGCGCTCAGACTGCCGCAACTGCTGTCGGTAAAAATCGCAGGCGCGATTCAAGGCTTCGGACAGCGCCATGCTTTTGGCCTGCTGTTCCGCGCGCTGTGCGGGAGGCAGTCGGTCATCGCTTTCCGGTACGATCATGCCGACGTTTTGCGCCAGGTCCTTCACCGCGTCGATAAAGCCCATGCCCGAATACTCAATCAGGAAACCGATTGCGGTGCCATGCGCACCGCAGCCGAAGCAGTGATAGAACTGCTTGGTCGGGCTGACCGTAAAACTCGGCGACTTTTCGTTATGAAACGGGCACAAGCCCATGAAGTTGGCGCCGCCCTTTTTCAACTGGACATAGCGACCGACCACGTCGACGATGTCGACGCGGTTCAGCAAATCCTGGATGAACGACTGTGGGATCACGCCGGTACGCCGCCAAAGAAAAGGGAGGGCAAACCCTGCAGGGTTTAGCTTATTTGCTCAATGCGGCTTTGACCAGCCCCGACACTGCCGTCATATCAGCGCGACCGGCGAGCTTTGGCTTGAGAACTGCCATGACTTTACCCATGTCCTGCGGACCTACGGCGCCGGAAGCGGCAACGGCTGCCGCAACTTCAGCCTGCACCTCCGCTTCGGACAAAGCGGCCGGCATGTACGCGGTCAGTACCTCGAGTTCTGCTTTTTCGATATCGACCAGATCCTGGCGGCCGCCAGCTTCGAACTGGGCGATCGAGTCCTTGCGCTGCTTGATCATCTTTTCGACGATGGCTTGCACTTGCGCATCGTTGAGCTCGATACGTTCATCGACTTCCTTCTGCTTGATGGCAGCGGTAATCAAGCGAATCGCGCCCAGCTTGCCAGCTTCCTTGGCACGCATTGCCGCCTTCATGTCTTCGGTAATTTGTTCTTTCAGGCCCATGTTATGCGCTCCGATATTCTGCAGGGTTGTATTTGAAATCAGGCGATGGAATCAGCTTGATCGCGCATCGTGATCACTAAAAACGCCAAAACCCGCTGCGGAACAACCGGAGCGGGTTTGCGACCAAATTTCAAACCGCAGCGCGTGCGGTCAAAAATCAGTACAGCTTTTTCGGCAATTGCTGGCTGCGGATGCGCTTGTAGTGGCGCTTGACGGCAGCGGCAAGCTTGCGCTTGCGTTCAGCGGTTGGCTTTTCGTAAAACTCGCGCGCGCGCAAATCGGTCAGCAGACCGGTTTTTTCGATGGTGCGCTTGAAGCGACGCATGGCGACTTCGAACGGCTCGTTTTCTTTCAGGCGGATAGTGGTCATGTAAAAGATGCCAATGTTTGAGGTAGTGAGTCGGCTATTATAGCAGCCGCAGTTGGCAAATGGAAGTTAACGATATTCCTAAAACGACAGGGATGGCCCACCAAAAGTTGTCATTCGACCAAGCAGACCCGTCGACTCCTACGGTTTCGCCGAAATCGCGAGTAGGAAACCCTATTCCGGGGCGTCGCTCAATGGCCATGCGACTGCTGGGCTGACGCTTCATCCCAATAAGCCGCCTCGATCTTGTGGCCATCAAGATCGCGAACAAAGCAGCCATAGTACGGTTCGCCGTACAGTGGCCGGGGTCCCGGCGGACCGTCGCATGTTGCGCCTGCGGCAATGGCCGCCTCGTAGAATGCGTGCACTTGTTGCTTGTCGGCTGCGATGAATCCCATGTGAAAGCCGTTGCCGACCGTCGCTTCCCTACCGTCATGAGGGCGGCACACCCAGAACTCTGGATACTGTCGCCCATATGCAACGGCGCCCGGGTGTTCCATCACGACACCGATTCCAAGCGCGGATAGTACGCGATCGTAAAAGCCGCGCGCCTTGTCGAAGTCGTTGCTACCGATCGAAACGTGGGAAATGATGCTGGATTGCGGTTCGCTCATGACGCATTCTCATTGAAGATGGGAAGGCGTTCATCTTATTAGACTGTATTGTCAATTCGTGTCAGCAGGACGAGCTTATACCGCTTGCCCGGCCGCCACGCCCGACGCCCAGGCCCACTGGAAGTTGTAGCCGCCCAACCAGCCGGTCACATCGACCGCTTCCCCGATGAAATGGAGGCCAGGTACCTTGTTGGCCATCATGGTCTGCTGCGATAGTTCGCGGGTGTCGACGCCGCCCAGGGTCACTTCCGCCTTGCGGTAGCCCTCCGAGCCGTTCGGCACAATGGCCCAGCGGTTCAGCGATTCCCCCAAGCGGCGCAATTGCTTGTCTTGCATGTCCGCAACCCGCGCGTCCGCCTGGAATCCGTTGGCCTGCAGCCAGCCCTCAGCCAGCCGCGACGGCAACCACTGCGCCAATTGATTGCCGAGATTTTTGCGGCTGCTCGATTTGCCTACGATCAGCGCTTCGGCAATATCGACATCCGGCGCTAGGTTGATCGTTAGCGGCGTGCCGTCTTGCCAGTAACTGGAAATCTGCAGGATCGCCGGGCCTGAGAGCCCGCGATGCGTAAACAACAGGTCTTCCCTGAACCAGCCGCGCGACTTCTTCGCGCCCGTTTCCACTTCAACGGGCAGAGAAACGCCCGCCAATGGCACAAACGGATGCCATGACGACGCATCGAAGGTCAGCGGCACCAGGCCAGGCCGTGGCGCAATCAATTTGAGTTCGAATTGTTTGCCGATCCGGTAGGCGAAATCGCTCGCGCCAATTTTGGGGATGGATAGCCCGCCGGTCGCGATGACCACACTATCGGCCGTGATTTCACCGCTCGCCGTATCAAGGCGAAAGCGCTCCCCGTTCTTGCCGATCGTGGCCACCTTGCAGGGCATGCGCCACGCGACATTGCCAACATCGCATTCTGCCTTCAGCATGCGGATGATGTCTTCCGCCGAATCATCACAGAACAGCTGGCCCTTGTGCTTTTCGTGATAACCGATGCGATGCCGCTTCAGCAGCGCAAGAAAGTCTTGCGGCGTATAACGCGACAGTGCGCTTTTACAAAAATGCGGATTTTGTGACAGGAAATTTTGCGGTGTCGCATCGCGGTTGGTGAAATTGCAGCGTCCGCCGCCGGAAATACGGATTTTTTCCGCAAGACGCCCGGCGTGATCGATCAGCACCACGCGCCGACCACGCTGGCCGGCGACCGACGCGCACATCATGCCGGCTGCGCCTGCACCGATCACGGCGACGTCGAAGTGTGTACTCATGGCTAACCGAAAATTCGAGAAGCCGTGATTGTAGCCGCGAACCGCGCCGCGGCTTCAGTGAATATCAGGCTGACAGGCGTTCCTGCGCGAGCTGATCCAGATCGATCGCCTGTGTTGCACAACGCACCACGTCGCCAACAACGATGATGGCGGGACTGCCTATGTTCGATGCCGCCAGAGCGTCCGGCAACGCCGACAAGCTCGTGATCAATTGCGCCTGCTGAAGGCCGGTCGCGGACTGGATCACCGCCACCGGCGTATCGCCGGCCTTGCCGCCGGCCAGCAGGGCCGCCTGGATTTCGGCGCAGCGCGCAATGCCCATGTAAATGACCAGTGTCAGGTTTAACTTGGCCAGCGTGGCCCAATCGGGATTGGCTGCAGGCGTCTTGCCGTGCCCGGTGATGAAAATAGCGCCCTGGCTCCAGTCGCGATGCGTGAGCGGCACGCCGATCGAAGACGGCGCGGCCAGACCGCTGCTGATGCCATTGACCACGATCACTTCCACGCCTTGTGTCTGCAAATGCGCGCGCTCTTCGCCGCCGCGACCGAAGATGAAGGGATCGCCACCCTTCAAGCGCACGACACAGTGGCCAGCTTGCGCTTCAGACAGCATCAGCCGTTCGATGAATTCCTGCGGTGTCTGCACGCAACCGCCGCGCTTGCCAACATGCACGACACGCGCCGCCGCATTCGCATGGACCAGTACTTCGGGATTGACGAGATCGTCGATCAGGATCACATCGGCCTGTGCGATCGCCTTGACCGCTTTCAGCGTCAGCAATTCCGGGTCGCCTGGGCCGGCTCCGACCAGATAAACCTTGCCGAACTGACTATTGTGTTTATTGCTCTGCTCCATCAGATTCACCTTGCTTGTTTCGTAGCTGTCTCGAAACAAGCAAGCAGTGTTCCACCTGCTCGGCAATGGACACCGGAATCGGTTCGTGGCCGCGCAGCGCGGCGTCGATCCAGTTTGCAGTGGCCGCGGCGTCGCGGCTTTCCGGCAAAGGCGGCATGTCATCCACCGGTTCCTGCTTCTGCACCAGAACGGACCACTCGTTATGGTGCATCCAGTTGATCTGCTGCGCGCGCTTGGCATTGGCGACCGTTTCGCCTTCGGTGCCGCGCATCAGGAACACATCGCCGCGTTCGGCCGGTGCTGCACCTGCGAAGTATTGCGTCAGCATCGTTAGATATTCCGGATGCGTGTACGAAGTCAGGCGCAACGCTGCTTGCGCGAAGGGCTGCACGATCTTGACCAACGTATGGGTCGAATTGCGCACGCCGAGGATACGACGCAGCGCCAGCAGGTGCGCCATGCGCGGCGCGAGATGTTCAATCGGCATGAAGACTGGCGCGCGGCGCGCAAACTGTTCCGCCGCCTGCTGCGCGGTATGCGAAAACGGATATCCAAGTTCGTGCAGGATTTCTGCCGTCGTCACACGACCGGGATCGGTCGTCACACCGTGTATGAAGACCGGCGCGCCTTCACGCGCTAGCAGCAAGGCCAGCAAAGGCGTCAGATTCGGCATCTGGCGGGAGCCGTTGTAGCTCGGGATCACGATTGGCGCGTAATCACTCGCCGGCGCCGGCAGCAAGTCGAACGAAGCTTCCGCTGCGTCGACAAAGCCAGCGATCTCCTCCACCGATTCGCCCTTGATGCGCATCGCCAGCATGATGCCGCCCATTTCCAAGTCCGATACACGACCGTCCAGCATGGCGGCATACAGTTCTCGCGCATCTTCGCGCGACAGGCTGCGTGCGCCTTTGACGCCGCGGCCGATTTCCTTGATGAAGCGCGCAGTGGGAAAAGACGAATGATCTGCTGGATGGTTCATGGTGACGAAAACGAAGGCGGAAAGATAAGGCGGTTTGATAGCGCGACGCGCCATTGTCGCACCGAACGCAGCGGCATGCGCCGCCGGTTACACGCAACCACCCGTCATGCCGCCTCTCACGCTGCCGCCTTTTCCTGCTGTCGCGACAGGATGATCTTCTTCAATTCGGGCACGCAGGAACCGCAATTGGTGCCGCACTTGAGCTTCTGTTGCAGCATGACGAGCGCGTCGCCTTCCGTCGGCAGGCGCAAGGCATCGGTGATTTCCGTTTCCGACACATTGAGGCAATTGCAAACGATACGGCCGCGCGACTTGAAATCCTGCGGCGGGTTGGCGCTTGGCATCAGCAGCAGGCGTCCCAATTTGGCGACTGACTGCTCGCCTTCCAGATACTGTTTCAACCAATGCTCGGCCGACAGGTCGCCCGACAGCGACACCGCCTGCAGCTTGCCGTCGCCGATCAACATGTGGCGGCCGTTGCCACGTTTGTGGTCATCGTAGCGCAGTACTTGCGGACCGGTGATGCCGAAGCGACTTTCGATTTCATCGACCAGCTTCTTGTCGGCCGCGTAATCGTCGGCGACGCGGAACAGTACGCCGACGCGATCGCGACCGAACAAGGTACAGGATGCGTACGCGAACTTGCGCATTGCCGGACGCAGCGCCGATTGCAGCGACAATAATTGAGATTCCGGTATCCAGCCGAACACCACCATGCGCCACGGCAGTTCCGCTTTCAGAATTTTGACGGCTGCGTGCTTCAGTTCCGGCTGCTTGGAGCTTGGATCGTAAGCAGGCGTGGTCAAAGCATTGACGCCAAAACTGCCCTCGCCATTCCCGCGCCCTGACACGTACTCCTCGCCCCAATGCATGCCGATGAAAGCTTGTCCGGCACGCATGTCGTCGCCCGCCAGCGCCGGCAGAATTTGCGAGCCGCGCTTGCTGGTCACATGCACCAGATCGCCATCCTTCAGCAAACGCCGCTGCATATCGACCTGCGACAGCACGACCGCCGGTTCCGACGCATGCGAAAAGAGTTGTGCGACGGTGCCGGTGCGGCTCATGCCATGCCACTGGTCACGCAGGCGGCCGGTGGTCAGATGGAATGGATAGCGCGCATCAACTTTTTCCGCCACCGGCTGATACGTCGTATTGACGAATTTCGCACGGCCCGACGCCGTCGGGAAAATGCCGTCTTCATACAGGCGCTTGCTGCCGATCACCGCGCCTTCCGGAAACGGCCACTGCTGCGGCCCGCGCTTCTCGAGGATGTCGTAGGATAAACCCGTAATGTCGAGATCGCGGCCGCGCGTCGATTCGCGGTGCTCGTTCCATATCGCTTCTGCGCTTTCGTACGGAAACAGCGTGCGCGGCCGCTCCCACAATGCTTCCAGCCGATGCGCGAAACGGATGGCGATTTCCCAATCGTGCAGCGTTTCAGCCGGTTTGCCGAGCACCGGCTTGAAGCGCGTGATGCGTCGCTCGGAATTGGTGACGGTGCCTTCCTTCTCGCTCCAGGTGGTCGCCGGCAACAGTACGTCGGCATAATCGCAGGTCGCGGTGGTTTTGTACGCTTCCTGCACCACGACCAGTTCGGCATTCTTCAACGCCTCGCGAATCATCTTCTGCTCCGGCATCGATTGCGCCGGGTTTGTGCAGACGATCCAGATGATCTTGATGTCGCCGGCACGCAGCGCTTCAAACATTTCCACTGCGCTCTTACCCGGCGTCGCAGGGACATCGCCGATTCCCCACAGTCGCGCAACTTCGGCGCGATGCTGCGGATTGGCCATGTCACGATGCGCAGACAGCAGATTTGCCAGCCCGCCCACTTCGCGGCCGCCCATCGCATTTGGCTGGCCGGTCAGTGAAAACGGGCCGGCACCCGGCTTGCCGATCTGGTGCGTCGCCAGATGCAGATTGATCAACGCCGCATTCTTCGCGGTGCCGCTGGACGATTGATTCAAACCCTGGCAGTACAGAGACAGCGCCGCTTTCGATTCGCCAAACCAGCGTGCCGCCTGCACCAGATCCTGCTCGCTGATGCCGCAGATTTCCGCCACGACTTGCGGCGTGTAATCGCGCACGGTGCGCTTCAACTCGGCAAAGCCTTCGGTATGCGCATCGATGTACGCGTTGTCGATCAGGTCTTCCCACAGGCAGATGTGCAGCATGCCGTTGAACAGCGCCACATCGGTACCCGGTAGGATCGGCAGGAACAGGTCAGCATCGCGCGCGGTATCAGTGCGCCGCGGATCGGCGACGATCATCTTCAGGTTCGGATTCCTGCTACGTGCTTCCTCAATGCGCCGATACAGAATCGGATGCGCATATGCCGTGTTGGAGCCAACGATGAAGATCAGATCGGCCAGGTCGACGTCTTCGTAGCAGGCCGGCGGCGCATCGGCGCCCAGCGTCTGCTTGTAACCCGCCACGGCGCTCGACATGCACAAGCGCGAATTGGTGTCGATGTTATTGGTGCCGATCAAACCTTTCGCCAGCTTGTTGAAGACGTAGTAGTCCTCGGTCAGCAACTGGCCGGATATGTAAAAACCGACGCTGTCCGGCCCATGGGCAGCGATGGTCTCGGCAAACTTGTTTGCCAGGAAGTCCAGTGTCGTATCCCACGATGCACGTTCGCGATCCAATCCGCGTACAAAACGCATTTCCGGATATAAGGCGCGCGCCTGTTGTTGCAGAGCGGGACGCGCCGTCAGATGCAGGGTGCTGCCCTTGGTGCACAGGCGCCCGAAGTTGGCCGGATGTTGCGGATCGCCGCGCACGCCGATAACTTGTTTGCCATCGGTTTGCACGATGACGCCGCAGCCGACGCCGCAGTAGCAGCAGGTCGCCTTCGTTTCGGTCAGGATCGATGCAACCGGCCCGGCCGGTACTGCAGAAGCTGGCGCTTCACTCATGCTGCCGCCAATCCTTTCGCCACGTCGGATGGCGCGTTCAATTCATGCATATCCAGCGCAACCTCGCCGTTTTCGACCTTGATGGCGAAGCGCTGCGTGCAACCTTCATCCGGCGCGACCGCGCAGCCGGAGTTCAGTTCGATGCTCCAGTTGTGCAGCGGGCATGCGACACGCTCGCCGAACACAATGCCCTGCGACAGCGGGCCACCCTTGTGCGGACACTTGTCCAGCAGCGCGAAAATCTTGTCTTCGCTATTGCGAAAAATGGCAACATTCGGCTGACCATGGCGCTGCACAACGCGCGAACCGAGCACCGGGATATCGTCCACGCGGCAGATTACTTTCCATTCATTCGACATCTTGTTCTTCCTTTAATGTGGTCGGGCGGCAGCGATGCCTCAAACGTTCAGCGGCGCAAACTGGCGCGTATCGACTTGCGCCTTTTCCGGTTCGTGCCACGGGTCGGCCTCGCCTTCCAGCGAGAACAGCAAGCGTTCGTACAGTGCCTTGCGGTTTTCCGCATCATCCAGCACCTTCTGCTTGACATGATCCATGCCGACACGGCTGACGTAATGCACGGTTCGTTCCAGGTACCAGCCTTCTTCGCGGTACAGCTGCAGGAACGCGCCCGAGTATTCCAGCACTTCCTCATGCGTCTTCAACTTGACCAGGAATTGCGCGACTTCGGTCTTGATGCCGCCATTGCCAGCGATATAAATCTCCCAGCCCGAATCCACGCCGATCACGCCGACGTCCTTGATACCGGCTTCGGCGCAGTTCCGCGGACAACCGGAAACGGCCAGCTTGACCTTGTGCGGCGCATACATGCGCGCCAGCTGGTGTTCCAGTTCCTGGCCCATGCGCGTGGAATCCTGCGTGCCGAAACGACACCATTCGGAACCGACGCAGGTCTTCACGGTGCGCAGGCCCTTGGCATAGGCAAGCCCCGACGGCATGCCCAGGTCCTGCCACACATTGCGCAGGTCTTCCTTCTTCACACCCAGCAAATCGATGCGCTGACCGCCAGTGACCTTGACGGTGGGAATCTTGTACTTGTCCACCACATCGGCGATGCGGCGCAACTCGCTCGAGTTCGTCTCACCGCCCCACATGCGCGGGATCACCGAGAACGTACCGTCCTTCTGGATGTTGGCGTGCGCGCGCTCGTTGATGAAGCGCGATTGCGGATCGTCCTTCGCCTCGTGCGGCCAAGTGGAAATCAGGTAGTAATTGATGCCCGGACGACAGCTGGCGCAACCGTTCGGCGTGCGCCATTCCATGAACTTCATCGTATCGGCGACCGTCAGCAGCTTGTTGGCCTTGATTGCATCGCGCACTTCCTGGTGCGTATGGTCGGTGCAGCCGCACATCGGCTTGACCTTGCTGGCGGATGAATAGTCGCCGCCGGCGGTGGCCATGATGATCTGCTCGACCAGGCCGGTGCATGAGCCGCAGGAGGCCGATGCTTTCGTGTGCTTGCGCACATCCTCGATCGTAAACAGACCTTTTTCCTTGATGGCCTTGACGATCGTGCCCTTGCATACGCCGTTGCAGCCGCAGACTTCCGCGCTGTCCGGCATCGCCGCCGCCTTGCTGAAACCTTCGTGGCCGGTGTCGCCCGGGCGGTTCAGGTTTGCCTCGCCGAACATCAAGGTGTCGCGGATTTCGGTGACGTCCTTGCCTTCGCGCAGCATGCTGAAATACCAGCTGCCGTCGACCGTATCGCCGTACAAGCAGGCACCGACCAGTTTGTTGTCCTTCAGGACCAGCTTCTTATAGACGCCGCCGATCGGGTCCGACAGCATGATTTCCTCGGTACCTTCGCCGCCGAGGAAATCGCCGGCGGAGAACAGGTCAATGCCGGTGACTTTTAGCTTGGTCGACGTGACCGAACCCTGATAGCGGCCGATGCCAAAATTGGCCAGGTGGTTCGCGCACACCTTCGCCATCTCGAACAGCGGTGCCACCAGGCCATATGCGGTGCCGCGGTGGTTCACACATTCGCCAACCGCATAGATGCGCGGGTCGTAGGTCTGCATCGTGTCGTTGACGACAATGCCGCGATTGCAATAAATGCCGGCCGATTCAGCCAGCGCGGTGTTTGGACGAATGCCGACTGCCATCACAACCAGTTGCGCCGCAATTTCGCTGCCGTCTGCAAAGCGCACCGCTTTTACGCGGCCTTTTTCGTCGCCCAGCAATTCCTGCGTGTTCTTGCCAAGCAGGAAGGACAGGCCGCGGTCTTCCAGCGATTTCTGCAGCATCTTGCCGGCCGTGTGATCAAGCTGACGCTCCATCAAGGTGTCGGGCAGGTGCACGACAGTAACGTCCATGCCGCGCAGCTTCAGACCATTAGCGGCTTCGAGGCCTAGCAGGCCGCCGCCGATCACCACCGCATGCTTGTATTTAGTGGCGGCTTCGATCATCGCGTTGGTGTCGTAGATGTCGCGATAGCCGATCACACCGTCCAGATCCTTGCCGGGCACCGGCAGCATGAAGGGATTCGAACCGGTTGCCAGCAACAGGCGATCGTATTCCGCAGTGGTACCGTCTTCCGCAATTACCAGGCGCTTGACGCGATCGATCTTCGTGATCTTCTTGCCAAGATGCAGCGTAATGCCGTTTTCTTCATACCAGTCGACATCGTTCAACATGATGTCTTTTACCGTCTGTTCGCCGGCCAGCACCGGCGACAGCAGGATACGGTTGTAGTTGGCATAGGGTTCGGCGCCGAACACCGTGATGTCATAAATATCCGGCGCGATCTTGCGCAATTCTTCCAGCGTGCGCACACCCGCCATACCGTTGCCGACCATGACCAATTTCATTTTCTTCATCGCTGCATCCCACAGATTTGTTGTTCGCACATCCAAATAAGCAAAACAGATGCCAGTTTTATTTTTGTGCGTTTCGCGGCTTGTACGCAGGTTTCGCACCAAGACATCTGCTTTCCGCACTTCCGCGGTGCGCAGCATGACGCGTGTGGTGCGATGGACGTGCTCACCGCGTGTGCGTCGCTTCCCCGCGGGGGTGCAAACAAAGTGGCATGCAGCTTGCATATTCTCCGCAGTCCATTCCACTCCGCGAGTTCTCATGCAAAAAACATCATTCTGGAAAGCCGGCCATACGCCGACTCTGCTGGCCTCCTTCTTTTATTTCGATCTCAGCTTTATGGTCTGGGTCATCCTTGGTCCGCTTGCGGTGCAGATCGCAGCGGATATCGGCCTGACACCGGCGCAGAAAGGATTGATGGTCGCGACTCCGCTGCTCGCCGGCGCCATGCTGCGCATCGTGATGGGCGTACTGGTTGATCACCTGCAACCGAAGAAGGCCGGCATCATCGGTCAGCTCGTCGTCATGACTGGCCTGCTGTGGGCCTGGATGGGCGACGTACATCACTATCACGCGGTGCTGGCGCTCGGCGTGATTCTCGGTGTCGCAGGCGCCGCGTTTTCGGTTGCGCTGCCGCTCGCCTCGCGCTGGTATCCGCCGGAGCATCAGGGCATGGCGCTCGGCATTGCAGGCGCCGGCAACTCGGGCACGGCGCTGGCTGCGTTGTTTGCCCCCTCGCTCGCAATCGCGTTCGGCTGGCCCAATGTATTCGGCCTGTGCCTGATTCCGCTGGGTGTTGCGTTCGTCGTCTACATAGTGTTCGCCAAAGACCCGCCATCGGCACCGGCACCAAAATCGCTCAGCTCCTATCTGAACGTACTGAAGGATCGCGACGCCTGGTGGTTCATGTTCTTCTATAGCGTCACGTTCGGCGGCTTCTCCGGGCTGGCGTCCTCACTGACGATCTACTTCAACGGCCAGTATGGCTTGTCGCCAGTGACTGCAGGCTATTTCACCGCGGCCTGCGTGTTCGCCGGATCGATGGTGCGCCCTTTCGGCGGCCGGCTTGCCGACCGCATCGGCGGCATCAAGACCTTGTCGATGATGTATATGCTGGCTGCTGCATTCCTGCTGATCGTCAGCACCGGCCTGCAATCAGCCTGGGCAGCGGCCGGCGTGTTCGTGCTCGCAATGCTGGCGCTCGGCACCGGTAACGGCGCGGTATTCCAGCTCGTGCCGCAGCGCTTCCGCAAGGAGATCGGCGTGATGACTGGACTGGTCGGCATGGCGGGCGGCGTCGGCGGCTTCTACCTCGCCTCCAGCCTCGGCTACTCGAAACAACTGACCGGCAGCTATCAGGGTGGACTGATCGTCTTCGCATCGCTGGCAATCGTTGCACTGCTCGGCCTTAGCTTTGTCAAGAACCGCTGGCGCACGACCTGGGGTAGTGCCGCGATGACGAACGCGAAGATCTAAACCTCCATGTCGCTAAAAATTGCGGCCGGCCACGCCACGCGTGCAGGCCAGCGCCCGGTTAATGAAGATTTCGTCGGGATGGCAATGCCAGACGAACCGGAGCTCTCTAGCAAGGGCATCATTGCGGCCATTGCGGATGGCGTGTCGGGCAACGAAGGCGGCCGCGAAGCATCCGAGTACACGGTACGCGGGCTGTTGGGCGACTACTACGCGACCTCCGACACGTGGCCGGTGACGCAATCGCTCGATCGTGTGCTGAAAGCGATCAACAGCTGGGTTCAGCACCAGGGTTCGATCCGTGCGGAACTGGCTGGCATGGCGACTACCTTGACCGCGCTGGTGCTGCGCGGACGTTTCTATTACTTTGCGCACGCCGGCGACTCACGCTTGTATCTGCGGCGTGAAGGCAAGCTGTCGCGGCTGACGACCGATCACGTGTGGGACCGGCCCGAGATGCAGCATGTGCTGACGCGCGCGATCGGTCTCGATTCGCGGATCGCCGTCGATCACGGCATGGGCGCCTTGCACGAAGGCGATGTTTTCCTGCTCGCCACCGATGGCGTGTGGGCGGCAATGACGGAATACGATCTGGACACCCACCTCGCCGAACTGGCGACGGGCACGCGTGACGCGGTGCAAACCGCGAACATCCTGTTGGATGCGGCACTGGCGGCTGGCTCTCACGACAATTTAAGTGCACTGGTGATTCGTGTCGAAGCACTGCCAGAAACCAACCTGCGCGACGCTTTGTCCGGCTCGCAAGAATTACCCGTTCCGCCAAAACTCAAGATTGGCCAGACGATAGATGGCTACACCGTCGAGGAATTGATCCACGCATCGACCGCCACGCTGCTCTATCGCGTCAGCGAACCGCCGCACGGCAATAATCCGCCACGCAAGCTGGTGCTGAAGACCTTGCATCCCGATCGTGCCGATGACGAGCATGAACGGTCCGCATTTGCCCACGAAGAGTGGCTCGCAAAACGCGTGGTCGCGCGCTTTTTTCCGCAGGTGATCACGCCTGAGCAAAAAAGCTACTTGTATTACCTGAGTACCTGGCACGAGGGCAGCACGCTGCAGCAGCATCTTGATGTCGGCGAGCACTTCACCATTCCTGATGTCATCGCTCACGGCACAAAACTGGTACGCGCGATTGGCGCGCTGCATCGCCGGAGCATCATCCATCGCGATATCAAGCCTGGCAACGTCCACCTTGGCAGCGACGGCGAACTCCGCATTCTCGATCTCGGCGTCGCGCAATCGGGACTGGAAGCGGAGGACGAAGTGCGCGCGCCGCGCGCCGGCACACCGTCCTTCCTGGCGCCGGAGCAATTCGGCGGTGCGCCACCCTCGCCGCAGACCGATCTGTATGCAAGCGGCGTGACGCTCTACCTGTTGCTGACGCGTCATTTTCCTTATGGCGAAATCGAGCCCTTTCAGTCGCCGCGCTTTAGCGAGCCGGTCACGCCCAGCCGTTATCGGCCGGACCTTCCCTTGTGGCTGGAAAACGTGTTGCTGAAAGCGGTTGCACGCGATCCCGCCGATCGTTTCGAGACAGCGGAAGAATTTCTGCTTGCGCTGGAGCGCGGCGCGACGCGCCCCTTGCCGACGCCGGCAGCGAAGCCGCTGGCCGCACGCGATCCGGTTTCGTTGTGGCGCGCGGTGGCGGCGATTGCCATCGTGTTCAATTTCCTGCTGCTTTATCTTCTGATCGTGCGTTGATCTTTCTCGATGCAATCGCGCGGTAGCGTCACCACCGTTCGGACGGTCATTCCCCGCACCCAATTTTCACTACGGTAATTGTCACTCCCGCCTGCGCGGAAATGACAACCATCAAGCCGCTTCCTTCGCAGCCGGATGCGCCTGGCGGTGATACAGAAACTCGAGTACCGCCGTGCGGTATGTCGAATATTTGGGATCCTGGGCCAGCGCCACCCGTTCGCGCGGACGCGCCAGATCGACTTCCAGAATTTCACCGATGGTCGCTGAAGGACCGTTGGTCAGCATCACGATACGGTCCGACAGCAATACCGCCTCGTCGACGTCGTGCGTGACCATCACAACGGTGGAGCCGGTTGCGGCAACGATTTTCAGCAGTTCGTCCTGCAGATGTGCGCGCGTCAGCGCATCGAGTGCGCCGAAAGGCTCATCCATCAACAAGACCTTCGGCTCCATCGACAACGCCCGTGCGATGCCGACACGCTGCTTCATGCCGCCGGATATTTCATTCGGCCGCTTCTGCTCGGCGTGCGTAAGGCCGACCAGCGCCAAGGCCGCTCTGGCCCGCTCCTTCAGCCTGGCCCTTTCCTCGACCTTGCCGAACACGCGTTCTACCGCCAGGTACACATTTTCGTAGCAGGTCAGCCATGGCAGCAGCGAATGATTCTGGAATACCACGGCTCGCTCCGGCGATGGTCCGGCGATTTCGCGGTTGGCGCACAGCAGCATGCCGCCCGTCGCGTGCGTCAAACCGGCGATGAGATTCAACAAGGTCGATTTGCCGCAACCCGAGTGGCCGATCAGCGTGATGAACTCGCCCTTTCCTACGGTCAGGTTGATGTCGCGCAGCGCGTTGAACACCCCCTTCCTCGTAAAGAAGCTCATTTCCGCATTCTGTATTTCGATGAACTTGTTCCTGATGGTATCCATGATAATTTCCTTATCGTTTGTCAGCGTCGTGTCCAAAATCAGTTCTTCACGTCTTCGTACGTGAAAGCTTTCGCCAGACCGACCAGAATCTGTTCCAGAACCAAACCCACCACGCCGATCACGACGATCGCGATAATGATGTGCGCAACGTTTAGGTTGTTCCATTCGTCCCAGACCCAAAAGCCGATGCCCACGCCGCCGGTCAGCATTTCCGCAGCGACGATCACCAGCCACGCCGTGCCGATCGCCAACCGCACGCCGGTCAGCATGTACGGCAATACGGACGGAAACAGAATCTTGGTGAGGATCTTCCACTCCGACAGGTTCAGCACGCGCGCCACGTTCATGTAGTCTTGCGGCACGCGCTGGACACCGATCGCGGTATTGATGATCATCGGCCAGATCGAGCAGATGAAGATCGCCCAGATCGCAGCTGGATCAGCCGCCTTGAACACCAGCAAACCGATCGGCAACCATGCGAGTGGCGACACCGGTTTCAGCAAGCTGACGATCGGACTGAACATGCCCGATAAAAAATGAAAGCGGCCGATCAAGAAGCCCAGCGGAATACCGACGACTGCCGCCAGTCCGAAGCCGATACCGACACGCTTCAGCGATGCCAGCACATTCCAGCCTATGCCCTGATCATTCGGCCCGTTGCTATAGAACGGATCGGCAAACAGTTCGGCCGCGGATTTCAGCGTGACGGCCGGCGACGGAATGCCGCTGTTCTTGATCGCAATGATTTCCCACACCAGGCAAAGAAAGAACACGCCGACAATCGGCGGCAGCATGATGAGCAATAGCGGGCGCAGTTGTATGCGGCCATGTTTCTTTGCGGGGCGTACCGCGTCGGCGGGCGCGGCGGCAACCGGCACCGCAGCGGATTCGGTTTTTCCCTTGGCGGTCGGCTTGGCGACCGTTTCCATGATTGCGCTCATAGCTGCTCCTAGACCTTGATTTTGAACGAGGCGGCATAGGCCTTGGGATTCTTGCCATCCCACACAGTGCCGTCGATCAGCTTCGATGTACGCATCACGTCCTTCGGCACGCTGACCTTCGCCATCGCGGCCGCGTCCTTGTACAGGTCGATACGATTGATGGATTTCGCGACGCCCAGATAATCGGGATCGCCTTTAAGGAGTCCCCAGCGCTTGTGTTGGGTCATGAACCACATGCCGTCCGACAGGTAGGGGAAGTTGACCGCACCGTCGTTGAAGAACTTCATGTAATTCGGATCGTCCCAAGTCTTGCCGAGACCGTTCGTATAGCGGCCAAGAATGCGCTGGTTGATGACGTCGACGGAAGTGTTCACGTACGATTTGGCGGCAATCGTCTCGGCCATCTTGTTCTTGTTCGACAGCGACGCATCGATCCAACGCCCTGCTTCGATCACGGCGGCGGTCAATGCACGCGCGGTGTTCGGGTTCTTCGCCACCCATTCCGACGTCGTGCCCAGCACCTTTTCCGGATGATCCTTCCAGATCTCCTGCGTGGTCGCAGCCGTAATGCCGATACCGTCAACAATGGCACGGTGATTCCACGGTTCGCCGACACAAAAGCCGTCCATATTGCCGACGCGCATATTGGCAACCATTTGCGGCGGCGGCACGGTGATCACCTTTGCATCTTTCATCGGGTTGATACCGTAGGTCGCCAGCCAGTAGTACAGCCACATCGCATGGGTGCCGGTCGGGAAAGTTTGCGCAAACGTGTATTCGCGTTTGTCGGTCTGCATCAGTTTTGCCAGCGTCTGGCCGTTGACCGCACCCGCATCGGCCAGCTTCTTCGACAGCGAGATGGCCTGCCCGTTGTTATTCAGGCTCATCAGCACTGCCATGTCCTTCTTGGCGCCGCCGATCCCTTCGTGCACGCCGTACACCAGGCCATACAGCACGTGCGCCGCATCGAGCTCGCCATTGACCAGCTTGTCGCGCACGCCGGCCCAGGATGATTCCTTGCTTGGCGTGATCTTGATGCCGTACTTCTTGTCGAAACCAAGCACGGATGCCATGACAATTGAGGCGCAGTCGGTCAACGGAATGAAGCCGACCTTCACTTCTTCTTTTTCAGGCTTGTCGGAGCCGGCGGCCCACACGCCTTTTGTCGACAAGCCGCTGAATGCTGCGGCAGCGGCCGTCGCGCCAGCCTTGATAAAGGTACGTCGGGTGGCATTGATGTTCTTGTCATTCGTCGTCATGGTTTCCTCATGAAGCTGGTTCGGATACGGCAATAAAAAAAGGCGTCCGTGCGCTGCGAGCGATGCTCGCGCAACACGGACGCCTTTGTCCTGTCGTTACGGCCGCCGTTGGCCGCAACGTCTATTAATCAGTTGCACCTTCATTAGTGCATTTCACATGCAGCAATGACCGTGCCAGCTTTCTTTATTCGATTCCTTCCTTCGCTTTGTAATGCTGCACCGCGAATGCGCCTTTTCCGTGCATCGACGAAAGCTGGTGCGACAAAATAATGCATTACGAGTGCAGCATCGCTAACCAAGCAGATCCGCTATATCGATGACGCGTTGTGCGAGTTCGGCCAACTTCAGGTTCTTGTCCATCGCCATGCGACGTAATTTGGCATAGGCCTCGTCCTCGGAGATACGATGGCGCTCCATCAGCAAACCCTTGGCGCGCTCGACGGTCTTGCGCTCGGCCAGTTTGATCCTGGTATCCAACAGCTCGTTGCGCAACTTCTGGTCCGCACTGAAGCGCGCCAGAGCAACCTCGAGCACGGGCTTTACCCGCTCGGAGGACAAACCTGCAACGATATACGCAGAGACTCCGGCTGCCATCGCCGCTTCCATGCTCGATCTGTCCTGATCCTCGGTGAACAGCACGATCGGGCGTGGCGCCTCGCGTGTCGCCAGCACGACATGCTCGAGCACATCGCGGGCATCGGATTCGGCATCGATGATGATCATGTCCGGCTGCAATTGCGCCACGCGATCCGGCAAATGCATATCGGCCGGGAACGCGGCCACGATGTTGTAGCCGGCTTCCAGCAGGCCGATGCGCAGCGCGCGCGCACGTTCGTCCTGTTCCAGCGCCTCCGCGTCCGCCTCGCCATCAGCCAAAGTATTGACCACTACGATGCGTAGCGAACGGGCGCCGGAATCGGCTTGCTTATGAAAGGTCATCGCTATACAGCGCCAAGGCTGCGGTAGTAAATACGCTACAATCGCACGCAAGAAGCGAACCACCTCGGCGCCCCGCCTACCTCAAGAAATTCCTCATGCTCGTTCTCGGTATCGAATCCTCCTGCGACGAAACAGGACTGGCCTTGTATGACACGCAACGCGGTCTGCTCGGCCACGCCCTGCATTCGCAGGTGAAGATGCACGAGGAATACGGCGGCGTGGTCCC
>Ga0310811_10003929_pt1 | contig 18723 bp, 22 predicted proteins | sample YCmetagenome_FD_207642 | JGI IMG/M metagenome (GOLD analysis project Ga0310811, IMG submission 207642) | Soil microbial communities from experimental microcosm in Duke University, North Carolina, United States - YC | ecosystem: Engineered > Artificial ecosystem > Soil microcosm > Unclassified ...
ACCGAGGCATGCATGACGGGAAAAAAGGGGCTCAGCGAGAACTGAATGACAACTTCTAACAAATAAGGTGTCGAATGATTGTAACCGAAAAGGCCCGAACACAGGTGGAGCCTGCAGAAGTTTTGGGAGACGGGGAACCGATCGTGTTCGACAAGAGCCCTCCTCCACTAACGTTAGGATTCGCGGTTCAAATCATCTGGCCCAGAGCTTCTTCAAGAGTGGCGCAAAACATACCGGTTATGGAACGCCCATGTCTCCTTGATAACGGCTCATGTCATTCCTGGCAGATGAGTTTATTTATACGCGTCTGCCGATTAAACATATCGTTTCTAAACTTTGGTGACGAGTTTGGGAGACGAGCACGTCCAGGGCGATACATCGCCAGTGGCTCCTTATGGTCTGTGATCATTTCGATGTTTGACTGTTCTTGACTTCCCAAGGTCGATCATAGAGATACCGATGTACAACGGATATTCGGGATTACTTTATGAGACCAATATTTCATTGGGTGCGAAGCGTGCGCCGATTTTTGATGTGGTTATCCTACTGCCGTATCACACCAGTTCTCGTAGGGCGGTTTCGGATAGGTTATCTGGGCTGGTATAGCGGAAGCCTTTCAGCATGTGAATACTTGAGTGATGAGCTAGAGGAAAGAGACGTATACGATACAAATACGGTGATCCCTAGTAAATAATACAGATGCGAATTAATAAAGATAACATAACAAGACAACTGTCCTTAAGACCCTCGCTTTGCATATTCTGTACATTGTTCTTTCATGAATTTCTCAAGCTTCACTGCGTTCCTATGGTATATCGATGTTTCGGGGTTGTACAGCTTGCAATTATCGACCACCAGTTGAACATCGTCGAGAAAAAATTTCAGTGAAGAGTACTGGTTCGTTTCCAATTTGTGTTCCATCGTGCTGAAATCTGATGGAGATGTTAATGGAAAAATATATAACACAAGAAGTTCAGTACAGACCCATAGGTCTCTTGATGACACCGTAATAATCTGGGACCTCATCGGCGTTGACTGGGTTTAAGAAAGCCCAGGCTAAGGGATGAGCTTTGAGATCGGACAGGAGGCGCTGCATTTGTGTGTGCTCAGCGCTTTTCCCAGAGCGTGTGCTGCAAAAAGTCAGATACGACCGACTCGGATTGGAAACGGCAACTCACGTGTGTTCAATGCCAGGCGTCCAACCGCTCTCTCCTACAACAAAATTGAGTCGCCAGTTCACTTAAAGAAACGATAACGTACTTAGCCCTGGGACTTCCTTAGGATCCACTGTGATTCCTTCCGGAGCCCCTTCTTGGAATTGCGGAAGACCCTGATACACGATGTGCGATTTCGACATCTCGCGAATCTTCGCGAGGATCGCTTCCCGCTGCTGAGAGATGATGCTGACTTTGTCAAGATAGTTGACCTTGCGCAGCATGGTGCATTGCATGATTGTCCCGCCCTCGTAGTCTTTGATGTATCCAGCCCACACAGAGCGATCAAGTGTAATCTCTTTCGAGAAGCCTTGCTTCTTGAAAAATACTACAGCAAAATTGTCAGCGTAGGTGAGGAAGTGCATTACATCGGGGTATGTATGTTTGATGTGTTGTTTGAAGTTGTCCATGAGCATACCACCGTAGCCCTGTCATAGAGGTTGTAGTCGTATACATGATGAATAAGACCTCTCCCTACCTTCACTTGGTCCACGGATGCAGTAGCAAAGAAGACGATCTCCGCAAAACCACGGTGGGGGAAAGGTCTATAGCAAATACCACCTACGACCTTATAACCACGTTTGATGATCGCGAGTGCTTTAGAGTTGTGGTCATAGACTAGGCGCGCAATGTACTCGCGCGGCATCATAGGTAACTGTGTTTGGAACAAGGTCTTTAGGCCAGTGAGAATAACTAAAGAGCGCGGTTGTCGGTCATTTTCCACTGCGGTTATTTCAATAATCCCCTTGCGCAACTCCACGAACGCAGCTTTTTCGGGCTTATGGGAAGGCTTGAACAGCATAAGAGTCAGTCAGGCGAGAAATAGGAAATAAAACTTACTACAGCGGAGGATGTTGGTCCCGTGTCTACCGTAACTCCAGTCGCAAGGCGTGTGAGTTGACCCTCGTCCATCTTATCTTCGACCTTTACTTTCAGATCCGGGCTGCGACCATTGGAAACGCCATTTTTCTCTGGCCTTTTGTCTCCTGTGGGAGCTGTCTGCGGTTTTGATTTCATACTGGAGGTCTTCTTTCCGCTCCTTTGCGTCACAGCCTTCCTAGAAGTTACTCCTACGGCTGCATTCAAATCTGCAACTTGGGCGGCTAAAGGTTTGTCGTCGTCGTCGTCATCATCATCAGCGTCAGCATCGGCATCACCATCAGCATCGGCATCGGCATCGGCATCGGCGTCACCATCAGCATCTTCTTCTGCATCGCTGAGTGAAGAGGAGGACAGTCGTCTACGTTTTGAGGGTGGAGGCTCGTCACTGAGTACGGAAGAAGCAGGGGACATTGGTCGATCAACGGGAGAAGATTGTTCTGAAACAAATGAGGAGGTCGCAAGGAAGACCAACGTAAACGACGTACGGATGGAAGGAGACGCTATGCTAACCATAGAGACGGGAAGCTTCATTTGTTGCTTGAGGGAGTCAATGTCTTCATCTGCATAGTTGAAGTCAAGTTGCCTGCCTGCCTCCTAACACGATCCGCGTGCTGTCAGCGTGCATGTGATGACGTGGGAGAAGACATACATGGTAAAGTTCGTCAAGACGAGTTGCAAGACGTGCTCTACGAGAAAATTCCTCCCGTCCTAAGGCGGCTAATTGACTGCCGTGGTCTGCTACATCGTGGCCACATATACACGTTTCGAGGTACGTGGAACCATCCTCTTCGTCGGAGCCATATTGTGTTAGATCGCCGAGTAGAGACTTTTGGTGAACATCATCATCTAGAACCACCTCGACGCTTGCTGGGGGTCGCAAACCAGGACAAGAATCACACGCAGTACAGGACGAGTGCCGAGCTATCCTGAGTGCGAGTGCGAGGTCACTGTTATTAGATAAACAAGGATAAGAGAATTTCATGGGAGCAAAAATTGGGATTACTATGTGAGGTCAATTATGTGCAAGCCAAATTATGATACAAGTAGGGTAGTAGCCCCGTATAGCAAGTAGTCGTTTCCAAAAGCAGCTTGCCCCCTGAAAAGAGTATGTCGATTGCACTCATTCTTAGAAAAGTAGCAGCAGCTGCAGGCATTTGGCACTCTATCTATTAGTGAAAATATTTTCAAGTCGCCATGTTAATGAGCACACTAGACGAGGGCTACCATGTCGCGTGTCAATAACGGTGGCAAGGTTCAACGGTGCCATAGTAGTCCATCACTGCGTCTACAAGATATCCACATCCACAAGATATAATGATGTCTTATTGTGGCCTTGCAGAGGCGTCTACACGTATCATCTCGCGTAGTTTTCGCATTGGACGATCGATAATCTACTACATATTGATATACACAAGAAGAGTTCTGATAGATTCAAGAGGGGCCGCGCTGCAGCAACGACTCGTAGTAAGTTTAAAATGAGTAACTTTCAACGCATCCTGTATCAGCGGTTCCAGTCACTAACCAAAAGTCAATAGACCGTAAGTCCTTTAATTGGAACACAAGTCTTCCACAATCTCTCCTGCCCTAACTCCCGTCACGCTCAATAACGTGTCACTCAATCCATGCGTTTCCTCTGCACAACCTTGCAAGTAGATCTTGGGTATAAATTCATTACCAGCTGTTGGTAATGGAAGAAGTCTATAACGTCGCGAAATATAGAGTGTATCTGTCATACTGGTGAGCAATATTGTCAGTTATTTAGGACATAGGTGACATACCAGAAACTTTGGTCTCCGTGGATGCATACGGTGCCTGTATCTCCTCTGCGTTCGTGTCCGGTGTCCGTGAATGACCATTTATTCCATTCGCAGCTGCTTTAAATGCACCACTCTTCCCGTTCATGGTCGCTCCAAAATTGCCATTCTTTCCGTTCGTGGCCGCCCTGAAATCGCGGTCCACGGCGAGGCGCGTCTTATCTGAGTTAGCGGACAAACCGAAGTGTTTGCCTAAGCCGGATGATTTCAGGAAGTTCAGCCATGAATCTCGCTCGTAGCCAGTAGCGCATATAATAGCATCATATGTCGTCTCGGAGAGCTCTTGTGTGAGGGTATTCTGCAAAATAACCGAAAGTGTATCTGTGTCTTCTGTCTCTGTGGGGGATTGCGAAGGACGTGTGCTGATCTCCGCTGACGACAGGTTACTATAAGGTATGATGGTGATTTGTGTACTGGTCATGGCCAGCGCATTTCCCTTGCGTCTAGCGATGTCACCGTCTACTTGTTGGTCATACATGACTTGGTAGAGCTGTTGTCACATGTGTGAATTTCAATCAATTAGCAAAAGATATGCAACTCACTGAATCAAGCGTAAGCGGATTTACCACCCCGTAATTTGTGGCCTTGTAGTCTGCCATTACTCTTCTTCGAGAATCACTTGGCAGGTCATACATAACATTCACAAACTCCGGATTGTATACCTGGTTCCCAAAGGGACCGCCCTCGCTTGGGTTCAATGAACCACCACGAATGATGAGGTGGAGGTCGTGCGTTTGGCCAGCACTCTTATCCATGCTAGTTAGCCGCGAGTTGAGGTCGAGCAGTACTTCCACCGCTGACTGCCCAGCACCGACAACCGCAATTTTAAGTGGCCGAGTGGTTGCCTTCATCGTTGCCAACATCGGTTCTACAGAAGATATGTACTGAGAGCTGTGAACGATGCGAGGATGAGGTATGATAGCCTGAATGCACCGCGGGACCCATGGTGAACCTCCTGGCGAAATAATTAGATTTTCTGAACAATCCTCGGTCAATTTATGCATGGAAACACTGGAATGGATCAATGCTGACTTGCACGACGAACTATAGTTTCGCCAGTTGCGAGCACCCTGCTATGGACCTGCACGGTGCCTTCGCTCCCTTCTTCAACTGCGATGACATTTTCGCCATACGCGACCTTGATGCCTTGACCTTGTACGTACCGTGCGGCATAGGCAAGGTAATCCGAGTATTCCTTCCGCGTCGGGGTAATACAGCCTCGGTTGATAAAGTCCACCAGACGATTTTTGGAGTGCAAGTATGAAACGAAGGTGATAGGAGATTGTGGAGACCTCAGGGTAGCCAAATCTTTCAGGAAACTTGTGTTCCTCCTTTCAGTTTCAAAATGCAACTGAAATAAAATTGGACTTGCCTGATCTGCATACGGGTACCTGGGAGGAGCATACCCGGATGCCATTTGAATTCAGAATATCGCTCAATGAAGAGGGACTTGTTCACAGATATCGGGCAGGTCTAGAAAGTCAATGACTCGGAATTCCATATATGGTATATTGGATATTGATCTACCTCTCTGGGTTGTTCCAGTAGTGCTCCAGCAACAGCAAGATTTGCCGGGCCAAATCCAAGGCCAATGACATCGTACACATCCACTGTGTGAGCTTCGAGTGATGGCATGATGAAGAATGCTGATCTTTGAGTTTGTGAAAAGTTCTGAATACCGTAGCTGGAAATTAGCAGATAACCACAAGTGATGTGCAATCAGTGTCGGAAGAAGATAATCTTGTGGCAAGTGGAGATATGTCATGTGGAATGTGATCGTTGTGATTTTATAGCATCTAAAATCCGAATTGCGACGGAACCGGCTCGAAGTGGTGTTGACAGGACTTGGGAGTTTTGCCAGCAGTCGGTCAGGCAAAACTGTTTGTACCTGGCCGACGGGAGAATTCAGATGCAAGAGGAGTAGCAGAGCCTGACAGAACCGGAGACTCGCGGAGATGAGACATGATTTAGACATGATAACACAGATATTTTGAACTCGTCTGTGTCGACTGAAATATTGCTCGTGAGCCTAATTCATTGGCGTGATCTACATACTAAAGCACAAACGGACGAATAGTGAAAGAATTATTACAAAAGATAGTGAAAAGGAGTAGTGACAGACTTTGCATGTAAATAAAAACAAACAAATTACACTTAATTTTCAGTGTGGTGGGTGCTGTAGAAGTTGAAACTTGACAGTAAGCCGACGTTGAAATCAATGTACCTTTGATTGGACCGTGACATCCAAACAAAATAGAAACCAATCAAGTGCCTATCATTTGTTGGAGTGGCGTCGCTCTGAGAGATTGCAACCAATCGAGTGTCTGTCATTTATCGGAGTGGCGTCGCTGAGACTGGCTCAAACTTGGGTTGCGGACGGAACTTCGATTTAGCAATCAGTGGGGTTGATGTTGCAACTGCATATATATCCGTGAACAGTGGCGAGGTGACAGTTGACAACGACAATATACGAGCAATGGCAAACGAGTAGTGCCAGGAAGCAGCGAAAGAATAATTTTAGTCACGGCGACTTTTTTTGGCTTTTACGACATACCCACACTTAGCAACCGAGCCCCTGTGGCGCGATAAAGGCCTGTAGGGCATGCAGGCGAAGTAGAACGCACATTCTCTGATCTCAGCATAGTACAATCTGCGCGACGATGCAATCTCTTAGTCGACAAATTCAAAACACTCGGAAAAATTCGTACACATCTTCGACATTACAGAGGGCTGTGGAGGCTAAGAAGTCTGCTCGCTATCGACACGCTCACGTGTACACTCGTGAAGAGGTTGACATTGCTGTCGAGATTGTATAAAATCTTGAAGGATCCTTCGTATGGACATCTCTCGACTGAGCCTTGTAATGCAGATGACCTTCTTGTAGGTCCAAAGGCGACGTTGGCACCGGACTTGAGGAGTTGAAACGGACGGAAGAAGTTTAAAGCATTGACGAAGTTGAAGTGCTTGAGGGAAATGCTTTTGAATTAGTGAGAGCTGGCGCCCGCCCGCGCAACCATTCAAGTTGAAACCATTCACCCGAGCTCTCTAATTACAAATCGGTATCCGTATCGCCATAATGGTAATCGCCTTCCGCATCCTCCCATCATCACCCTCTCGCACAACCTTGCACCTTTTTTGCACTCTCTCGCACCTTCTCGCACCTTCCTATAGCGCCATATTGCTTTGCCACCAATTTAACTTTTTATGTTGTCTGGCCAGGACAGACAACATAAAAAGTTAAATTGTGGGTCTTCCACTCTACCGTTTCATCTGCACCCATCATGACTCGGGGTCCCTTTGCTTCATCACCTCTTTCATGTTCAGTACTTGCCTCTCGTATATCTGTATCTCGAATTACATTCACACTTTATTACTTGTACTCATTGGCTATAGCCTGTAGCCGACTGTACTTCGATAGTTATCGCAGTGCAATTTGATGTGCCTATCTAATTATCATTGTGATCAAATGAGAATGCCCTGGACTATCGAGAAGAACAAAACACAAGAATTGTAGCGGCACCGATGTATTGAGTATAACACCTCGTGGCATGCACGAACTTGTATCGTAGCTCACAAGTCTGTCAATTGTTTGTAGGGAATGTATACGTAGCAATTGGTTTGCACGGTTCCTGTTTGTTGACAAAAGACAGAGTAAAATGGCTTATCAAGCTTTCAAGTCCTTCCGCGAGGTTTGTTGAAAATCCAACACTTGTATACTGCATTAAACATTACAGGTAGCAAGTAGACGCACATATTTCTGCCGCTTGGTTGTAGGGTTTGTAAATCAATAAGAAAAATCAAATCAGTACTAGCAACACACCGTTTGAAGACATGCGAATGATTATCCACATCACCATGTATGTCATCGCACGAGGTATGATCGATTGATCCACCATTGTGACCTCCTGGTCATCAGATTCTAGCATGGGTCCTTGGTCTTCAGGCTCCCATTCACCACGATCATAAACTTTACCCAGAAAAAATTGACTCACTTCAATTGACCAACACTGGTTTTGCTGCCTCTACAAAATACGCCGTACGCACGCTATGTCAATATCCTGAGGCGAGTGATTCTGGCTGGCAGAATGATGTCATTGAATCTCTGCGATGCTTGGCTTGATTCGAGGCGAGCGGTGGCTCCTAACTTGAGCTTGAAGCCGATTTTCCATTTAGACAAGCAGAGAGTGGGATTTAAACTTAGCGGCAACTTCAGAGCTGATCTCTGCATGCATACGTACACAGAGTGCGTTCGCGTCGACGAGAAATCATTAATCATTATACAGTGACAGCCTTTACGGCGACGACTGTGCATGCAGTGATAAGGCCTGATAAGCAGTGATAGTAGTTGAACGTTATCTGCATGCACCGTCATAGTTGGAACCTTCTCATAGCCCAAATTAAAACGTCCAATGAAAATTGTCGCATAACTTTTAGTGGCTGTCACGGTCGTATGGGGTATATCCCCTTACAGTTTGAAGCTGACTTCCGACAATAATGTCGACATTGTAAGCAGCGAGAAGCGCGAGTGCACGTGCTGGCTAGCATCTGTCCCGAAATGTAAAACTACCCTTTGAAGGATCACTTGGCCTGAATGTACTCACATGATACTTATCCGTGGTTGAAGTTGGCGATGTCGTTAGGTAGTTGGATTACTGCTGCTTGGTGTCACGTGCGGGCGTCAGTGATTCTCAATATTGGTCATCGCGGCTCCATTGACCAAAAACTGTCGCCGAAACAACGCCGAATCCGTAGTTGTGTGATTCCTATTCACTTCCAAGGAGCAATAATTCCAGTAAAGCGTGATAGTACTATGCTTTTCGGGTGTTCTCGCTCCAATCAGGCGGATGCGTTCCGAGGTGAGTGGGTGGTTTAAGAGTTCTCGCATCAGAATATTGTGAGCAACGAGGAGCGCGAGTGAACGTGCTGGAATCCATCCTGAGGTGTAAGATACCCTTTGAGGTTACTTTGATGGATGATTTGGCTCGAACTCACAGGATACTTATCCGTGGTTGAAGTAGACGATGACGTTAGTGGAGAACATGTGGGCGTCAGTGATTTACAACCGTTGGTCACTGGGGCTTCATTGTCTATAACCTGATTCTGTAGTTGTGCGATTACTACTTGCCTCCAAGGGGCAATATCTCTAGTACAGCGTGATAGTACAATGTCATGAGGTGTTCTTCTGGTGTCCTTGCTCCAATTCGGTAGATGCATTCCGAGGTGAGTAGGTGCATCGGATGGCAATTCTAACGAGAATCTCCTGGATCACGCAGGACTGCTGAATGATATAAAAGACAGTCTATAAGCCTGCCTCCGACTGAATGGTACATGTTTGGATTTCCAAACCAAGAGCTACTAAAAACGCTTCCGGTGAACATCTTTTCAAGGGGCTGGTAACGAAGAGAAATGAGCTTACTAGTGGATTTTCAGTGATATACAAGAAACGTGCGCCGTCATTGATTGGAAAACAAAAGGTAATCGTTGATTGGCACATTGCGATTTTTGGCTCAGGGGTGTGCATTACGAGATGTCATGTAAAATTGACGAACGCAAATTGAAATAATCGTCGAGTTCCGCAGCCGCTAACAGGGATCTGGCCGCATAATTGCAGGTGCGAATGATCCACCAGGCCACGTCAGCAATTAGGTTTGGAAAAGTCATATGCAAAGCTGGGCAGGACGGCGAATAATAAGTCACACTTCAGGGACACACAACTTGGCGGGTGGCAAAATGATGTCAAAAAATCTAATAGTAGCTTAGAACAATGATACGTACTGGAACAATGCTCATAGCTGTGGTCATAACACAAAGACAATATGCTGGGAACAATGAGTGGTAGTAGAACCATGGTCGTAACCCAACGACGATGTACAACCCCAAGGGACGGGACCAAAGCTCGATGGTGATCGTGGCATCGAGAAAGGGAATAAAATTTTGAAGCGCATGACATCCCATTTTAAGGCAGGAATCGGGGAACGAGACAATGGCTCTGTTTGAGTGGCTGCGCGAGAAAGTGAGAAGGATCATCTCATTGAATAATTTAATTTCCGCGACTTGTTCCGCGAACTTGGTTGATCACAGCCAAACCATGGCTACGAACTGCGCACATGAGAACTGCTGCCTGCATACGGAGCCCAACAGGCAGAACCAATTTTCAGGTGAGTCTGAACCTTTGAAGAGCTGAGAAACAAACAGGGCTAGTGTTGGTCTGCGTTAGTCACTGGCGACTGGACAATTATTTAGGACAGCGGCTCCGGATGATTGTCATGGGAAGTGACGGAATAATAACCGCAACGGTTGATAGCCTCGTGTAACGACGACGGAGGTAGCAAGAAATAACATCAACAAATAGAAAAATGATTCCACGGATGCAAAATACACGACCACGTGACATTGTTGAGTGTGGAACACCATAATATTCTCACGGTCGAGAAAGTGGCCCATAAACGCACTGCTGTAAATTAATTGCACATTGATTTCTTTCCATATCGTCAACCTTTGTTCCTCCCTAACGTTGGCCACAGTGATTACGACAATAGCAACGACGAGGAGGACGAAAACTGCACAGCGGTGACAATGACAGCGCTTATTTCAACGCCTGTCCCACAGTACATAGCTTCTGTACAAAAATCCAGAAGTAGAGCACGCGACCAGAGCGTCTCTCCAATATCCCCAGGCTCTTGCGCAGCCCATTATCAAACTCCCCCAAAATTCAGGGTGTCATCTGAGCATCTGTCACCAACGTTGACACCGTCTCCTCTTAGGCGACGACCATTGTTCCCAACAGATGCCAAACATAAAGCAGATGAACTTACTCAGGAGCAGGATCACGACGACAGCGATATCTTCTTACAATCTCCATTCAAATCACCTCTAGTGCAACGTCTATGCCCTATCTCACACCCTAAACCAATCAAACCAATCATGTTAGATGATGATGAAGCGACCCTTTTCCTATCCTCTTCATCTGCCGCACCTTCCCCTTTCTTTCATCACGCGTCTACTCAGCCACTGCTTACCCCAGTCAAGGATTCCCACCGGGCTGTGCTAGCCGCAAAACAACTCAATTCGCAGCCTGCTCATCGCGTGGGCGTAGGCACTAAACGCAAATCGGCGCAATCCGGCGGTGGCGACTTCTCTACACCTTTGCGTCCTGTCCCATCAGCCACGTGCACCCCTCTTAACATCTCTGCTCCGAAACCCGACCCTTCATCTGGTATCGCTTTCCATCGTCTTGCACCGCTGCCAGCACCTCGCTTCACCCCCCAACCAAAGAGTAGAGCTGACACTGACGCATTTGTCAAGAAACAGGCAGAAACAATGAAGCGGCTGCGCATTCGGGATCCTGATGACTCAGATGAGGGCTGGGGTATCATAGAAGATCAGGACTCCGACGGAGAACCTGTACAAAGGCTACCTGCACTCCGCAAATGCAAATCTCGGTCTATTAGCCCGAAGAAATCCCTCCTAATCAATGCTGCACTTGTCCCACAGAAAGGTAGCTCAAAGGACGAGGTCACTGAAGCTATCTCTCCAGGAGGGCATATCATCAAGCGTCGGGCACGTTCGAGGCCCGTTTCCATTGAACTCCTTGAGAGTGTGAACAACACATCTTCACCGAAGGTTAGAAGCCACATCGGTAATATATATATTTTCAATGGGGCTGATAAAACTTTACTTTAGGCTGAAGCTTCCAATACGAAGCCACCCACTATCCCAGTAACATTTCCTTCTGTATCTCGCGATCGCAATCGGCCCACTTCCATTGTTGGCTCGCCTTCTCCTGTGCCACGAAGACGACTCACAGGGTCCAGTGGCCCCAATCCCTTCCTCTCTAACCCACCCTCCCGTCCAAATTTGCATTCTCAACCTCGCCCCCGTCCCTTTGCCCGAATGGCATCCAATAGTTCGGCCACTCTCTTCTTCGGACCTTCAATCCCTCAATCCGCGCAGTGCCCACGCACGCGGACTAATTCCTCTGTCGCCGCTACCCTGGATCTGTCTATGCAGTCCCGTCTCAGCCCAGCCAATCGACATAGCTATGCAGGTCCAGATTCGGCTGGTTTCTCTGCTGCTCCAATGCCATGGACGCTGCGGTCGGGTTTGGACACACCCTCACCAAACTCTTCGCCTCTGAATGACGGTCCAGGCACGGTCTACTCAGATGACGAGGACATGCTATTCGGCCCAACCGAATCCTCGTTCGTGTTCAGCGTCACAGAGGGAACGCCTTCTCCACGATCACAGACAGGCAAAGAAGGACTGTTACCCTCTAAGTATAAGCCACGGGACTCTGGCATCGTTCTCAGCGATGACGAGTCGGTTCCTGCGCGAAATTTGGCGTTAAGTACGAGTTCGAGCTCTATTTACTCTGATAATGACAACGGCGATGACCTGGTTACGCCCGGAATCATGCCTGGTGCACTTTCCGGTTGGCCAAGGATCTCGGGCGTCGATGACGCACATCTTCATTCATTCAATCAATCCCATCCATATCAATATTTTAATCATGACGAGGACGACGTCGACGCATTCATTTTACGCACCCTGGAGGCAGGTGGGAAGCCTTCTGCGGCGCAGGGCAAGAAACCCCCTGGAACGCCTGTGAAGAAGCTCAAGAACCACTTTGGGCTCGATGGTGGGCGGCTATGGCAGAGTGCTGTTGCATCGAAGGTTGGGTTTTCATTTGATGGTGCAGAGGGAAGTAAGGGGAATGGAAATGGGAAGAAGCCACGGAAGAGTTTGCCTGCTGCGTTCCCTATCCCGCTTGGGAAAGGTAACGCTGTGACGATCAAGACTAGTGGATCTGATACCGAAGAAGACGAAGAAACTACAAGTCCCAGTTCGAGGAAGCAGTACAAGGGTCTCGGACTTGGCCGTCCTGCTGGGAGGTGGCTCATGCGCCGCAGCAGCAGTGGAGCGTTCTCGAGTGGGGAGAGTACAGGCGGCACGCCCACACGGCGAAACATTAATCTCAGAGGTGCGTCCGGCTCCGGGTTCATTTATGATCAGTCGTCTCATTGTATTTCGTGGTTTAGACTGGCCGATGCCCGCAGCACGTACTTTGACCGTGGACACCACGGGCTCACGCTCGAGCTCGAATAGCTCCGCGATCTCATTGAACTCCCCTACGATCGCGCGGCATCTGCCCTCGAAATCAACTGCGACTCATTCTCATTCTCCGCTCGGACCACGATCACGGAAAATGTCTGGTGTCGAGCACGTGAGGAATGCCTCGGACGCTGGCCGTTTCGAGAAGGAGTTTGTTGAGGTCGAGCAGGTTGGGAGCGGGGAGTTTGGAAAGGTGATTAAAGTGCGCGCTAAGATCGGGCGCGGGCTTGAGGATACGGTTTGGGCTGTCAAACGATCAAAGCCATTCGAAGGTCCTCGGCATCGGTGGGTTGTTCTGTCATTCGCACATCCGTCTTTGTTTATTTGACATGGTGACAGCCTGCGACTACGAGAGGAAGTGGATATATTGGCACATCTATCGGCGCGGGGTGCTCATCCGAACGTACTGACGTACGTGGACAGTTGGGAGCAGGATGACGCGCTTTTTATACGCACAGAACTATGCGAACTTGGCAATTTTGCGAGATTCTTGTGGGAGTACGGGCGTGCCTTTCCGCGCCTGGACGAGGCGCGGGTGTGGAAGATTATGGTGGATTTGAGTAACGTGAGTGCTGCTGCGGGTCAACAGAAAAAACTTTTTTTGGTCCCTTCTTTTCTTCCGTTATACATGTATATTTTCACTTCGTCCAATCATCTGATCTGAGAAGATGTGTTTGGTCTATTATCCACCCTCGTTTCCGTCTTGACATGTCTTTTATTGGATATTAACCTCGTGCCTGCAGGGTCTGCGTTTCATCCATGAAGCAGGCATCATTCATCTGGACCTTAAGCCGGCGAATATCTTCCTCACTCGTGAAGGCCGATTCAAGATCGGAGATTTTGGAATGGCCTCGGCGTGGCCCCGACCTGGGGGCGCGTTTGAGCGCGAGGGGGACAAGGTGTACCTTGCGCGGGAAGTTCTACAGGGCACGTACGGCAAGGCTGCCGATATTTTCAGGTATGTTCAGCCGTGGATATGGACGTGAGTAGAGTGGACCCTGATGTTTTAATGATCCTGCAGTCTTGGGATGACGATGCTAGAAACGGCTACCAATATCATTGTGCCTGATCAGTAAGTTGACATGTGATTTTCTTTTTGGAAGGTAGTGATGGGTTACTTGTAGGGGAGATGGATGGCATAGGTTACGACAGGAAGATTTCAGCCAGATGGATCTGGATGGAAGTCCTGAGCTGTTTGTGTTGATTAGGAGCATGATGCGAACTGATCCTGCTAGGCGCGTAGATGTGCAGGATGTTTGCGCACATGCTGTTGTAAGCCGAGCTCGCGCGGCTATGGAACGCACGTACGAAGAAGCCAAACGAAATGGTACCTCGGTGTTTGCTGCGTCACCACTTGCAGGTGTTTCCAATACGTTCTTGGAGGAGATCCTTGGCCGTGACTGCGACGATATGGACCTGAGCCTATGACACCTCGATACCCGGTTGGAAGAAGAAAACTCTCAAAATGTGAATTCTTGGTTGTATGTTTTTCTTGGGACATTGTTTGCCAGTATAACATATTACCTCGCGATCTTGCTTAAGGACGCCACTCATCGAGCAGCCTTACACTCACCGCACGATATCTATGACCACCTCACGTCCTCCATTCATCCATCCATATATTGATATACCTACCACGCACATGATCTTGTCTCACTACATTCTATAGGGCCTCGATTGTGAATTGGTACTAAGGGATTTGTTATGCATAGTGATAAACCGTAACCCATACATAGTTCGTAATATTAACAATTTATGCGCAATATGATAGTGTTTTTTCTTTGCACCGAGGTAGATCTGCCTCCGAGCCGACGGGGATCAGATTAGAGGGTTGATAGTTTGATTTAAGAAGCAAGACCCTGGCCATCGAGAGAGAGGGTTCTCGTACCCATCCGCGGAAAGAGAAGATGGGTCGTGTTGATAGAAGGCTTTGTCTTATGGTGACTCTAGGCCCTAGTCGGAAGATTAGCAGTTCAGCGTGTTGCATCATGTTGCCATTGATGAGAATCTAGAGTTTCATGAACTTACTAGTAAGAGGGGGTCATAATAAATTGACGATTCTACTAGCTTCTTCTTTCTTGACCATTCCACGTTATAAAACCGCAGTTTAGTTCGTTCGTCGTTCTTTCCTTCCCTTCATCATCCTCCTCGTCGTCGTCCTCATACTTGTCCCTGAAGTAACAACCCTGGACTGACAGTTTATTTTGACAGTGACCCCAGACTCATCGACCTAGCAACGTTCCACAGCCACGAACTACAACTTTTATTATTATTTTCTTTACTAGTGCGGCAAAGGCAAGTCCGTGGCACTCCTCGAGCGGGCTTACCAGTTCATTCATTTTAAAAATCATTAGAACAAACTGTTCAAAAGCTTTATGGGACATTCAAGTTCACGTTTCAAATCGATAAAAGTTTGTTTGTGTCAAGGAAGATCGTAAACTCTATAATATGGACCCTGGCTTTATTGCCAAGCCTCACTCTCGTTTCTCTCCCTCCCACACCAATCCTCTTTCCGCGTTATATCGCGTCGATCTCTTTCCTACTCCTTCTCACAGTTACTTCCTTCCAAACCAAATGGACCAAAGTCCAAGGTATACTTCTGGAACTACCTGTATCCCTTCATTGTTCCCTCCAGGCGTAGACCCAAATACCGTCGACTTCAGAACTTTCTTTCCTTACATTCCAAACGAGGTCAAGCATAGAAAGCGCACCTCTCGTACACAGCTCAAGGTCTTAGAAGATATATTTCGTAAAGATACAAAACCAAATGCCGCCCTCCGTAAAAAGTTAGCAGCAGAGCTCGATATGCTTCCACGTGCAGTCCAGGTCCGTTCTATCCTGTTTGACGTCAATTCGTCGCGTCCTCATTTCTTAATCTCGCGTGCCACCAAAAGGTGTGGTTTCAGAATAGGTATGTCACGCTACTCTTCTCATTTCTTTTTGTCATTCATCTCATTTCTTCTCTCTCTCTCTCTTAGACGTGCAAAGGACAAGGCTCTTCGTAAAAGAGTCCAGGACTCTACTCAACAGGATTCTCCTTCTGCTAACTCTCCTCAAAAGTCTCAGTCTTCTAGGGACACCTCCCCCATCGACTCTTCCAATTCTTCCACCCCCACGGAAAAACCCACGCACCCTGCAGAAGACGATCAACCACCCTCACCAGAGCCACACCCAGTGGAGCGATCACCCACAACTGAAAGTCCTCTTACGAAGTTTTCCTTTACTCTTCCTGCGCCCCCCGCACAAGCTTGGAATAGTAACCCGGCCACCCCTGCCGAAATTCCCCCTCATGTTCGCCCTGTACCAGCAGACTTGTCTTGGCAGGACAATAATGATCTTCTGAACGCACGTAGAGGGTCGCTGCCAATCACCATGTCCATGCCAACTACAGATGCCAACCAGCCGTCTACCCATTTCCCAGATAGACGCAAGTCTATGGATGTCAGTCTCCTTAGGCTTATGCATCATCCATTCGCACGCGTTGCAAAGGAGAAGAATGACGCAATATTTCTCAGGCCGCCCATATCTCCTGCAGGGTCAGGTCAGTCCATGGCCCGTCCACCGTCCGGCCTCGGTGGGCCAAGCATACGTGCAACAAGTTACGGCTCTTCTGCTTCCTACAGCCCTTACCCTCGCCCTTCTTTGGCACATAGAGCATCAGAGCCCCACGTCTTTACGCCTTCTCGCTCCTCCCTTGTACCGGAGATTCGTCCACCGTTTCCGTCCTCACACGTGCCACGCCGGCTCTCGGACAACCGCTTTACAATGAGCTCTAGAGCGCTCCCGTCGCCTATTCCTGGACCCCTCCCAAAGCCTGATTTCCAGTTTGGTGCTCCGACATCTGCGTCTCCTCCACATGCGTCACCGGATGCAGAATCCCCCGGGAACATGCACGCATGGGCGTTTCCTCGCAACGAGGCAGATCAGGACACGGAAGATTCATACAGTTCTACTGGATTATCTAGATTCGGCTCGATTGCTAGCATCTGTGGGAGCGACACCAGTGCGACCAGCGCGATTTATTCAGACGTCAGCAGCTGTGTGGGTGTCGATCATTTCGATCCAAACGGCAGGAGAGGGTCTTGGTACGCTGCACTTTAATGATCAATACGTTCATTTCTTGATTTTTTTTTACGTTACAGTGCATCCAACCTCGAGACGCGTATGTCCGGTCTGAACATGCGGTCCAGCCAGGGATCACTCAACGAGGCTCACTTAAATGCCGCGTCTTCGTTTGCCTATCAACACAGGGAACACCTGTTATCACAGGAACCAGGGTACTCTTCCCCTGCATCTACTGTTTCGCCCGGTGGAAGTCCGCACCCTGGATACGGCAAGGACCCTGGCCCATCGGGCCTGCGAACGAGCGAGGCTTCGTTTGGATACAATCCTGTAATTAGTCATTTTACCTCAAATGTTTCTGACGAGATGCTAACGTGTTTCTGCGCAGCTCCCACCTGAAACTAGCGCCAACACCTATCTAGGTCCCACGGAGCCTGCCATAGCGAGCCGCAAGCCCAGTATACCCACCATCCAAGAAGGCGTGCCGCATAATCATGCCCAGAACAACATTGAGCACAATTCCTCATACCCAACACCCGTAGACACGGCGTCTCCGTCCAATTCATATCATTTCGCCCAAGAATCCAACCAATATTCGCACACAGGAAGCTATCCGCCATTCTCGCGGGACAGCACGTTTCCTCACACGGAGACCTCATACGCCCAACCTGGATTGCAGTACCCAGCAGAGAGCAGTTTTTCATTGAGCTCTGCACCGTCTGCTAATATTGGAATCGCCGGTGGTATGAACTCGTATGTGTCGCCTCCTTCTGAATATGCCTTTGCTGTGCCTCCTACGAATAGCGTGGGGCATGGTGGGGAACGATTCAGCACATATGGTTGAGGCGGCCGTCGAGTTTTCTGGACCGTCCTCCTTCTCATGTCATTCTCATCGTTCGTCCGTCTGGAATTCGCATGTACCATAATTTACTACTGTCTTTGCTCGCTGCTGTTATTCCGTGGTCGCTGCAAACTAATCTGGTTGTGGTCTCATGGGCTTTTTTCGAACCTGTCGTTCCGTCTTGCTTTATGTCTATCGCTTTATTTACTTTGACATTTTTTCAATGCTCATACTGATACACTCAGCACTTGCACTGCCAGCACGTTCCTTTCGTTCCGTTGTCCATCACCCTGTCGCTCGTTCGTTAGCTGCCCCCTGCTCATCGTTTTCTGGTCATGCTCGCTGTTTTCTGTTGTCTCATAGTCTATGTCTCACCTCGCCTCTATTTCCTTAGTTTCTTATCTCCATCTCCGTTTCCTTTTTTTTGCTCATCCAACACCATCTTTATCTCATCATATTTTTGTCTCGTGCGATTTTCCGGCTCTACTTAAATTAATGTACTTAGTTTAATGCTTTGTTTGGTGAATTCAGTCGCAGCCGTCTTGGCGTAATGTCTTGGGGGATCGACAGGGTCGCTTCGTGTATAGGGGCAGGTGTGATGGCCATCGTGTCTAGTTTGAAGATCGCGATTACTGAGAAGTTGGAACGAAAACCGGTCGAGACTCGAATTTGACTCGAGCCTGTACCCCAATCTTAGAGAAAGGCTGGTGTTTGGTTTAAGCAGCGACCTATCGGACGAAGCTCGTGGATATAGATAACCATAATCAATTACAGTAAGATAAGAAGAGACTGAATGGCC
>Ga0310811_10003930_pt1 | contig 18722 bp, 18 predicted proteins | sample YCmetagenome_FD_207642 | JGI IMG/M metagenome (GOLD analysis project Ga0310811, IMG submission 207642) | Soil microbial communities from experimental microcosm in Duke University, North Carolina, United States - YC | ecosystem: Engineered > Artificial ecosystem > Soil microcosm > Unclassified ...
CGGGTCAATGTCGATTGAAACAATGCAACACGACGCAGCCACGCACGCCATGCGGCAACTCTGAAAAACACCACATCAAGGCGATGAGAAAAACATGAACGACAGTGGCACGCGCCGCGCATTGCGTGGCGTCAATCCAACCGACCTCAATCCAGTCGGGCACTATTCCTCCGCGATGATCGCGGGCGACTTCGTCTTCCTGTCCGGCCAGACGCCGCGCGACGCCAACCGGCATGTGATCGGCGACTCGATCGAAGAGCAGACCCGTGCAACGCTCGCCAATGTCGAGTGGGTGCTGGCCGCCGCCGGCGCGCGACTGGAGGACGTCGTCAAGGTCACAGTCTATCTGACCGACTTGACGCTCTTTAGCCGCTTCAACGCGCTCTATGCGAGCTGGTTTGCCGAGCACAAGCCGGCGCGAACGACCGTGGAAGCCGGTCTGCAGGGTGTGCTCCTGGAAATCGACCTGGTTGCCTACATCGGCAAGCGCTGAAACAGCCGGCGCGCCGCACACACGCTAAAAGCCGTAAAGCCTTGCAGGATTTTCAACGAGGATTCGACGCCGCGTCGATTCATCGGGTATCCACAGCGTCAGGTCATCCAGCAAGTTGGCAGCGTCCGGCTTGTTGTCGGCCGCTTGCGTCGGATGTGGCCAGTCCGATCCCCACAGCATCCTGTCCGCGGCAAGTTGGGTAAGCCTGAGCGCGACCATGCCGGCGTCGGCGTAGACCGGCGCTCCGCTTCGCGACGCAAGATAGGGACCACTCAATTTGACCCAGGTACGACCGCCGGCCAGCAGCGTCTCGATCATCCGGAATGCGGCATGCTCCGCGCCGCCCGGTTGCGGGATCTGCCCCATATGATCGATCACGAGCGGCGACGACAGACTCGCAAGCAACGGCCGATGCGCGAGTAGCTGCGCAGCGGTGGCATTGACTTGAATGTGCCAGCCAAGCGGTTCGATCCGCTTCGAGAGCGGCTCCATCATCGATACCGTGACGCCGACCAGGTATTCGAGATTAAAGCGCAGCCCGCGTACACCCAAATCGTGAAGACCGGCCAGCTCACCATCCGTCACGGTGTCGGACACGGTCGCAATGCCGCGCGCGGTCTTTCCAAACTGCGACAGGGCATCGAGCAGGCAACGGTTGTCGGTTCCATACGTCGACGGTTGAACGACGACATGTCGCTCGACGCCCAGCCTGCGCTGCAGCGCTCGATAGTCGGCGACCGTCGCGTCGGGCGGCTGCAATTGCGCTGACGGATCGACCGGATACCGCGCATCGTAGATGTGGTGATGACTGTCGGTTGTCTTCGGCGGAACGGGAAAGCGCGGCTGGCCGGTGCGGCCAACGCGTGCCGGCTCCTCGGGAAAAGCAGATTCGCCCGATGAGGGCGGCGTGGTTGCTGGGCCGGTCGTCCGGTTGCCGCGGCGAGGGTCTTCGCCGCCTTGGGGTAGATCCCAGTGGCTTTGCTTCTGCTGCTTCAATCGGCATCTCCTTTAGCCGGTGGGTCAATGGGAACGACGGACGGTCCTGACGCAAAATGACCAACCACGCACTGCGTTCTGACACAACGAAAAGAGTGGCTCAGTATACGAATGAATTTTGTCCGGGAGATAATCAAAGTTAGCGACACCATCTGATAGAAACCCTCGATCATGCGCATTTCTCTTCAACAAATTGAAACCTTTTATTGGGTGGCGCGATTAGGCGGATTTCATGCGGCGGCGCGTCATCAGCACCTCACGCAGCCGACCATTTCGGCACGCATCCAGGAGTTCGAAGAGCATCTCGGCGTGCAACTCTTCACGCGCAGCCGGACGCACTCCGAACTCACGCTCGCAGGCCGCGACGCGCTCGTCAATGCGGAACAGGTGCTAAAGCTCGCCGAAAAGCTCGAACAGATTGCGAAGCGTACCGATCCCATGTACGGGCTGCTACGTCTCGGCGCGATTGAGTCCATCGCCCACGCGGGGCTTGCAGATCTACTCACGCAACTCAAGACGCGCTATCCGCACATGAAGATCGAACTCACGATCGACGTGGGCGTCGCCCTCGGACGCAAGCTTGGTGCGCACGAACTGGACATAGCGATCCTGAACGATTCAACCAATGCGCCCCACGTGGTCGAGACCGCCATCGGCTACACCGATCTACACTGGGTCGCGTCGCCGCAACTCGTGCCCAACTGCAATGTCGCGCCTCACGAGCTTGCGTCGGTGCCGATCATCACCGTCTCGCAACCGTCATCGAACCATTCGCTTGTGATGAACTGGTTCCGCAGCGCCGGTTGCAATCCGGACAACATCAGCTCATGCAATTCCCTGTCCATGATGTCGCGGCTGGTCGCGGCGGGACATGCGGCGGCCGTGTTGTCGCCCGCGATAATGCGCACGGAGATCGACGCCGGGCTGATTCACGTGCTGAACACTGAACGGCCGATCACCCAGCAAGGATTCTTTGTCGCCTATCAGGAAGAGTGTCTGAGCGGCGCGGATACCATCGTGGAACTGGCAAAAGAGGTGCTCACGCGCAGCCGCGTGCTGATTCCGCTGTAGTCGGCGGTAGGGCGCGGACTATTGCGCGCGGGAAAGCAACACTGGAATCGCAGCCACGGAACCCCGAGTCGCTTCAATCGTACGCCTCGTCAACGACGCCACGCCGCGCCGCGCGTGGGCGACCTAGGCGTTGCGAGGACGCGCCGTCGTGCCGCGCACGATCAGGTCGGTCGGCACGATGTTCTGGGAACTCACGGGCCGTCCTTCGATCCGTGCGAGCAGATACTCGGCGCTGCGCGCGCCGATTTCATCGGCGGCGAGCCGCATGGTCGTCAGCGGCGGCGACGTGAAGCTGGAAAATTCGATGTCGTTGATGCCCGCGATCGACAGGTCGCCCGGCACGTCGATACCCGATTCGCGCGCCTCGGCCAGCGCGCCGATTGCGAGCAGATCGGTGCCGCAGATTACGGCCGTCGGACGCTCGGGGCCGTTCATCAGCGCCTTCATCGCCATCTTGCCTTCAATGATCTTGTGCGGCATCTCGATCAGATGCTCGTGGCGCAACTGCAGCCCTCGCGACTGCAGCGCCGCGCGCACGCCGATGATGCGATCAGCCGCGCGATCGCTATGCTGCGTCATTTGCGTAATCATGCCGAAGCGCGTATGGCCGAGATCAAGCAGATAGTCGGCGAGTCGACGGCCGACCGCCACGTTGTCGAAGCCGACATACGGATAGTCGTGATCGACCGTCCAGCCATTGACGAGCGGAATCTGCTCCTTTTCGATCAGTTCGTAGAGCGCGGGCGAGTGACTGCGGCCCACGAGCATCAGCCCGGCGATGCCGTCCGCGATAAGGGCGCGGACCTGCTTCAGCTCATCTTCCTGGTCGTAGTACGAGCATCCGAGCAGCAATGTATAACCGGCTTCCCCGATGCGCTTTTGCAGCGCGAACACGCCGATCGCGAAGTTCTGGTTTTCCAGCGATGGGATCACCGCGCCGATCGTTTTCGAGCGCTGCGAAGCCAGCGCGCGCGCTGCGGCGTGCGGTGTGTAGCCGAGTTCCTGCGCGATGTCGCGCACACGGTTCTGCAGTTCTGCCGCTACCCTTGCGTTACCGTTCAACACGCGCGAAACGGTCGCAGTCGATACCCCTGCCGCCCGCGCGACATCTACCACGGAAATCGCATTCGATTTGCGACGCGGCGCTCTTTTCTTTGTCTCGTTGCTCAACTTGCACCCTGCCCGGTCTCGAGGCGCACCATCGCGCCTGCCCTGTCCGGCATACTATAACGCGGCACCTTGAGAAATGGCCACCGCCGGGCGCGGGACTTCGCCTGGTTGGTCCGTTCGGGGTTCGCGCCGAACTTCATTTTTCTGGCATGTAGCCGAGCTGCCTCACGTTTTGTTCCAGCGGTTGTGCGCATGACCAGACACGCCGTGCAAGAACATCGTCATTGACACGCAAGGTCACATCAGTACCAACGTGCTGCGCAACTGATGACGCCGGCTGGGAAACGGTGCCCGTGATAAAGCGATTTCGGCTTCTTCATCTTCCAATCTCAGGCGGCTGAGGCCGCGATCTGACAAACCCCTTTTGACCGGTTTTTTGTGCCCGAGCGAATTCCTCTTTCAAAGATGCGAATCGCCGGCCAGCCAGGCCGTCCTCCCCGTTGACTCCGGCCCTGCGCAACCCACCTGCGAACAACAGGGCATCAACGCTGCGCCGTTTCGCCACAGCCTCGCTATTTTGAGACACGTCCGACACTCGTCCTGGCTGGCAAATGCGATCGTTAACGCAACTGATCTGCGGGAGAGAGAAATGAAAGCGATTGCGGTTATGACAGTGGTCACCGTGTGCCTGGCTGGACTTGCGGGGTGCGGCACCACGAAAAGCTACAGCGAGATGTATGTGCATGGCTGGACACGTGAAAGCATGGAGAAGCGGTTCCCGACCGGGACAACCGAACGGCAGGTTGTTGACAGGCTTGGCTATCCGTACCGGGCCAGCAAGGCTGATCGCGTGGAACGCTGGGACTATGCTGGTGGCAAGACCAGTAAACAGAGGATCTCATTCGTTTTCCGGGACGGCAAGCTCGTCGAGAAGATGTACGAGAATTTCTGATCGGCGGTCTGGGCGCGCTGCGCGTTCATTCCTGCCACAAAAAAGGTTTGTGGCGGAAAGAACAGTGGGACGAGCGATTTCCAATCCGCGCAGGAATACTCACATGACAAGCGAATAGAATCGCCCGGTCGCAGTTTTGGCGGCGCCGTTGTCCTGCATCTGCCCTTTGCGGATCATATGCATGTATATGAACGCCTCCCGTTTGCGAAGCAATTTCGCCGGTTTTGACGTGCAGGATCGGCTGCGGCTGTATATACGGCCTTTCTGCAGCCGATATCGATGCAGCAGCGGGCCCCTATGAAATTCGCTGACTCGCACCTCATTGACTTCACGACCTCGTGGCTCTTATGCATATTCAGGTTTAGCGAGTCCCTGCCCAACCTGTCTTGTCATCAGATTCGATTGCCAACGCAGTCTTTCGACGGATCATCCTGTGCAGGCGTTGATGCTCGAGGCGCGGCTAACCTTTCAGGCTGGCTTCGCGCCGAAGTTCCCCTTCTGGTACGGCCTGTCGTGGGCGAGGACTGTCCAGATCGTGCGCGCCGTCTTGCTGGCTAGCGCCATGGTCGCCACGTTTGGCGGTCGCCGCTTGCTAATCTGCTCAATCCAGGGGCCGGGCTCCCGGGCATGGGCGAGGACGCTGCGCGCGCCGTGAATGAGCAGCGTGCGCAGATGCGTGTCGCCGCGCCTGCTGATGCCGAACAGCGTGACCTTGCCTCCCGAGCCCGTTTGCTTTGGCACAAGACCGATCCAGGACGCAACCTCGCGGCCCGATCTGAACGACTTCGCATTGCCCATCGTCGCCACTGCGGCTGTCGCCGTCAGCACACCGACGCCCGGGATCTCGCTAATCGCCCTGACCGCCTTGTCCTCCAGCAGCCACTGGCGCAGTCGCCGCTCGATCACGACGATCTGCTCATCGAGCTTTGTGGATCCGTTCCACTGCTCGCGCAACGTATCGACCAGCACGGCCGGCAGACGATCCAGGACGCTGGTCAGCACCGCACGTATCGCCTTGTCCAGTGCAGCCCGGCCCTTGCCCATCACTTCGCCGTATTCGGTCAACAGTCCGCGCAGGCTGTTGATCCGCGTCGTACGGAACTTAAGCAGTTGATGGCGCATCCGGTGCAGCGCCAGCACTGCCTGCTGCGCTTCGGTTTTTACTGCCACTGCCTTGCCTGACTGCTGCACGGCCAGCCAGATCGTCCTGGCGTGCGCTGCATCGCTCTTGTTGCGGATGTTGAACGCCTTGACGAATTCGGCCGGCATTAGCTTCACCTCGTGCCCCAGCTTCGTGAGTTGCCGTGCCTGGTGTTGTGACCACTTTGTATCGCCGGAATTCTACCGCCCATCTCTTACTGCAACACAACCGCCAAGCCACTGTCCACTGCGGGGTCTGCTTCGTTCAAGGCCGCACCACACTGTGTCCGATCCCGGGGTGAAGCCGCGACCGTCGCTCTAAAAGCCCCGATAATCAGGTCGGAACAACAGGTATGCTCCGCTTCGGAAAAGAGCGGTTCGGCGCCGACGGGCATCTGGGCCGGGGCATCGGAATTGCGGCTTGCAGGTGCGGGCGACATTTTAGGGTGCTAGTGGCCCCTTCCCGTCCGAGGAGACTGTCATGCGAGCAGCAACGAAAGCCATTTTGATTTCAGCGCTATTTGTCGGTATTTCAGGCAGCGTCTACGCACAAGGCGCGGGCGGCGGGGCCGCTGGCGGGCAAGGTGGAACGGGAATGAGCAAACCGAACGCCGGCGGCACGACCGATACCGTGTCGGGTGCGTCGGGAGCCAACAGCATGGCGCCCTCCGGTACCACGTCCCACAAGAAGACGCATAAGAAGTCCAGCGCCGCCATGCCGGCGTCAGCGACCAATCCGGCTTCAGGTGGCAGTTAAAGGAAAAAATTTCACTTTGGGTCGTCGCGCCTGCGTGCGATGGGAGCGCGCCGACCGCACTTCTGCCAAGGCCTGCGGGCAGGCGCGTCACCAGGCGGCAGCGTTGACTGCGGAAAGCAGGTTCCCTTGGTCGTGTCCGCCGACCGCAATGAAGTTTTCACGCACGTTGGCTGATCTACCTACCCTAGGTGGACCGCCACGTTGCGCGCTTTCAAGCGGGATGCCTATTAGGCGCGCGGCACTGGCGGGAACCGGCGCAAAAATGCCGCAGACCATGCTCCGACCTTCGTCCCCTCCAGCTCGTATTCAACCCTCGCGAGTCAGTTTTTGAGGTCGTCCGGCACCTTGCCGCCATTTTCTGCGAGCTTTTGCATAACCTCTCGATGCAGCCAGACGTTCATTGCAGCCGAATCCTCCGTGTTGCCGGCGTAATGAAGTTCGGATGCCAATTGTTTGCGCGCATCAAGGCTGCTGTCCAGCCCGAGAACCTTGAGCAGGTCGACGATTGACGTCCGCCAGTTCAGCCGTTCGCCGCTTCCCTCCTGCATCCGGGCAAGCACCGCCTCAACGTCGACCGTCGGCATCGGCGTAGCGGACGGCTGTGATATTGGGGCCGCAGGAGCTGACGGCGTCGACGGCGTTCCTGTCGGTACTGACGCGCTGGCGGGCGCTGTCCCCGCAAGCGCCGCCGGCGAGGTGATCGAGCCAGGCGTTGTGTTAGCGGGATGGTCGTGCGGAAAAATCTTGTTCAGGATAGCTGAGAATATGCTCATTTTTCGCTCCTTGGTCGGTGGCCACTTCACCTGAAATGGCATTCCGGCGGCGCAACGGGCATGCCCAGGAAGCGCCCTCCTGCTGTTCTTCCGGTTTAACGTGGGGGTCGCAAAGGGGTGGCTCTTTACTGCGGGCGTTCGATGGTTTGGTCCCGCCTGCCATATCCAATGGTTCCTTCCATCATCACTGGGCATAGCGCTTGCGCGCCGCTGAGTATCCCTATTTTGTAAAGGAGACAATCATGAGCACATTCGACCCGCAGGGCAGCCCGTCGGGCGCCGGGGCACGCATCGTTGGCACGGGCGTAGGCGATGGGCCGGGCCCGGACGTCATGGCAGCGGCCACGCTTGATGGAACCAAGGTTGTGACCTCAGACGGCGAAGACGTCGGAAAAATCTCGGACATCATGCTCGACGTTCGCGGTGGCAGGGTGGCATATGCGGTGCTGTCAGAAGGAGGATTTCTTGGAATGGGCTCGACGCTGCACGCAATTCCGTGGAGTGCGTTGACACTGGATACCGACGCGAAATGCTGCGAAGGTCTGCTATCGGGAAAACTGGTGGTCCCTTAGTGGTCCAGACTGTGTCAAAACGCACGTTGCATCGACCCAGCGCAAAAGACGGCTTGTCAGAACGCCCTATCGGCCTCACGGCACTGCGGGAAACGTAAGGCAACCCCTAGAACCTGGCGATTGTGAGTTTTGACACGGCCTCCGGCCATTCCGGTGATCGACAGAACCGCCGCCAAGATCGCCCCGAATGACAGTTCCCAAGAAATGGACAGCGCGCAAAAAGCCCGCACTGAGTCCGTTTGAGCAGTATCCATGTCAGCAAATAAACACCAACCAGGCACTGCTTATTAATCCTTTCCGCCACCATCGTCTGCTGATCGACGCGCGAAGTCATGCGCCGACAACTTCGGACGGAGCGGTCGTTTGAGATGCCATCGATCCGCCTCATATGACGGAAAAAGTTCGGCCGGATATTGGCAGCAATGCCGACCTCAAATCTTTTTCTGCTAGTGCATTAAAAAAGCGCCACGCGCACGGGCGGGAATTCAATCAATTAGGCCAGGGTCTTTTCCGCGGGCTTCCGGAAATAGTTTCAAATGAGGAGAGGCATAATTTACCGCCTCATTCTGACACATCTCGCATCGGAAATTGATACCGAAACTGTACATTATGTGTACATAATTTTACATTTTACTTTCTAATTCTTTTCGCTAAATAAATTAAATGTTTGCTTGATTTTGCTAAATTTATCAGACAATATTTGCTCGCCTAACACGCATCGAAATATGCTTGGAGAATCAATGCTCTGGCGGCGGAACGCTGCTCCAATATCGTTTTGCTCATAGAATTGTTATAGATATGTGACGGTAAATTTGTCATTCAATTTAGAATGCCCGGGGGTTGTATGCCTGTCGAAAAAGAAATATTTATTTTACATAATTCTCTCAAAGTGCATATCGAACGGCACATTTTCGATACCGTGCGCAAGAGTGTAATTCTCGTGAATGGAGCCCTGGCAACAGCCGCCTCATTTGGGCAAACAATCAAATACCTTGGCGAACGGTATAACGTTATCTGCTTCGACCTGCCTTATGCCGGCCAGTCCAGACAGCACAATCGCAGCGGCTTCCTGCTCACGAAAGACGACGAGGCGGACATTCTGCTGCAGCTGATCAATCATTTCGCGCCGAGCTACCTCTATTCCGTATCCTGGGGCGGCCTCTCCGCATTGCTCGCCTTGTCGCGGCGCCCTGCCAGTATCGAAGGTGCGGTAATCGGATCGTTTTCCCCGTTTCTCAACGACGCAATGATCGCCTACGTGACCCAGGCGAGGGACATGCTCGATTCCGGGGAGCACCTGCAGGCTGCACAGCTATTGAACGACACGGTGGGCAAGCACCTGCCCCGCATCCTGAAGCTTCTGAACTACCGTTATCTAACCGGTTTGCCGAAGGAAGATCAAAGCCGGGTCGCGTTCCACGCCGAACAGATCCTGGCGCTGAGGCCCGAAACCTACCTCGATAAACTGGTCAATATTCGCTGCCGGCTCAAGTTCATCAACGGCGAACTCGACGAATACACCACCGCGGAGGATATTCGTGGCCTGGCGCGTTACGTCATGCACGCCCAGTTCGCTACGGTGCCGAACACCGGACATTTCCTCGAACTCGAGGGGCGAGTTCAGGCGGCCTCCATACGTGACGAAATTCTCGACTTCTTCGGTCTCGATCACGAGTTCGATCGTTCGCGGCTTGAGGTGCTACCTTCCTTGCCTGTCGCGCAAACGTTTGCAAGCTCCGCCCTGAACGTCGATTTCGGGAGCTGAAAGTGACGATTTATCACACGATTGCGGTTCTTGGTCCGTGGGCTGTCTGGCTTGCCTACTGGATGAAAGCGTCCTCCTGGGCGAAGCAAACCGTCAAGCGCGAGGATCGCCTCTCGCGCACCATTCAGTCGATTCCGCTCATCGTCGGCTGTGCGCTGGTTGCGTTGCCGGACAGGGTCGCCGGCGCATGGAGTCTCACGAACGCGCATTTCGATTTGCAGCAATGGATCGGCATTGCGATCATCGTCGCCGGCCTGAGTTTTTCCGTCTGGGGCCGCCGCCATCTCGGTCCGAACTGGAGCGTGTCGGTCACCTTGAAGGCGGATCACGAACTGGTCCGCAGCGGCCCGTACGCGCTCGTCCGCCATCCCATTTACTCGGGCTGCCTGTTTGCAATCGCGGGCGCTGCAATGGTCACGGAACAATGGCGCGGCGTGCTCGGCTTCACGCTCATCTTCGCTTCGCTCGCCTATAAGGTTCGCGTCGAGGAGCTGTGGCTGGCGGAGTATTTCGGCGACCCGTACCGTACCTATCGCCGCGAAGTGCGGGCGCTCGTGCCTTGGCTCTATTGAGCGGCGCCCGACTCATGGCACACGTGGTCATCACCGCAATCGGTTCGGCTGGCGACGTTCATCCGTTCGTCGGCATTGGCCGAACCCTCGCGCAGCGCGGACATCGGATTGTGCTTTGCACGCATCCGCAGTTCGCGCCGCTGGCAGAACAGCACGGTTTCGCCTTCGTGCCGATCGGCACGTGGGACGAGTATGCCCAGGCGATCGCCAGCCCCGCGCTATGGAATCCACGCACCTCGTTTCGCACCCTGTGGAGCATCGTCGCACCGAGCATCCGGCCGCACTTCGATGCGCTTGCCGCGCTGGCGACCTCCGACACGGTACTGGTCGGCTCGTTGTGGGCGTTCGCCGCCCGCCTGATGCAGGAAGTCCATGGCACGCCGTATATATCTGTCCAGGTGTCACCTTCGACCCTCCTGTCCGCAAGCGCTCCACCCACGCACAAGCGTCTGACCGTGCCCATGTGGCTGCCGCTTTCCGTCAAGGCAAAGTGCATGGAAATGATCGAGACAGGCGTGCTCGACAAGGCATGCGGCCCCGCACTGAACGACGTGCGGGCGGCGCTGGGTCTCGCACCGGCGAACCGAATTCTCGGCCAATGGCTGCACTCGACAGACGGCGTGCTGTGCCTGTTCCCGGACTGGTTTGCGACAGCGCAACCCGATTGGCCGCGCAATCATTTCATGGCGGGTTTTCCACTCTTCAACGATGTGTCACCCGAGGCGTTCGACGACGAGTTGAATATTTTCCTCCTGGCGGGCGAACGGCCGGTCGTCTTTACACCGGGTTCCACGCTAACTGACGAGCAGGCGTATTTCGGCGCCGTCGACGAAGCGCTGCGCCGTACCGGCGTACGCGCTATCGTCCTGGCCCGCAACGCCGGGCAGCGGTGGCGCGCAGGCCGAGGTGTGCTGGTGCGCGATTTCGTCCCGATGCGGGCACTCCTGCCACACTGCGCGGCAATGGTTCATCACGGCGGAATCGGCACGGCCGCACTTGCATTCGAGGCCGGCATTCCCCAAGTGGTCACGCCGTTCGCGCACGATCAGTTCGACAATGCGCAGCGGGTCGCGAAGAGCGGTTGCGGCATTCGCATCGACAGTCCTGCAAGTGGTAAAGCGCTCGCCTCGGCACTCTCGCACGTCACCACAGACCGGTGGGTCGCGGCCAGTTGCAGGCTCGCCAAACAGCGGATCGGCACGGCCCCGGACGCCTGCGAAGCAGCCGCGCAATACATCGAGCGCTGGGCCGATCGCCGTGCCGCCGTCGGCACGCATTCGGCCGCTTGAACGACCCTGGAAAGATACCAACCACATGAGTACTGCAAGTAGCATGGCCACACAGAATGTCGGAGGTCGCGAGGCGCCGCCCTTGAGCGGTGCAAGGCTCGCGTTGCTGACTTTCGCGCTGTCGCTCGCCACGTTCATCGAAGTGCTCGATTCGACCGTCACGAACGTCGCCGTGCCATCCATCGCGGGCAGTCTCGCCGTGTCGAATTCGCAGGCGACGTGGGTCATCAGTTCGTATTCGGTCGCAGCGGCTATCGCCGTGCCGTTGACAGGCTGGCTGTCGCAGCGGATCGGCGAGGCGCGCCTGTTCGTCTGGTCCGTGCTGCTATTTACGCTGACCTCGCTGCTGTGCGGCATGGCCGGCAATCTGGAACTGCTGGTTCTATGCCGTGCTCTCCAGGGACTCACTTCAGGCCCGATGGTGCCACTGTCGCAGGCCATCCTGTTGCGCGCGTTTCCGCCGCATAGGCGCGTGCTGGCGCTTGCACTCTGGGCAATGACCGTTCTGCTCGCACCGATCTTCGGTCCGGTCCTCGGCGGCTGGATCATCGACCAGTTTTCCTGGCCGTGGATTTTCTTCATCAATCTGCCGATCGGTTTATTCGCCTTCACGGCATGCGCCGCAATGTTGCACCGCGAGCCTCCCGATCCGCACCAACCGCCGATGGACACGATGGGCATCCTGCTGCTCGTCGTCGGCGTGGGTACGCTACAAGCTGTGCTCGACCTCGGGCGCGACCACGGCTGGTTCGACTCGTCTTTGATCGTCGGCCTCTCGTTGATCGCGGCGCTCGCTTTGGTCTCGCTGCTGATCTGGGAATCGGCCGAACCCTATCCGGTCATCGACCTCAGCCTGTTTCGCGACCGCACGTTCTCCTTCGGCGTGGCGATCATTTCGCTCGGGATGGTGAGCTTCTCGGTGATCGGTGTCATCTTCCCCCTGTGGCTGCAAACCGTGATGGGATACAGCGCATTTCAGGCGGGATTGACGGTTGCGCCGCTCGGCATCCTCGCACTCGTTTTCTCCATGCTGATCGGCATCTTTCTGGACCGGTTCGATGCCCGCGTCGTCACGTCGTTCGGTTTTCTGGTGTTTTTTGCCGTGCTGGCGTGGGACGCGCACTTCACCCTGACGATGTCGTTCTGGCAGATCGTCACGCCGACCTTCATTCAAGGCATCGGCCTGCCGTGCTTTTTCATCCCGTTGAGTGCAGCAATCCTGTCGCGCATCCCCAACGAAAAGCTCGCGGCGGCGTCGGGGTTGTCGAATTTCCTGCGCACGCTGTCCGCCGCTTTCGGCACCGCGCTCAGCGTCACCTGGTGGGACAACCGCGCCGCGCATCACTACGGCAACCTCGCGCAATCGGTGACGCATGCATCCACTGGCACAAGCCTGTTCATGCGATCGCTGCAAACGCTCGGGCTGGGCCCCAATCAATTGGCCGCCGTACGCAATGTTGTTGAGCAACAAGCCTACATGATGGCGACCAACGACCTGTTTTATATGGCGAGCCTCGTGTGCCTCGCACTCGCTGTGCTGATGTGGGCAACCAGACCGTGGCGCGGCATCTCCGCTGCACGCGCCGGACACTGACACGCATATCCGTATGACGATCATGAGCGAAACGATCTCCTCTCCAGCTAGCGTGACCGCCGCCGGCAGCGCCGCGCCTCTGATCGGCGCATTGGTGGTGCTGTATCGCCCGACGCCCCAACAACTGACGCATCTGTTCGAACTGTGCCAACCTGGCGTGCCGGTAGTTGTCGTCGACAATTCACCGGTGGCCGCCGCCTCTATGGTTAATGGCCTCGCTACACACGGCATCGCATACCTTCGCAATGCCAATCGCGGCGGAATTGCCGGCGCTTACAACCGGGGCCTCACACACCTGTTCGAGCGCGGCGTTGGCGCCGTCGCGCTGTTCGATCAGGATTCGCGGGTGAGTGCCGATTACTTCCGGGTGATGCGCGAGTCCTGCACGGCGCTCGGCGCACGACCCTACGCCATCGGACCGCGCATCTATGACGAGAACATCCGGCGCTTTCTGCCGCAGATGTACAGCAACGGCTTTTCGATCCGCACGCTGATCTTCGATGCGGGCGCATCGTTGCAGCCGTGCTCGTTTCTGCTGTCTTCCGGCTGCGTCATTTCGCGCCTCGCCTACGAGCGGCTGGGTGCGTTCGCGGAGCCACTATTTATCGATCATGTCGACACCGAATATTCATTGCGTGCGTTGCTGCGCGGCGTACCCTTCTATGTCGAGCCACGGCTCATTCTGTCGCATCGCATCGGTGAAAAGCGGCAACATCGGCTCGGTCCAATACGCCTCACCTCGATGAATCACCCGGCATTTCGCCGCTATTACATGGCACGCAACGGCATGCACCTGTGTCTTCAATACGTTCCGTCCCTTCCGGTTGCGCTCATACCCAATCTCATCACACTCATGCAAGTGTGCCAGGTGTTGCTCTTCGAGTCCGGCAAGCTGGCGAAGCTCTCCGGTATCGCCTGCGGGATTGTCGACGGCATGCTCGGCAGGCTCGGGCCGCTCGAAGCCGCGCGCCCGCGGCTCGCAGCCCGTCTGGCGCGCGACTGATCGATGGGGATCGATATCTGCCTTTCCCGCCGTGCCTTGAAGCGCCTATCGGTTCGCGCGTCAGCCGCGTTGGTGACTGTGTCGTGTGTGCTGACGGGTTGCGCGGACCACAGCCCTTATCAGCCGCTTGTCATGCACGCGCCCGGCCCGGAGGCACTCGCCCAGTTCACGAAAGACGCGGACGGCGTATGGCCGGAGGCACAGTGGTTCGCGTCGTTTCATGACCCACAGCTCGATGCGCTTGTCGAGGAGGCCTGTGCCGGCAACCCGGACATCCAGGTGGCGAGCGCACGGATCGCCCAGGCGCAGTCGCAACTCGACCGGTTCACCTCGGGCACGGGACTCACGGGCGGCGCAACGGCGGCAGCCTACAAAGCGCGCATGCCTGCCATCGACGGCGCGGCGAACGTGAACGTCGACGGTACGACGGTGCCGATCCAACTCTTTAGCGACCCCTGGGTATCGCCCGGAAGCGTTATCGTCGGCGCCAACTATGAGCTGGATCTATGGGGCAAAAACCGCGCGCTCACCCAGGCGCTCGTGTCGGCACGTGACGCCGCGCGCGTCGATGCGCAGCAGGGCCGCCTGACCATCACCACCTCCCTCGTTACCCTCTACGGCCGACTGGCCTACGAATACGCGAGGCACGACCTGATCGAGGCCAAACGCCACGAAGCGGGCGAACTCGACACGATCCGGCGCACGCGCGAGGCGAGAGGAATCGACAGCAGCTACAGTGCGCAGCAGGAACAGATCGAACAGGCCACCATCCGCATGCAATTGCAGACGATTGACGATTCAATCACGCAAACGCAGTTGCAGATCGGCGCGCTGACCGGTGCGGGTCCGGAACGCGGCCTCTCATTGCAACGGCCGACGCTGGCTGATACGGACACCTTATCCGTGCCCGCAAGCCTGCCGCTCGAACTGCTCGGCCGACGCCCGGATATCGTCGCCGCCAGGCTGCGTGTTCAGGCCGCAACGGCGAAGATCGCAGCCACCCGCGCGCAGTTCTATCCGAACATCAATCTGTCTGCGGGGGCCGGGCTGGCGTCATTGAGTCTCGGCTCGCTGTTTTCGAGCGCGTCGGCATTCTTTGCCCTGGGCCCCGCCGTCTCCCTGCCGATCTTCGAACTCGGCCAGTTGCGCTCGCAACTGCATGGCGACTATGCGCAAGCAGACGAAACGATTGCGCTCTACAACAAGACACTCGATAGCGCCCTTGCTGACGTCGCCCGGTCGATTGCAACGATGCGAAACCTCACGGCACTCATTGACGAGCAGAAGCGGATCGTCGCCGCGCGCGAGCGGATGCTCGCCGTCGCCACTGAACGGCAACGGCGTGGCCTCATTGCGCAGGCGGACGTGCTGGCGCAACGCGACATGAAACTCGACGAGCAACTGCGGCTCCTCGAACTCAACGCGCAGCGGCGCGACGCTGACGTTGCGTTGATCCGGGCGCTCGGGGGCGGGTTCGTGGCGAACCAGACGGGGGCCGCCGCCGCTTCGCCTGTAGAGCCCGCGAATCAGGATCCGCACGAAAGCCTGCGTGATAATCGCTCTTCTATCACTCCTTCCTCTAGCTGAGTCGCATGAGCACAGAAAACCTGCTTGGCGAACGCGTTCCGCTTGCGCAGCGCGACCCAACGAAGATTTCCCGCCGAAACCGGCTGTTGGCGCTGCTGTTCGGCGTCGCGGCTGTCGCGGCCGTTGCGGTAGCGGTGCACTGGTTCGTCTCCGGGCGTTTCGTCGAGGAAACGGACAATGCGTATGTCGCCGGCAACGTTGTGCCGATCGCAGCGCAGGTGGCGGGCACCGCTCGGGAGGTGCTGGTGGGCAATACCCAGTACGTCAAGGCTGGACAACCGCTGGTGCGGCTGGACGACACCGAGGCGCGCATCGCGCTGGGGCAGGTCGAGGGAGAACTCATCCGCGCAGTGAGGCAGGTACGCAGCGCTCACTTCTCCACTGCGATGTACCGGGCCGCCGTCGAAGCTCGTGCGGCGGAACTCGAGCAGGCCGAACAGGCCTTGAAGGCGCGCTCGGACGCCACGGTCCAGGTGGTTTCAGGGGAAGAGTACGAGCGCGCACGGGAGTCGGTGGCGGTCGCACAGGCCAATCTTGCAGCGGCGCGCAGCCAGCTTGCAAGCGGATTGGCCACGAGCGGCTCGGGAGATATCGACGACGATCCCGCCGTGATGCAGGCGATACAGCAACTGAAGCTTGCCTACCTACGGGTCGCACGCACGACCCTCGTGGCGCCCGTCGAAGGCTCCGTGGCCCAGCGCTCCGTGCAGATCGGACAGCCCATTGCGGCCGGCGCGCAACTGATGACGGTCGTGCCGGTCAGGCAAGTGTGGATCGAGGCGAACTTCAAGGAAGGGCAAGTCCGCAACCTGCGCATCGGGCAGCCGGTTTCCGCGGTCTCCGACCTCTATGGATCGGGGATGGTATTCCACGGCCGGGTCGGTGGACTGTCGCCCGGAACGGGCAGCGCGTTTTCGATGTTGCCGCCGCAAAACGCGGCCGGCAACTGGATCAAGGTCGTTCAGCGCGTACCTGTGGTCGTTTCCCTGGACCCGGCGGAACTGGCGGCGCATCCGCTGCGTGTCGGCCTGTCGATGACCGTGTCGGTCGATACCCATCAACGCGACGGTGCATTAAACACGGCTATCGATCCAGCTGGCGCCGGCGCTTCGCCTGCGCCGGATGAAGAAATGGACCGCGCGGACGCGCTCGCAAAAAGACTTATCGAGGAGAACGACGGGTTCGGTCCCGGTGAGGCCACATCCAAAAGTGACGAGGGCCTATCACGGCCCCGTGGCCGCAAAATGGCATGCCGCAGCAAATCGATTCCTTGTCGACAGTGAACGCTTGCACGAAAGCAAAAACCCGGATTCATTCGACTTCGACGACTGACGTCGACAATCCAAAGCGGCCATTAGCGTAGTATGGAATGCTACCTGTGCGGTTGACCGCAAGGGCCGAATAACCGTCACCCTGTGCGAGTCGACAAACGGCCTTTGTACCTTGATTGTGTTTGCAAGGACTTCCCCCGATCTTGACTCTCAGGGGAAGTCCTCGCAACAGAATCGGAGCGGCAACGCTCCGCGCCCTGCTGCATCACCACCTGTTGCGCAACTCGCGAAGCTTGAGAAACACAGCCTTGGCATCGGGTTCTTCCGGGAGATCCGAGAAGCGTTCCCGCAATCTGGCGATCACGCTCGCGCTTGTGAGCCGGAAGAAGGTATTGAATTGCTCTTCATCCTTAAGCGTGGTGACGATCGAGGTCTTCGGGTCATGACCGGCCACGCGGGGAAGCAGGGCCCGAGCAGCAGCGTTTTCCGGCTCGAGCGATAACGTGAACCTCAGATTGTTCTCGATGTAGTCATGCCCGGGATAGATCCTCGTGTCATCCGGCAGTTTGGCGAGCTGGCCCACAAACGTGGCATACAGCTCGCCCGGATCGCCTCCGTTGTGGCAATTGCCGGCGCCCGCATTGAAAAGGGTGTCGCCGGAAAACAGCGCCGGCTGGTCGGTATGTGATCGCAGGCAGATGTGGCACATGGTGTGACCCGGCGTGTCCATACATTCGAGTTCGATCCGCTTCCCGACTTTGATGACGTCTCCGGCCTTGACACCGCGGTCCACCCCCGCGATGCGAGCGCCGGCCTTGAAATGAGCGAGCAGCCTGGCGCCAGTGGCCGCGACCATCGCTTCGTTGCCGCCGGTGTGGTCCCGGTGCTCGTGGGTGTTGAGGATCTGGGTGATCTGCCAACCCTTGGCCTTCGCGGCGGCGAGGCACTTTTCATGGTCCAGTGGGTCAATGGCAAGTGCTTCGCCGGTTTCCGGACATGCAATCAGGTAGTTGAAGTTACGGTAGGCATTGCCAGTCCAGATACGCTCGACGATCATCGCGTGCTCCTGAGGGCTTGCTGCCGACGAACAGGCATTGGCAGGAAGCCGTGTTACCGACCTGACGCCCATGGAACCGCATCGCCGCGGGCGCAACACGTAGGCTCCGATCTTCAGCTATGGTAGCAGCGATCGTTCAAGCCTGTTGGCACAGACAAGCCCCTGACCGGGGGCGCTACGCTAGTGGGGAGTTCGAGCTTACGCGGCTCACCCGGCGTGCGGCGTTCTTGCATATTTGCGACGCAGCATGAGTAGCTCAGTTGCTCACCCCAGTCGGATTCACGTCCCTCGGGGGTGAGGCCAAACAAGTCCCAGAGCGGTTCGGTGATACCGAAGTGGCGATAATCCGGTCCGGGATCGGTCGGTGCGAAGAACAGCTCCGCGCCCCAAAAGTGGCGGATCACTCCGTTCTCTAGCCGAAACACATTTGGCATGCCCACTGCCGCCTCGCACCGGTTTCCGGCAGGGGGCCGGCGCAGCAAACAGGAGTCGCCATCGCCGCCAGCCTGGAACCGGGTCCGGCCAACACCGCATGCCGGCAGGCTCCGGCTCCTGACTTGCAGACGTGCCGCGAGCGAGTTCGTGTGACTGCAGATGCCAGAGTCGCCAGGGCAAGCCGGTTCCAGCGGACTCGCCTGGAACGGCGAGGCGAAATCCACTATCGTGTCAATTGAGGAGGTGCATTGCACACGCCCAGGATCGCCGGGCGAGATGTCTCGC
>Ga0310811_10003931_pt1 | contig 18714 bp, 9 predicted proteins | sample YCmetagenome_FD_207642 | JGI IMG/M metagenome (GOLD analysis project Ga0310811, IMG submission 207642) | Soil microbial communities from experimental microcosm in Duke University, North Carolina, United States - YC | ecosystem: Engineered > Artificial ecosystem > Soil microcosm > Unclassified ...
GAATCAACGGAGGGCCAGCGCATTTGTTCGAAGGGAACGCAGGTTCCGCTGCGATCATTGCGCGGCAAAGGCGTGGCAGCACTGTGAACGGGAACCGGGATAGCAAAAACTTGCTCTGTACAAGCCAATTAAGCCGCACCCGGTGCTGTTGCCGCCCCCGGTTCCCACCTGTTAGATACCGGCACGACGCGTCGCATCGGGCTGCCGGAGCTCTCGCCGCGTCGCGGCTCTAACTACGGCAGCGCATGGACTATTTCGCCCAGCAACTGATCAACGGCCTTGTGCTCGGCTCGATCTACGGCCTGATCGCCATCGGCTACACGATGGTCTACGGCATCGTCGGCATGATCAATTTCGCCCATGGCGATATTTTCATGATCGGCGGCTTCATCGCCCTGATCACCTTCCTGATCCTGGTCTCGTTCGGCCTCACAGCGATCCCGCTGATCCTGCTGGTCGTGCTGCTGGTATCGATGGCGATCACGGCGCTGTATGGCTGGACGGTGGAGCGTATCGCCTACCGGCCGCTGCGGCACTCGTTTCGCCTGGCGCCGATGCTCTCGGCGATCGGTATGTCATTCGTGCTGACCAATTATTCGCAGATCGTCCAGGGTGCCCGCGTCAAACCGGTGCCGCCGATCATCACCGGCGGCTACACGCTACACGAGGGCTCCGGCGGCTTTGTCGTGCAGCTCTCCAACATCCAGATCGTCGTCGTCATCACCACGGTCGTGCTGCTCGCGCTGTTCACCTGGCTGGTATCGCGCACGCGGTTAGGACGCGACATGCGGGCCTGCGAACAGGACCAGACCATGGCGGCGCTGGTCGGCGTCGACGTCGATCGCACCATCTCCATGACGTTCGTCATTGGCGCCGCCCTCGCCGCGGTCGCGGGCATGATGTACTTGCTCTACTACGGCCAGGTCGACTTCAATATGGGCTTTGTCGCCGGGATCAAGGCGTTCACAGCCGCCGTCCTCGGCGGTATCGGCTCGCTGCCCGGCGCGATGCTGGGCGGGCTCGCCATCGGCCTGATCGAGACGCTGTGGTCGGCCTACTTCTCGGTCGAGTACAAGGACGTCGCCGCCTTCTCGATCCTGATCGTGGTGCTGATCTTCCTTCCGACCGGCCTGCTCGGCCGGCCTGAAGTCGAAAAAGTCTGACGGGAAGCCCGCGTGAGCGCGAACCCCGCCGCCCCCAAACAAGCCTCGCGCGGTCCCGGCGCAGCCTTCATCTTCAAGAAAGCCCTGATCTCCGCGCTGGTCGCGCTGGTGCTGTTTTCGCTGATGCTCGGCGTGCGCACTGAAGCCGGATCGGACGGACAACTGACCTACTGGACCCGTTTCGGCGATCTCGCCGCCATGGTCGCGACCGTGTTCGGCGGCAGCATCGTCATGGAATTGCTGCGGCAATGGTGGGGGCCGGTCGGCACCATCAGGGCTGTGCCGCCAAAGGTCACATCGGCACTTGCGCTCGCCGGCCGGGGGGTCGCGCCGCTGCTGTTGATTTTCACCTTTCTGGTGCCGGTCATTTTCTACAATGAGCGCTACATCCTCGATCTCGGGATCCTGGTGCTGACCTATGTGATGCTGGGCTGGGGGCTGAACGTGGTGGTCGGCCTCGCCGGCCTGCTCGACCTCGGCTACGTCGCTTTCTATGCCGTCGGCGCCTATTCCTACGCGCTGCTGGCGACCAATTTCGGACTGTCGTTCTGGGTCTGCCTGCCGCTCGCCGGCATCCTCGCCGCGTTCTGGGGCGTGCTGCTCGGCTTTCCCGTGCTGCGGCTGCGCGGCGATTATCTGGCCATCGTGACGCTGGCGTTCGGCGAGATCATCCGCCTCGTCATCATCAACTGGCAGAGCCTGACCGGCGGTCCCAACGGCGTTTCCGGCATTCCGCGCCCGACCCTGTTCGGCATCCCGCTGTCGCCGGGGGACGATGGCCTGGCCGCCATGCTCGGCATCGAGTTCTCGCCCACCCACCGCATCGTGTTCCTGTTCTATCTGATCCTCGCATTGGCGCTGCTCACCAACTGGGTGACGATCCGACTGCGGCGGCTGCCGATCGGCCGCGCCTGGGAGGCGTTGCGCGAGGACGAAGTCGCCTGCCGCGCGCTCGGCATCAACACCACCACGACCAAGCTGACGGCGTTTGCGACGGGTGCGATGTTCGGCGGTTTTGCCGGCGCGTTCTTTGCCACGCGCCAAGGCTTCATCAGCCCGGAATCCTTTACCTTCCAGGAGTCGGCGCTGGTGCTCGCCATCGTCGTGCTTGGCGGCATGGGCTCGCAGCTCGGCGTCGCGCTGGCGGCGCTGAGCATGATCGGCGGCTTCGAATTGTTCCGTGGTTTCGACCAGTATCGCATGCTGGTGTTCGGCATGGCGATGGTGCTGTTGATGATCTGGCGCCCGCGCGGGTTGATCGGGCATCGCGCGCCGACCGTGTTCCTGGAGCGCAACCAGGCGATCTCATCCGACCTCGTCAAGGAGGGACACGGATGAGCGGCGAACACATCCTCTCGGTCGATCATCTGACGATGCGCTTCGGCGGCATCGTCGCCGTCAACGACCTTTCCTTCGGCGCCGAACGGCGGCAGATCACCGCGCTGATCGGTCCGAACGGCGCCGGCAAGACCACCGTATTCAACTGCATCACCGGTTTCTACAAGCCGACCGCCGGCGGCATGCGGCTGACCCATGATGACGGCCACAGCATCCAGCTCGAGCGGCTGAACGATTTCCGGATCTCCAAGCAGGCTAGGGTCGCGCGCACCTTCCAGAACATCCGGCTGTTCCCCGGCATGACGGCGCTGGAGAATTTGATGGTGGCGCAGCACAACGCGCTGATGCGCGCTTCGGGCCTCACGCTGCTCGGCCTGCTTGGGGTGCCGTCCTGGCGCGTTGCCGAGAAACAGGCGATCGATCTGGCGCGGACATGGCTGGTTCGCATCGGCCTGCTCGACCGCGCCGACGATGCCGCGGGCAACCTTCCCTACGGCGACCAGCGCCGCCTCGAAATCGCGCGCGCGATGTGCACCGAGCCCGCGCTGCTCTGCCTCGACGAGCCGGCCGCCGGACTGAACGCGCGGGAAAGTGCCGCGCTGAGCGAGCTATTGCTCGCGATCCGCACCGAACAGGGCACATCGATCCTGCTGATCGAGCACGATATGTCGGTGGTCATGGAAATTTCCGACCATGTGGTCGTGATGGATTACGGCGTCAAGATCGCCGAAGGGACGCCGCAACAGGTGCGCGACGACCCCAAGGTGATCGCCGCCTATCTCGGCGCCGACGAGGAAGAAGCGATCGCCGTGATGGAGAGCGGAACGTGACCGCCCCGTCCGTAACGCCGCTGCTTGCGATCCGGTCCCTGCGCGCGGCCTACGGCAAGATCGAGGCGCTGAAGGGCGTCGATCTCGAGATCAACCCCGGCGAGATCGTCTCGCTGATCGGCGCCAACGGCGCCGGCAAATCGACGCTGATGATGACGGTGTTCGGACGGCCCCGCGCCCGTTCCGGCCGGATCGAATTCGACGGCCAGGATATTACCGGCGTGCCGACCCACGAGATCGCGCGGATGCGGATCGCCCAATCGCCCGAAGGCCGCCGGATTTTCCCGCGCATGAGCGTGGCGGAAAACCTGCAAATGGGGGCGGACGCCACCGGCTCCAGCGAGGCCGACCGCGCCGCCAGCCTGGAGCGCGTCTTCGCGCTGTTTCCGCGGCTCAAGGAGCGCATGACCCAGCGCGGCGGCACCCTGTCGGGCGGCGAGCAGCAGATGCTGGCGATCGGCCGTGCCCTGATGAGCCGCCCGCGGCTGTTGATGCTGGACGAGCCGTCGCTCGGCCTGGCACCCCTGATCGCGCGGCAGATTTTCGACGCCATCCGGACCCTGAACCGGCAGGACGGCCTGACCGTGCTGATCGTGGAGCAGAACGCCAATCACGCGCTGAAACTGGCCCATCGCGGCTACGTCATGGTCAACGGCCTGATCACGCTGTCCGGCACCGGCAGCGAATTGCTGCAGCGCCCGGAAATCCGCGCCGCCTATCTGGAAGGCGGCCGGCGGGGTTGAGCGGTGGCCGGAACGGCGGCAAACGCCGGCGCCGTGGCAAGGTGCTGCGAACGGATGGTGGATTTGCCCGAATTTTCCCGGTGACTTCGCCGCAAATTCAGCCGACAATGGTCCCGATCTACGCATCCGGCCCGCCGGGTGCATCCCGTAGCGATCAATCCCCGCGAGGACACTCATGAAATCACTGAAACTCATCGGTCTGGCACTAGGCGCATCGTTTGCACTGTCGGCAGGCGCGCTGGCGCAGGACATCAACATTGGTGTGGCGGGCCCGATGACGGGCGGCGAATCCGCGTTCGGCCGGCAAATGAAGAACGGCGCCGATCAGTTCGTGGCTGATACCAATGCCGCCGGCGGCGTGCTCGGCAAGAAGCTGGCGCTGCAAGTCGGTGACGATGCCTGCGATCCCAAGCAGGCGCGCTCGGTCGCGGAAAAGTTCGCCAGCGCGAAACTCCCGTTCGTCGCAGGTCACTACTGCTCGTCGTCGTCGATCCCGGCTTCCGAAGCCTATGCCGACGGCAACGTGCTGCAGATTACGCCGGCCTCGACCAACCCGCTGTTCACCGAGCGCAAGCTCTGGAACGTGGCGCGCGTCTGCGGCCGTGACGATCAGCAAGGCATTGTCGCCGCCGACTACATTGCCAAGAACTACAAGGGCAAGAACATTGCCATCCTGAACGACAAGACCACCTACGGTAAGGGCCTTGCCGACGAGACCAAGAAGTCGCTCAACAAGGCCGGCGTCACCGAGAAGATGTTCGAATCCTACAACAAGGGCGACAAGGACTTTAACGCCATCGTCTCGCGCCTGAAGCTCGAAAAGATCGATCTGGTCTATGTCGGCGGCTACCATCAGGAATCCGGCCTGCTGGTGCGCCAGATGCGTGACCAGGGCCTCAAGACCGTGCTGATGGCCGGCGACGCGCTGGCGGACAAGGAATTCGCCTCGATCACCGGACCGGCCGGCGAAGGCACCCTGTTCACCTTCGGTCCCGACCCGCGCAACAAGCCGACCGCGAAAGCGATCGTCGACCGCTTCAAGGCCAAGAACATCGATCCGGAAGGCTACACCCTCTATACCTACGCTGCGATGCAGGTGTGGTCGAAGGCCGTCGCCAAGGCCGGCACGACCGACCCGAAGAAGGTCATGGACACCATCAAGGCCGGCGCCTGGGATACCGTGCTCGGCAAGATGGAGTTCGACGCCAAGGGCGACATCAAGCAGCTCGACTATGTCGTCTACAAGTGGGACGCCAAGGGCAACTACGTCGAGATCAATCCGAAGGGTTCATAAACCCCTCGTCGCCTCCGACATCGACGAACGCCCCGGCTTGCCGGGGCGTTTTTCTTTTCGAAAGCGTTCATCCGACCAAAAAGTTAACGCCGGATTGTTCCCCGCCGCCCGAAACTTTTTTTTCGGGAACTTTGGAACCAAAGCCAAACGAAAGGTTTGAACAACCTATTCGGGCTGGGTTCCATGTCTTTGATTTTGCTGCATCACCTGCTGTTCCAGTACTATCTTCGATTGGACGGCCAGACTTTATGGCGCAGAATCGCCTGCCTGCATTTAGATTCGCGAGCCGTCGCCACGAGGAGACACCATGAGTGATCTTTCCCCTGGAGCATCACCTGTCCGCCGCGTCCCTAAAGCCAAGCCGGAAGCCAATGGAAAGACCGATCCGTTGCAGGATTTCCTGCACGCGCTGCAGGCGATGCGCGCGGGCGACTTTTCGGTACGGATGACCGGCGATCATCTTGGTATCGAAGGCAAGATCGCCGATACCTTCAATGAGATCGTCGCTGCCAACCAGCGAATGGCGCAGCAACTGGAGCGCGTCGGACAGGTGGTCGGCCGCGAGGGAAAAACCCGGCAGCGCGTCAAGTTCGATCTCTCCAGCGGCTCCTGGGCGGACATGGAAGGATCGGTCAACACCCTGATCGACGATCTGCTCTGGCCTACCCGTGAAGTCACCCGCGCGGTGGCCGCGGTGGCGCAGGGCGACCTCTTGCAAACCGTGCAGCTCGATATCGATGGCCGCCCGCTGGGCGGCGAATTCCTGCAGTCCGCCACCATCGTCAACACGATGATCAAGCAGCTCAGCGTGTTCACCTCGGAAGTGACGCGCGTGGCGCGCGAGGTCGGCACCGAGGGCAAGCTCGGCGGTCAAGCCCAGGTGCCGGAGGTGACCGGCGTCTGGAAGGATTTGACCGAGAGCGTCAACTCGATGGCCAACAACCTCACCGGCCAGGTTCGAAACATCGCCGAAGTCACCATCGCGGTCGCCAATGGCGATTTGTCGAAGAAGATCACGGTCGACGTCCGCGGCGAAATTTTGCAGCTCAAGGAAGCCATCAACACCATGGTGGACCAGCTGCGCTCGTTCGCCTCCGAGGTGACGCGCGTCGCCCGCGAAGTCGGCACCGACGGCAAATTGGGCGGCCAGGCGATCGTGCCCGGCGTCGCCGGCACCTGGAAGGATTTGACCGACTCCGTGAACGCGATGTGCGGCAATCTGACCGCGCAGGTCCGCAACATCGCCAACGTCACCACGGCGGTCGCCCGCGGCGACCTCTCGCGCAAGATCACGGTCGACGTCCGCGGCGAAATCCTGGAGCTGAAGGACACCATCAACACGATGGTCGATCAGCTCAACTCGTTTGCCTCCGAAGTGACGCGCGTGGCGCGCGAGGTCGGCACCGAGGGCAAGTTGGGCGGTCAGGCCCAGGTGCCGGGGGTGGCCGGCACCTGGAAGGACCTGACCGACAACGTCAACTTCATGGCCTCCAACCTGACCGCGCAGGTCCGCAACATCGCCGACGTCGCCACCGCGATCGCCGGCGGCGACCTCTCCAAGAAGATCACGGTGAACGTCTCGGGCGAAATCCTGCAGCTGAAGGAAACGCTCAACACCATGGTCGACCAGCTCAACGCCTTTGCCGGCGAGGTGACGCGCGTCGCCCGCGAGGTCGGCACCGACGGCCGGCTCGGCGGCCAGGCCAACGTGCTCGGCGTCGCCGGCACCTGGAAGGACCTGACCGAGAGCGTCAACTCGATGGCGAGCAACCTGACCGCCCAGGTCCGCAACATCGCCGAAGTCGCAACCGCGGTCGCCAAGGGCGACCTGTCGAAGAAGATCACGGTCGACGTGCGCGGCGAAATCCTCGAGCTGAAGGACACCGTCAACACGATGGTCGACCAGCTCAACGCCTTCGCCGGCGAAGTGACGCGCGTCGCGCGCGAAGTCGGCACCGAAGGCAAGCTCGGCGGCCAGGCGCTGGTGCGCGGCGTCGCCGGCACCTGGAAGGATCTGACCGACAGCGTCAATTCGATGGCGAGTAATTTGACCGGCCAGGTCCGCAACATCGCCGAAGTCGCAACCGCGGTCGCCAAGGGCGACTTGTCCAAGAAGATCACCGTCAACGTATCCGGCGAAATCCTTCAGCTGAAGGAAACGCTCAACACCATGGTCGACCAGCTCAACGCCTTCGCCGGCGAAGTGACGCGCGTGGCGCGCGAGGTCGGCACCGACGGCAAGCTCGGCGGTCAGGCCGAAGTGCCCGGCGTCGCCGGCACCTGGAAGGACCTGACCGACAGCGTCAACTCGATGGCCGGCAACTTGACCGCCCAGGTCCGCAACATCGCCGAGGTGGCGACCGCGATCGCCGGCGGCGACCTGTCGCGCAAGATCACGGTCGACGTTCGCGGCGAGATCCTGCAGTTGAAGGAAACGCTCAATACGATGGTCGACCAGCTCAACCGGTTCGCCGGCGAAGTGACGCGCGTGGCGCGCGAGGTCGGCACCGAGGGCCGGCTCGGCGGCCAGGCCAACGTGCCCGGCGTCGCCGGCACCTGGAAGGACCTGACCGACAGCGTCAACTCGATGGCGGGCAATCTGACGGCGCAGGTCCGCAACATCGCCGAAGTCACCACCGCCGTGGCGCGCGGCGACCTTTCGCGCAAGATCACGGTCGACGTGAAGGGCGAAATTCTCGAACTGAAGAATACCATCAACACGATGGTCGACCAGCTCAATGCGTTTGCCTCCGAAGTGACGCGCGTGGCGCGCGAGGTCGGCACCGAAGGCAAGCTCGGCGGACAAGCCGAAGTGCCCGAAGTCGCCGGCACCTGGAAGGATCTTACCGACAACGTCAACTTCATGGCATCGAACCTGACCGCACAGGTCCGCAACATCGCCGAGGTCGCGACCGCGATCGCCGGCGGCGACCTGTCAAAGAAGATCACGGTCGACGTCCGCGGCGAAATCCTGCTGCTCAAGGACACCCTGAACACGATGGTGGAACAGCTGCGCTCGTTCGCGGCCGAAGTGACCCGCGTCGCGCGCGAAGTCGGCACCGAGGGACGCCTCGGCGGCCAGGCGGTGGTGCCCGGCGTCGGCGGCACGTTCAAGGACCTGACCGACAACGTCAACCTGCTGGCTGCCAATCTCACCACGCAAGTCCGCAACATCGCCGAAGTCACCACTGCGGTCGCGCGCGGCGACCTGTCGCGCAAGATCACGGTCGACGTGAAGGGCGAAATCCTCGAACTGAAGAACACCATCAACACGATGGTCGATCAGTTGAACGCGTTTGCCGGCGAAGTCACCCGCGTGGCGCGCGAGGTCGGCACCGAGGGCAAGCTCGGCGGACAGGCGCAGGTGCCCGGCGTGGCCGGCACCTGGAAGGACTTGACCGACACCGTCAACTTCATGGCCGCCAATCTGACCGAACAGGTGCGCGGCATCGTCAAGGTGGTGACCGCGGTCGCCAACGGCGACCTGAAGCAGAACCTGACGGTGAAATCGAAGGGCGAAGTCGCAGCCCTTGCCGATACCATCAACAACATGACCGAGACGCTGGCGACCTTCGCCGATCAGGTCACATCCGTGGCGCGCGAAGTCGGCGTCGAAGGCCGGCTCGGCGGCCAGGCCAACGTGCCCGGTGCGGCCGGCACCTGGAAGGATCTCACCGGCAACGTCAATCTGCTGGCCGCCAACCTCACCTCGCAGGTGCGCGCGATCGCGGAAGTCGCGACCGCAGTGACAAAAGGCGACCTCACCCGCTCGATCCAGGTCGATGCGCGCGGCGAAGTCGCCGAGCTCAAAGACAACATCAACACCATGATCGGCAATCTCCGGCTCACGACCGACGTCAACACCGAACAGGACTGGCTGAAGACCAACCTCGCCAAATTCACCAACATGCTGCAGGGCCAGCGCGACCTCTCGACCGTCGGCCGGCTGCTTCTCACCGAACTGACGCCGCTGGTGAACGCCCATATGGGCGTGATCTACCGCGTTGAAAACGAGGACAACGGGCAGTTGCGCCTGCTGTCGGCCTACGCCGGCGACGGCGCCAACCCTCACCCGCAATTCGTGCAATTCGGCGAGGGCCTGATCGGGCAGTGCGCGATGGACAAGCGCCAGCGGCTGGTGTCGGACATACCGACCGATGCGATGCCGATCAATTCGGCGCTGCTGCGCGTGATCCCGAAGAATCTCGTCGTGTTGCCGATTCTTTTCGAGACCCAGGTCAAGGCCGTCATCGAGCTTTCTTCCGTCAGTTCGTTCACGACCTCGCAGATGACCTTCCTCGAACAGCTGACCGACTCGATCGGCATCGTGCTCAACAGTATCGAGGCCACGATGCAGACCGAAGGCCTGTTGAAGCAAAGCCAACAGCTCGCCGGCGAACTGCAGACCCAGCAGAAGGAACTACAGCAGACCAACGAACAGCTCGAGCAGAAGGCCCAGCAGCTGGCCGAACGCAACGTCGAGGTCGAGCGCAAGAACCAGGAAATCGAGCAGGCGCGGCGCGCGCTCGAGGAGAAGGCGACCGAGCTTTCGCTGACCTCGAAGTACAAGTCGGAATTCCTCGCCAACATGTCGCACGAGCTGCGCACGCCGTTGAACAGCATCCTGATCCTCGGCCAGCAGCTCACCGAAAACCCGGACGGCAATTTGTCGGCGAAACAGGTCGAGTTCGCCCGCACCATCCACGGCGCCGGCACCGACCTTCTCAACCTGATCAGCGACATTCTCGACCTCTCGAAGATCGAATCCGGAACGGTGACGGTCGACGCCGAGGAAATATTGACGTCGAGCCTGCTCGAGACCGTCGGCCGGCCGTTCAAGCACGAGGCTGAAAACCGCCAGCTTTCGTTCAACATCAGCGTCGACGAGAACCTCGCCCGCAGCATGGTAACCGACTCCAAGCGGCTGCAGCAGGTGCTGAAGAACCTGTTGTCGAACGCGTTCAAGTTCACGGCCGAAGGCGGCGTACGGCTGTCGGTGTCGGCTGCGGTCGGCGGCTGGAGCGCCGAGCACCCGATCCTGAACCATGCCCCCGCCGTCGTCGCCTTCGAGGTGACCGACACCGGCATCGGCATCCCGCCGGAAAAGCAGAAACTGATTTTCGAGGCGTTCCAGCAGGCGGATGCCGGCACCAGCCGGAAGTACGGCGGCACCGGCCTAGGCCTGGCCATTAGCCGCGAGCTTGCGAGCCTGCTCGGCGGCGAAATTCATCTGCGCAGCGCTCCCGGCAAGGGCAGCACTTTCATCCTCTATCTGCCACTGAAATATTCCGGACCCACCGTCGCGCCGCGGGCGCTTGCCCCGTCACCCTATCTGACGGCGCCGGCGCTGCAGGTCGCGGCGACCCAGGAGCGGGTGATCGAGCAACTGCCGGATGACCGGCTCAATCTCGAACCAGGCGATACGATCCTGCTGATCGTCGAGGACGATCCGCATTACGCGCGGGTGCTGATCGACCTCGCCCGCGACAAGGGCTTCAAGGTCCTGGTCGCCAATCGCGGCGCCGAGGCGCTTGATCTCGCCAAGCAGTTCCAGCCGACGGCGGTCTCGCTCGACGTGTTCCTGCCGGACATGCTGGGCTGGACCGTGCTGAGCCAGCTCAAGCACAACCCGCTGACCCGGCACATCCCGGTCCAGATCATCACGCTCGATGAAGACCGTCAGCACGCGCTGGCCCGCGGAGCGTTTTCCTTCGTCAACAAGCCGACGACGACCGAGGGCGTTGCCGCAGCACTCTCCCAGATCAAGGAATACGCCAAGCCGCGGCGCAAGCGCCTTCTGATCGTGGAGGACAATGCGGCGGAACAAATGAGCATCAAGGAACTGCTCGGTCACGAGGACATCGAAATCGTCACCACCGACACCGGCGCCGGTGCGCTTTCGATGCTTCGCGACAATCCGTGCGACTGCGTCGTGCTGGATTTGCGGCTGCCCGACATGAGCGGCTTCGAGGTGCTCAATCGGATCCGTAACGACGAGGCGCTGTCGAACGTGCCGGTCGTGGTGTTCACGGGCCGGGAACTTTCGGCGGAGGAAGACGCGGAACTCCACACCATGGCCCGAAGCATCGTGGTCAAGGGCGTGGAATCGCCGGAACGCCTGCTCGACGAAACGTCGCTGTTTCTGCACCGTGTGATCACGGAATTGCCGGTTGAAAAGCAAAGGATGCTCGAGAAGCTCAATAGTTCCGATGAGGATCTCGTTGGCAAGACCGCGCTCCTGGTGGATGACGACGCCCGCAACATCTTCGCGCTCTCGAGCGTTCTGGAGCGGCGCGGCATGAAGGTATTGACGGCGACCACGGGGCACGAGGCCATCGCACTGGTGGAATCGAATCCGAAGATCGCGATCGTGCTGATGGATATCATGATGCCGCAAATGGACGGCTATCAGACCATCGGCGTTATCCGGCAAAATCCGTCGTTTGGCCGCCTCCCGATCATCGCACTGACCGCCAAGGCGATGAAGGGCGACCGCGAGAAATGCCTCGAGGCCGGCGCTTCGGACTATCTGGCCAAACCCGTCAACACCGAGCAGTTGCTCCTCGCCATCCGTATGTGGCTCCACCGGTGACCGGCGAATGCAGATGATGGACCAAGAGAAAGTCAATATTCTTCTGGTGGACGATCAGCCGGCCAAGCTGCTCGCCTATGAGGTCATCCTGAAGGATCTCGGAGAGAACCTGGTCTCGGCCGCCTCGGGCCGCGAAGCGCTCGAGTTCCTGCTCAAGAACGACGTCGCCATCATCCTGGTCGACGTCTGCATGCCGGAACTCGACGGTTTCGAACTTGCCGCGATGATCCGTGAACATCCCCGCTTCCAGAAGACGGCAATGATATTCATCTCGGCGATCCAGGTCAGCGATATCGACCGGCTGCGCGGCTACGAGATGGGCGCTGTCGACTACGTTCCGGTGCCGGTGGTGCCGGAGGTCCTGCGCGCCAAGATCAAGGTGTTCGCCGAGCTCTATCGCAAGACCCGCCAGCTGGAGCGGCTCAACGTCGAACTCGAGGACCGGGTGCGCGCCCGAACCGCGGAGCTGGAAGATTCCCACGCGCGGCTGCTGGAAAGCGAGCAACGCCGGAGTCTGGCGATCGCCGCCGGAAAAATGGGATCCTGGGACTGGGATTGGGTCAACGGCGACTGGATGTGGGACGAGGGCCAGTATCAAATTCTTGGCGTCGACCCCGGCCGCTTCGAACTGACCCCGGCCAATATCCAGTCCGTGTGCCATCAGGACGACGTTCACAAATTGCACAAGGCCTGGGCCTCTTTCGCAAAGGGCGAAAAGTCGTACGAAGCCGAGTTTCGGATCATTCGCCCCGATGGCGAGGTGCGCTGGTGTATCGGGACGGCGGCGGCGACCACCGACAAGGACGGCCGTGTCATTCGCGTCAGCGGCGTGACCGTCGATATCACCGAACGCAAGCAGGCCGAAGAACGTCAAAACCTGCTTGCCCGCGAAGTCGATCACCGCGCCAAGAACGCGTTGGCGCTGGCGCAATCCATTGTCCGTTTGACGCGCGGCGAAAACGTTGAAAGCTACGTCCGTTCCGTCGAGGGACGGATCAACGCGCTCGCGCGCGTCCATACCGTGCTCTCGCTGTCGAGCTGGCAGGGTGCCGAGGTCGGCAAGCTGGTCGATGAAGAGCTTGCGCCCTATTCGATGGGCGATCAGATCGACTTGTGCGGCGCCGAGGTTCAGTTGCAGCCGGCAACGGCCCAAACGGTGGCTTTGGCCTTGCATGAACTCGTGACCAATTCGGCCAAATATGGTGCGCTGTCGACATTGACGGGCCGGCTTTCGGTGAGCTGGACGATCGAGGTAGACGTGCTCGACATCGTATGGACGGAAACCGGCGGGCCTCGGGTCGAGAAACCGATATCGCGGGGTTTCGGCACCAGGAGCGTAATCGCCAGCATCGAGTCACAACTCGGCGGGAAGGCCGAATTCGACTGGCGTGCCGAGGGTCTGATCTGCCGTCTCTCGGTGCCGCTCTTGCCGCACAACGCTGCGACCGATCAGCGTCCTCTCCGTGAGGTGGTTGCGAATGGCAATGGCGGCCGGCGCGCCGGACAATTGGCGGGGCCTTGACGGCCGAGGACCTGCTTACCGGGCCACCCCGGCAACGGCATTTGCCGATGGCCGGACCGCCTGCCGCGCCGCCTCGATGGCGCGGATCAGATCGTTCGGGCGAAACGGCTTTTGCAGGCAGACGATATCGGCAAGCGCAGGGGATTTCGGCAGAAAGTCGAGCGCCGTCATCCCGGAGATCGCGATGACGGGCAGATCGGGCACGCGTTGGCGCATCGTCGCGATGAGGTCCGAGCCATTGGCGCCCTGCAGGAAGATGTCGACGATCGCGAGATCGAAGCGCCCCTCTTCGAACGATTTCAGTGCCGCCGCAGCGGTCGCGGCCTCGACGATCTCGAACTGGTTGATGCGCAGCACGAGCGAAATCATCGTGCGCACGCCGGATTGGTCGTCAATCACAAGAACACGGGGCATCGAGAACTCCCGGATCGGTCGGGCAACAGCCTACGATGAAAATCCCGGACGAAGGCGCAACGCCACGCACATATTCAGCCTTTCGGTAAAGGCGCGGTTACTCCAACCTGGCCTTTCCGACCCTGAACCAGATGGGTAGTATTTAACCTTGAGTCGATTCCACCCGTCGTCATCGTGATGTAGTCTTTGATTCACAACTCCGTCCCCGGCACTCAGGCGAGCCGAATACGCCGCCTCGGTGGACAGATTAATGTGCGCAGTTTGAGTGCTGGTGCGACGGCGCGTTCGGAGACGACAATGCAGACGGCTGACGAACGCAACATCTTCCTTTCGACCTTGCCGGCGAGCGGCCGCGATCGCACCGCAGCGTTGGTCGTCGTCGGTATTTCGGCGTTATTGTTCGTATCTGCGGTGCCGTTTGCCGACGTCCCCCTCGCCCCTGTGCCGGCGTTCGTTGCGAGCTATCAATCCGCGCTCGCGATCAACGACCTCATCACGGCCATCCTGCTATTTTCGCAGTTCGCGATCGCGCGGTCACGGGCATTGCTGCTGCTGGCGAGTGGATATTTGTTCACGGCCGCCGCCGCGATCACGCACGCTCTCACCTTTCCCGGCCTGTTTGCACCCAACGGTTTGCTGGGCGCCGGTTCGCAGACCACGGTCTGGCTCTACATGGTCTGGCACGGAGTTTTTCCGCTGCTCGTGCTCGGTTACGCGCTGCTGAAAGCCAGGGACAACGGCACAAAAATACAGGGCTCGACGGGCGGTGCGATCGTTGCGAGCATCGTTGCGGTGAGCGTCGCGGTGTCGGCGTTCGCGTGGGTCGTCACCGCCCAACACGACCTTCTGCCGGTGCTGCTCAGCGGCGGTCACTACACTCCGGTCATGCTCGGCGTGGTATCGACGGTGTGGTGTCTCAGCCTCGGGACCCTCGCGGTGTTGTGGCTTCGCAAGCCCCATTCCATCCTCGATGTCTGGCTGATGGTGGTGATGTGCGCATGGCTGTTCGATATCGCGTTGTCGGCGATCCTGAACGTTGCGCGCTTCGATGTCGGCTTCTACCTCGGCCGCATCTACGGGCTGTGCGCCGCCAGCTTCGTGCTCGCCGTGCTGCTGGTCGACAATGTCGGCTTGCAGGGCCAATTGGCGCGTCTGCTCGGGACCTTGCGGCGGGAGGCTACCTCCGAAAGAAATCTGCGCACTGAACGCGAACGCCTTTTCAGCGCGGTCGTGGAATCATCCAACGACGCCATCATCACCCAATCGCTCGACGGCATCATCACCGCCTGGAACCGCGCCGCCGAGCGCCTGTTCGGTTTCATTTCGATCGAAGCTGTCGGCAGACCCATCGACATCATCGTCCCGCCGGACCGGCGCGCGGAGATTCGCAGCATCCTCGAGCAGATCGGCCGCGGCGAACGAGTCATGGATTACGAAACCGTGCGCACGCACAAGGACGGCCGTAACGTCGACGTGTCGCTGACGATGTCGCCGATCCGATCGCTTGCCGGAAACATCGTCGGCGTCTCCAAGATCGCGCGCGACATCACCGACAGCAAGCGGACGGAAAAGGCGCTCGATCAGGAGATCGAGGAACGGCGGCGCGTCTTCGAGACCTCGCACGACCTCATCCTCGTGACCGATACCGCCGGAAATTTCATCCAGGTCAGTCCGAGCGCCAAGGCCATTCTCGGTTACGATCCGTCCGAGATGATAGGACACAGCGCCGTCGACTTCATCCACCCCGACGACCTCGATAGCACACGCAGCGAGATGCGCGCGGCGCGGCGCGGGCAGCAAAAACGAAATTTCGAAACACGCTACGTCCACAAGGACGGACAGGCCGTCACCTTGAACTGGAGCGGCACCTGGTCGGAGCCGGCGCGACGGCATTTCTTCATCGGCCGCGATCTGACGGAGAAGCGGGCTGCGGAAGCCCAATTGCGGCATATTCAGAAGATGGACGCGATTGGCCAGCTGACCGGCGGCGTCGCGCACGACTTCAACAACATCCTGACCGTCATCACCGGAACCATCGGAATCCTCGAGGAAGCCGTCGCCAAGCAGCCCGAACTCGTCGCCATCACCAGGCTTATCGACGAAGCCGCCGAGCGCGGCGCCAACCTGACCAAGCATTTGCTGGCGTTTGCCCGCAAGCAGCCGCTACAGCCCCTTGAAGTCGACGTCAACGCGTTGGTGCTGGAGGCCGCCAAATTGCTGCATCCGACGCTCGGCGAGAACGTCGAGATCACGCCGCTGCTGGCCGAGGACGCGTGGACGGCGCTGGTCGATCCGAACCAGCTCACCACGGCGGTTCTCAACCTTGCCCTGAACGCGCGGGATGCCATGCCCAATGGCGGCAAGCTCGCGCTGGAGACCGGCAATATCTATCTCGACGAAAGCTATGCTGGCTTGCACAGCGAGGTCGCGCCCGGCAGCTATGTCATGGTTGCCGTCAGCGACACCGGCTCCGGAATTCCCGCCGACCTGATCGAACGGGTGTTCGATCCCTTCTTCACCACCAAGGAGGTCGGCAAGGGCACCGGCCTTGGGCTCAGCATGGTATTCGGCTTCGTCAAGCAGTCAGGCGGGCATATCAAGATCTACAGCGAGGAAGGCCACGGCACGTCCGTCAAGATGTACCTGCCGCGGGCGACCGGACTGAACCAGACCGCCGCCGAAGCCGCGATTTCCTCCAGCATCGAGGGGGGCACCGAGACCGTTCTCGTGGTCGAAGACGATTCGCTGGTGCGCCGTTACGTCATGACGCAGATCGAAAGCCTCGGCTACACCACGCTCGAGGCGGTCAACGCCAGCGAAGCCTTGCAGATCATCGATACCACGCCCTCCATCGATCTGCTCTTCACCGACGTGATCATGCCCGGCGTCATGAACGGACGCCAACTGGTCGACGAGGCGCTGAAGCGGCGGCCTGCGCTGAAAACCCTGTACACGTCGGGATATACCGAAAACGCCATCGTTCATCACGGCCGGCTCGATTCCGGCGTGCTGCTGCTGGCAAAACCCTATCGCAAGTCCGAACTCGCCAGAATGCTGCGTCTGGCGTTGGGCAGTTAAGGCACCCTCTGCATTTCCAGTCATTGCGAGGGGCAGAGCGACGAAGCAATCCATTCTTTCTTTGCCGGCGATCCATGGATTGCTTCGCTTCGCTCGCAATGACGGGAGAGACAGTCATCCCGACCCATCGGCAGTATTCCTGCGTCCTTGACGGTTGCTGCGTCGCTGGCGATAACCAGACGTCAAAGCTGCGGCTTCTGCACTGACGGAACAGTCTCTTGAAAAACCTCCTCACCGACATCGAAGGCGTCCGTGTCGGCCACGCCGACGACGCCAGGGTCGCCTCCGGCGTCACCGCTGTCATCTTCGACCAGCCTGCAATTGCCTCGATCGACGTCCGCGGCGGCGGCCCAGGACTCCGTGAGAGCGCCCTGCTCCAGCCTGAAGCCACGGTCGAGGCCGTGGACGCGATCACGCTCTCCGGCGGCTCCGCGCTTGGCCTCGATGCCGCGGGCGGCGTCCAGGCCTGGCTTGCCGAACGAGGGCGCGGCTTGCGCATTCGCCAAGCGGTGATTCCGATCGTACCGGGTGCAATCTGCTTCGATCTCCTCAACGGCGGCAACAAGGCCTGGGGACGATTTCCGCCGTATCGCGATCTCGCCTACGCCGCAGCGTGTGCGGCAAGCACCGATTTCTCCCTCGGCAGCGTCGGCGCCGGTCTTGGCGCCACCACCGCCAATTTCAAGGGCGGCCTCGGCTCCGCTTCCGCGCAAACCGAAGGCGGCGTCACGGTGGCTGCGCTCGCGGTGGTCAATGCCGTAGGCTGCGTGACGGTCGGCGATGGGCCGTGGTTCTGGGCAGCGCCGTTCGAGGTCGGCGGCGAATTCGGCGGACGGGGATTACCGCCCTCGTTCACAGCGGATATGTTGAAGGCGCGGCTCAAGGGCGGTCCGGATGCGACGTCTTCGGAAAACACCACGCTGGTCGTCGTGGTGACCGACGCCATATTGACCAAGCCCCAGGCCAAGCGACTGGCGATGATCGCGCAGACCGGCATGGCGCGGGCCATCTACCCCGTGCATGCGCCAACGGACGGTGATGTGGTGTTTGCGGCGGCGACCGGCAGGAAGCCGGTCGATCCGCTGCACGGCCTCACCGAACTCGGCATGGTCGCCGCCAACACGGTCGCGCGCGCGATCGCACGCGGCGTCCATGCGGCAGCCGCGCTGCCCTTTCCGGGCGCGCTACCGGCGTGGGCCGATCGCTTCGGCTAGGCCGCAGTCCGAAGTATCGTCGCCGGGTCTCTTCAGGCGCTGACGGAAACCGATGCGGTGGCCGAAGACGAGATCGCCTTGGCCTGGCGCTGGATCATCTGCTCGATGAAATTGTAGGACGAGGTCGCCGCACTCGACGAACTTCCTGACGCCGGCGACGTCATCGTCACCTTCGATCCGTCCGCATAGGTCAGTGACGTCGTCACCGAACCGTCGCTGTTGGTGACGGAGGTGCTGGAAGCGCCCTGCAGCGCCTGCATCAGCGGATCGGAGTTCGATCCTCCGGCGCCCGAGGTGTCGCCCGAACCGCCGGCCGCATGATGATGGTGATGATGACCCTTGCTGCCCTTCAACGCCGACGCCATTTCGCCGAGGCTGACCGAGCCGTCGCCGTCCTTGTCGAGTTTGGCGAACACGTCGTCAGCCTGCGCCAGATTGCTGCCACCAGCGCCGAGCGCCTTTTCGAATTCCGGTTTGCTGATCTTGCCGTCGCCATCGGCATCAATCCGGGAGAACAGGTCCTGCA
>Ga0310811_10003932_pt1 | contig 18714 bp, 16 predicted proteins | sample YCmetagenome_FD_207642 | JGI IMG/M metagenome (GOLD analysis project Ga0310811, IMG submission 207642) | Soil microbial communities from experimental microcosm in Duke University, North Carolina, United States - YC | ecosystem: Engineered > Artificial ecosystem > Soil microcosm > Unclassified ...
TGATCTGGTAGATCAACAGTCGTTACCATCCTGGATGAATGCACAGGGGAACAAGCCAGCAGCCCTGGACCCGTCTCAGGGACAGGGTATGCCATCATCCCCCACCTCACAGGCTTCAGCGCAACAAGGATTTTCTGCCTCTTCATTGGTAGATGCCAGCGCCTTGCCTCAGTGGATGCGTGAGGGAGGGCAGAACGTGAATAGTGGTAGCGCGGCTAATATGGGTGGCATGGGTGCCCAGAACCCATCGTGGTCAGCGGGTATGCCACCAATGCCTCAAACACCATCTCAATCTGCGCGATCAATGGCAAATAATGCCGCGCAACCATTTGCACAATCCCCGCTGGGAAACAATGCACCTCAAAGCAATGAGAACGTCGCGGCTTCATCATTTATTGATCAGAGCGCTTTACCTGAGTGGTTACGGACAGCAGATAAGCAGGCACAGCAGGGTTCATTGCAGCCGAACCAGAGTTTCCCTGGGACCCCAATGGTTTCGCAAGCAGGATCATATGCTACTCCACATCATGCGGATAATATTCGCGTACCCAATCGTCCGCGTAACGAAGTGAATACTACCGATACAAATGAGATTGCGGCGAATGTCTTCGCTTCAATGCTTGGCGTGGCATCCTCTACGCCAAATTATGCAACCCCACAATCGCAGCCCCAGACACAACAGGGGAATCCCGCGACTCAGTCTGGTCCGGGGCGTCAGGGGCAGGGGAGTATGCCAGATCCATTTGCAGGTCTTGGGGGTCAAGCTAATCAATCGCAACCGTTGTCACGCTCAGGCGTGTATAATAATCAGATAGGACAGAGTTCCTATGGGCAGATGGCATCCTCAAATGGGGGGCAAATGAGCTATTCTGGTATGGGGAATCAGGCAGGCCAATATGGTATGCCGATGAACCAGATGGGGCAGCCCGGTTCATCGGGTATGGGACAGATGAATCAAGGGAGCCTCGCTGGAATGGATCAGATGGGACAAATGCCTGGAGGTATGGGGAATATTCCTGTTCCAGGTGCAGTCCCCGGCACTCCAGCCAACATGAGTGGTGGTCTGCCACAAGGGAATGCTTCCATGAATCAAAGTATGTCAGGCATTTATGGGAATAATTATCAATCAAATGCTTCAATGAATAGTAGCAGTCCCTTAATGAATAGTAATATTGGTGGCATGCAGCAGCCAGGAAACAGTCCTATGTCTGGCGCACCAGCTTCTGCATATCAAAATTCAGAGGCAGCAGGCGATCAAAAGAATTCAAAAAAACGTGGACTATTTGGGGCTTTCCTGGATTGGTTGTCCCGTTAGTCTCAGAGCAAGAGGATACCAGAAATGTATACACAACCCTATCCAGAGGGTGGACAGGGTCCAACGGCGAAGAAGAATGCAATGGCTCCTAACTCCCTCCTGATCGCTGATTGTGGGGCTGTCCTGACGAAGGTTTCGCTTCTGGGCCTTGTTGAGGGGCAGTATCGTTTAATGGCTCGTGGGGAGGCCCCGACAACACTCAAGCCTCCCCTTGAGGACATCGCCGAAGGTATTATTCAGGCTATTCAAACAATTGAGTTTATTACTGGTCGAAAACTGGTTGAGAATAAACAAATTTTGGTACCTGAGCAGCCAAATGGTGATGGTGTTGACCTGTTTATTACAACGATCAGTGCTGGTGATCCGCTCCATCTTGGAGTTATGGGCGCGGTAAGTCCAGCTTTGGAGCAGCTTTCTGCACAGGCTGTTTCTGGTTTATATGTTCAGGAGCAGAAAATCCCTTCTCCTTCCTATGTTGCGGCGACGACGCCTCTAAATGTTGCGGTAGGTGCAGGAGGGCAGATTAATCCTGCCTCCAAATGGACGCAAGAACTTCTGGCAAAGGAATGGAAGTTACAGCTTGACCGCCTTCGTGAGCTACAGCCACATGCTGTTCTGATCGTGGGGATGGCGGATGGGCCTGCTGGTCCGACTCCTTTGCAGGAGGCTTGTCAGTTAGTAGTGAATGCTGCCCGTGAGGGAGCACTGGTAACCAGCACTGGTACGACTCCAACAGGGACGCCAAAATTGTTTCCAGTGTTCTATGCTGGCGCACCTCAATATGTAGAGGCAGTGCGACGTATGGTGCAAGGGGTTGCTGAAGTGACTCCACTGTCTCCTCTGGTTGCGCAGGAACAATTAAGTGATATCGGTTCTTTGTTGAGTACATTGCATGAGCAAGAGGTAATGCAAAAAATACCAGGGTATGACCGTTTGCGTTCCTGGACTTCTACCGTTCCTGTCTCTTCTACTACATCATTAAGTAGCCTGGTGCGTTTCCTGGCGCAGCATTATGCGATGAATGTCACCGCAGTTGATGTTGGTGGGTCAACAACAACTATTATGCTGGCAGGTGAACAGGGTGAGTTTATCCCTATGGTGAATATGGGGATCGGGGTTGGGACTCATATAGGTGATATTTTGCAACGAGTGGGGTTGCAACGCATCGCTCGCTGGTTACCGTTTCCAGTGACGGAAGGCGAAATCCGTGAGTTTGTGTTAGACCATATGTTGCATCCGCAGGTGGTTTCCACTGAGGCGCGGGCATTGCAGATTATGCAGGCTTTTACCCGTGAGGCGATTGCATTGACTGTCGAGTCTGCACAGTTTCAAGCCACTGAGGTTCCCAATGCAGATCTTATTTTAGCAACTGGTAGTGCTCTGGCACATGCCCCAAAATTTGGTCAGGTTGTGTTGATGTTATTGGATGCGTTACAACCACGTGGTGTGACGTCAATGGTGATTGATAATGCCATGCTCATTTCAACGCTTGGGGCGGTTGCGACTGTTGCGCCTGTAGCAGCGGTACAGGTTAATGAGAATGATGCTGTCTCGCATCGTCTTGGTACGTGTGTTATTCCTTACGGAGACGTACGACCGGGTGAACTGGCTGTGCGCGTTGGGGTAGAATATAGTAATGGTAAACAAGTTACAATTGATGTGATGGGGGGGACAATTGAAGTTATCCCTCTACACAGTAATGAACAAGCATTACTAACGTTATTCCCTGCTCCAACGGTCGATGTGGGGCTTGGTCCTGGTGAGCGTGCTCGTGCGGCTGAAGAGATTGACGGTGGGCTGGTTGGCCTTATTGTTGATGCTCGTGGTCGCCCGTTTCATTTGCCCACAAATGAAACAGAGCGTCAGGCCCGCTTGCTGCAATGGGCACAGGTTCTAGGAGCGAATTAGGAAAAGATTGTAGAACGGGAGGTGTACGGCCATGACCTATCCTCTGGGGTGGCCTTTACTTCCACAGTTCAGAGTCAAAAGAGAACGTTGGCCCGGCAAGTATCGCACAAAAGGTATTCCTCTGGTGTATCCCGGTCAGGAAGTGGTTCCTGATCAGCTTGTATTACGTCTGGAACAAGACGAGCAAGCGATGCCGACAAGAGAGGGGAAGGTTGCGAATCCTGATCATCAGCCTTCTGCCTCTCCCGCAAGTCAGCCACAGATATTACAGGAGAATGTGCCTGCAGGTTTGCGTGGTCGGGTTGTCGGTTTTACTCCTCGTGGTGGTGTTGTGATTGAGAGTAAGGTTGCTGTTTTACAGGGTGTGGTTGGTTCAGGTATACAGGTGGCAGGTGTGGTAACTCCCTGGTCGGGAAATAGTGAAACGGATACGATGCCATCAATTCCTCCTGGTGCGATTCTTGTTGTGCCTGGCCCTCTGTCGCTCTTGTTACTTCGTCAGGCGATCAATTCAGGGGTAGTTGGGATTGTCGCAAGTAGTATTTCGCTACCGGACCTGGAAGGATTTCTTCGTACTGACTATTTGCAAATGGTATATGCGGATGATATGGAACTGGTACAGAGTGGCTTTGCTCCGATAACGCTGCTTTGTACGGAGGGTATTGGCGTTTTGCCAATGTCTCCGCGTACCTGGCAGATGTTGCAGCACTATGCTGGCTCCATTGCTTTGCTCTCAGGCGCTACCTCGTTGCGTTATTCTATCTTCCCTGAACTTCTCATCTCACTATCTCTGGCTGAGACTCCACAAAACTGGCAACCAGTACAACCGGACACTTCATTGGCACTTGGGGTGCTGGTACGCATTTGTAGCGGTAGGTATGCCGGAGTTATCGGTTTTATTGATTATTTTTTCGTTTATGAACAGTCTTTTTCCTCAGGTGTTCGTGCTCAGGCAGTACGGGTAAGAATGGAAGATGGGACTTTTTGTGTGGTACCTCTATTATCAGTAGAAAGAATTGCGTAGACTTATCCACAATTTGCTGAAGTTATCCACATGTTCTACTAAAATATGTGGATAACTTCTTTATATTCTAACACACGATATGCTGTAGTAAGCAATCGTCAACACCGCTTATATACGACTCGTGAAGTCGCCACATTGCAGGTAGGTGAAAGTTGATTCTTACAGTGAAACCATGCAAACTGTCAGGCGACTTCACGCAGACGATTGTACGGCATGCTATTACGATAAAATCAACGAATGCCCCTGCATATCCTGGGGTTGTGGAATACCCATAATCTGTAAGATGGTTGGGGAGACGTCTGCCAGGATGCCATCGTTGCGTAAGCGTGCTTGCGCGAATTGTGGTGAAACCAGATATAGTGGTACGGGATAGGTTGTATGTGAGGTGAATGGTTTCCCCGTACCATATTCGATTAACTGTTCCGCGTTGCCATGATCCGCTGTAATCAGGACACTGCCACCAACCGCCAGCGTGGCATCAACGATTCTGCCTACACATTCATCGACTGTTTCGACAGCTTTTATGGTGGCATTAATGACGCCTGTGTGACCAACCATATCAGCGTTTGCGTAGTTCATAATGACAAGATCATAGTCGCGGCTCTGAATACGTTCGATAGCTGTATCCGTAATGCCACGAGCACTCATCTCAGGCTGAAGATCATACGTTGGAACTTTGGGTGATGGGACAAGGATACGATCCTCACCAGGAAAAGGGACCTCACGTCTGCCATTGATAAAGAATGTGACGTGAGCATATTTCTCGGTTTCCGCTGTATGGAATTGTGACATCGCGCGATCTGAGATGACACGGGCTAATGGCATCTCGACTTCATCCGCTTTGTATGCGACTGCCGCGTTCAGTCCCTCTTCATATTGAGTCATCATCACGAATGTCAGATCCTTAAACATTGACTCGCGATTAAATTTACCCTCAGCCTGAGGTGGTAAATCCTGCATTACGAAGGCTTTTGTCAATTGGCGTGCGCGATCAGGTCGGAAGTTATAGTGGATAATCGCATCACCATCCTGTACTGTGGCGATCGGATGGTCTTCTTCCATAATGACCGTCGGCAAAATAAATTCATCGGTGATGTTATTGTCATATGATTGTTGGATGGCCGCAAGGGCTGATGATGCCTGCTGTCCTTCGCCGCGTGTCATAGCGAAGTAGGTAGAGCCAGTACGATCCCAGCGGTTATCACGATCCATTGCATAGTAACGTCCGGTGACTGTCGCGACGCGAGCAGGATGTGCGCCACCAATCTCCTGTGCGCGAGCTTCCAGACGGCGCATAAATTCGATACCGCCTGTAGGGGACGCATCACGACCGTCTGTAAAGGAATGGATATAGACGCGTTCCAGATTGTGTGAGGCGGCGAGGCGTAACAGTGCTTCTAGATGGCTTTCATGCGCATGAACACCACCGTTACCAAGCAAACCACAAATATGTAGTTGCGATTGATTTTTCTTGACATGCTCAATGGCTTGTAAGAAAGCCGGGTTGGTAAAGAAGCTACCATCTTCGATAGACTCACTTACGCGGGTGAAATCCTGTAGGACTCGTTTACCTGCTCCAATGTTCTGGTGCCCCACCTCTGAATTGCCCATCTGTCCATCGGGTAAGCCTACTGCTTTCCCAGAGGTACGAATCGCTGTATGTGGCCATTCGCGTGCAATTTTATCGATATGAGGGGTGCTTGCCAGTGCAATAGCATTGCCTTCATGGCGTGGATTTATTCCCCATCCATCCATGATGATCAGTACAAAAGGGCGTCGCCCAGAAGATGATGTACTCATGTGCACTCCACGATTTTCTTTGCAAAAGATATATAAATTACTTCTCTTCACATTGTAGCATGAGCATGCCGAGGCTCCAAAGGACTATTTCCCTATGATTATGGCTGAATTATCGTGCTTTTTGTCTGCTTTCTCTGCCAGAGAAAGTATTGTATCCCATTAAGAGTTTGCATCGTGTCCTTGTGTATAAGAAGTTTTGCTTGAAGATGAGTTTATAAGTGTATAATAAGCTACAATAAAGGAGATAGATTATGACAGTGGCTTTGTTATGGGTATATATTGGCATTCTGACCGTTCTGTTTCTTGTTGCATTGGTTATCATTGGGGTGGCAATGATGCGGACACAGAAAAAGGGTTCTCGTGTTTCTTCTGAGACGGCGCCGATTCCAGATGCAAGTCATCGTAATACTCATACACGGGTTGATAGTCCTACTCCTGATGCTGGTGGATATCAGCCGAATGGGGAGCATAACTACAATAGCACACCATCCCATTCTGATGTCAGACGACACATTTCATAAGAGCTGTGATTGTTTGTTTATGTAGAATGGATTGGATTGCATCTCCACTTATACGTTTGTATAGGCAGAATGTGTTCCTGTGAAATATGTTGAGATATCCGCAAAGTGTCAGGTGAAGGACCACTACCGCTTTCCACACAACACGCCTACCTCTTGAATGATCTGGTGTCTATGCGTTTGACTGTGTGATTTGCCAGGAACCAGCTAGGGATAGCTTGTTTTGAGATTTGTTTACGTTACCCTGAAGTTGATAATAGGGATAGCGGGAAAGGATTGCAATGGGCAACGTCTATTCTCACCATCCAAAGAGGGTATGGTATAAAGCTGTACTGGCTATGCTGGCCACTCTTTGTTTGATTTTGCTCTCTTCATTTACGGCCCTGGCGAGTACGGTGAATATTTATGATCAAGGGAATATTCTCAACGATTCCCCGGTTCAGAAAGCGGCGGCGCAGCTATCGAAGCCTATCAGCATTTATACTGTGCCGAACTTTACTGGCTCGAATACTGCTTTTGCGAATGAAGCGAAAAGTGAGATCTCCAATCCTAATCTTATTGTGATAGCGATTAAACCGCATTATGTAGCGGTTGTTGGTGGCAAAAACGTTGGCTTATCGCAGAGTCAGTACAATGATGCGGTAAATGCATTTATCAACAGTTACAAAAGCAATCAGAACTATACTACAGCTACTGTGGCTGCTATAAACTCCCTGAAAGGGAGCCTGAATGGTGGCCTCTTTAGCTCTGTTGGCAGTAATGCTGGCATAGGTTCCTCCTGGTTCAATAATTGTCTCTGTTGTGTGGGTGTTTTACTATTGCTGCTTCTTGCTGGATTTGTGTTTGCCCGTCGACGTCGGGGGCCGGGTGCTGGATTTGGCAATTTGTTTGGTGGTTTTCGTCGTCCACGACCTGGATATGGTCAGTATAACGATCCTAATTATCAGGGACCGTATCCACCCAATTATCAGGGACCATACCCTCCTAACTACCAGGGACCATATCCTCCTCAAGGTGGTGGTATGAATCCCTGGGCCGCAGGTGGTCTTGGGGCTGCCGCAGGTGGTTTGTTTGGTTATGAGCTAGGCAGGCAGTCTGGAGAACGTGAAGAGCGTGATCGAGATTATAATGATGGCGGTGATTATGGTGGCGGCGCAGGTGGTAGCTTTGGGGAAGATGGTGGCTTCGGGGGTGATAATGGCGGTGACTTTGGTGGCGGCGCAGGTGGTAGTTTCGGAGGAGGAGATGGCGGCTTCGGCGGCGGTGACGGCGGCTTCGGAGGAGATGGAGGAGGTTTCGGAGGAGATTCCGGAAATAATGATTTTGGTGGAGGAAGTGGTGGGAGCTTCTAAAGCTTATGAGGCAGACGCCATGTAGAAATAATGTGAAAGAAAGGGAGCCAAGTCAAACAGGCTCGGCTCCCTTTCTTTTTGCCTTTGAGAGGCTAATCTTGCGTAGGTGGCTGCTGATGAATAGGGCGGCGACCGCTACGACGTACCAGTTCCGCGACTCTTAAACGATGGAGTTCGCGTTGGAGGATGGACTGCAACTCGGCACGTTCAGTATTTGAGCGTGTCTCACTCAGTCGTTCCTGCGCGAGCCGTCTCGCTTCTTCGGCGCGAGCTGTATCGATGTCTTCCGCATGTTCTGCTGTATCAGCCAGTACCGTAACTTGATCATTTGAAACTTCGAGGAAGCCGCCAGAAACAAAGATTGTTTCCTCGCCACCGCCAAGTTTCACGATCAATGGACCAGCGCCAAGCAGGGCCAAAAGAGGAGCGTGTCGTGGTAGAATACCAAGCTGTCCTTCTGATCCAGGAGCATCAACAATCTCGGCTTCTCCACTATAGAGCGCACGCTCGGCGGTCACTACCTCGACATGCAGAGTATTGCGTGTCGCCATAGTTTAACCCTTCTTCTGATCTGAATTGTAATCTTCGATAACGTCTTCGATAGCGCCTTTGAGCAGGAAGTAGTTCTCAGCGATATGGTCGACATCACCATTCAGGATAGCCTGGAAGCTACGAATGGTATCCTTCAAGCTAACATATTTACCAGGATGGCCTGTGAAGACCTCAGCAACGGTGAATGGCTGTGAGCAGAAACGCTCCAACTTACGAGCACGAGCCACGATCAATTTATCGTCGTCCGACAACTCATCAACACCGAGAATGGCAATGATGTCCTGCAACTCTTTATAGCGTTGAAGAACTGTCTGAACGCCACGTGCGGTATCATAATGCTCCTGTCCGACAACCTGTGGATCGAGAATGCGGCTGGTCGAAGCCAGTGGATCAACAGCAGGGTAGATACCTTTGGCTGCGATAGCGCGTTCCAGCACGATTGTGGAGTCAAGGTGAGCAAATGTTGTCGCTGGGGCAGGATCAGTATAGTCGTCAGCAGGGACATAGACAGCCTGCATCGACGTAATTGACCCCTCACGTGTTGACGTGATGCGCTCCTGTAATTCGCCCATTTCCTCAGCCAGATTTGGCTGATAACCTACAGCGGAAGGCATACGACCGAGCAGAGCGGATACCTCAGCACCAGCCTGTGTGAAACGGAAGATGTTATCAATGAAGAGCAGAACATCTTTATGTTCCTCATCACGGAAATACTCCGCCAATGCCAGACCAGTCAGGGCAACGCGCAGACGGGAGCCAGGAGGCTCGTTCATCTGACCAAAGACCATTGCCAGCTTGTCGATTACGTTGGCTTCCTGCATTTCATGATACAGGTCATTGCCCTCACGGGTACGCTCACCAACGCCAGCGAACACGCTAAAACCGCCGTGACCTTTAGCGATATTATTGATCAGTTCCTGAATAACGACGGTTTTGCCAACACCAGCACCACCGAACGCACCAACCTTACCACCTTTCATGAAAGGGGCAATCAGGTCGATAACTTTAATGCCAGTCTCGAACACTTCAACGTCTGATGACTGATCCTCAAGGTTAGGGGCTTCACGGTGAATAGGGTAGCGTGGAGCATCCTCAACCTCTGGCTTATTATCGATGGCGCGACCCAGGACGTTAAAAATACGACCAAGGGTCTTTGGGCCAACAGGAACAGAGATAGCGGCACCTGTATCATAGGCATCAGCACCGCGCTCCAGGCCATCGGTAGGACCCATAGCGACACAGCGGACCCAGTTATTACCCAGATGCTGTTCGACTTCAAGGGCGAGATCATCGTTAGAACCGGATGGTCGGGTCACAACCATATTGTAAATCTCTGGAAGCTGATCGGCAGGAAATTCGACGTCGACGACAGCGCCCAGGACTTGCACGACTTTGCCCTTCGTACCAACTTGTTGTGTTACTGCCATGTGTTTCTCCATTGTAGGGGGAATGGACTTTGCTCCCCCTACCTTTACATCTCGCTAGAGTGCTTCCGCGCCAGCGACTACCTCTAAAATCTGCGTTGTGATATTCGCCTGACGGACCTTGTTATACGTTAAGTTGAGATCTTGTACGAGTTCGTTTGCGTTATCGGTCGCGTTCTTCATTGCCACCATCTGGGCTGAGTACTGGCTAGCCAGCGATTCGAGCAAGGACTGATAGACCTGTACATCGACATAGCGTGGCAGCAAGGCTTTGAAGATCTCAGTAGCGTTTGGCTCGTAAATATATTCACTCGTCACGCTTCCTGATGTTTGATCTTCCTCCTCTTCCTCCTCTGGTGGTTGTACGGGCAGCAACTGAATAGTTGTTGGTCGCTGCGTCACAGTGTTAACGAACTTGGCGTAGACCAGATAGACAACGTCGACCTCACCCTTGACAAACGCATCAACCGCGACCTGTGCGATCGCTGATGCATCCGATAGGGAGGGATGGTCGCCATAATTGGTAAACTCGGCGATTAGATTCTGTTCGGTACGGACAATGAAGTCACGTCCTTTACGTCCGACGCCAACAAAGCTTACCCCTGGATTGCGTCCCTGTCCTGTGAAGTGCCTGCGCTGCTCAAGAGCTGTTGCTGCTGCCTGGCGATTCAGGTTTGAGGGCAGGGCACCACAGAGTCCACGATCAGGTGAGATCAGGATGATGCCAATATTGCGAACCGGTCGCTCTTTCAGCAATACCAGTTCGTCTGATACGTCAACGCCACCGGCGGCAGCGACTTTCGCCAGACGCGATACCAGAGCACGGATCTGATCCGCGTATGGACGTGCCTGTTGCACACGGTCTTGTGCCCGGCGCATTTTGCTACTCGCTACCATCTGCATGGCTTTTGTGATTTTTGCCGTGTTTTTAACCGAACGAATGCGCGACCGAAGTTCTCGGAGTGATGGCATAGTATCTGCCTCCTAGCGCTTCTGTTCTGCTACAGTTGGGGCTGCGGTCTGACTGTAATCTTTGATGGCAGCATCAAGCTTTTTCATCAGATCTGGACCCATTTTTTTGCCGCCACGAACTGCAACTTCGATGATTTCGTTCTGTACTTCTTGATAGTTGGCATCCATGAAACGGTAGAAACCGGATTCCCATTCAGCAACTTTATCCAGTGGAACTTCGTCGAGGAAGCCGTTGGTCGCTGCATAAATGATCATGATCTGCTTTTCAACCGCGACTGGTTGGTACTGCGGCTGCTTCAGGATCTCCAACAGGTGGCGACCGCGTTCGATACGACCTTTCGTCGCAGCATCCAGATCCGAGGAGAACTGAGCAAATGCCTCAAGGTCGCGGAACTGGGCAAGGTCCAGACGCAGTGTACCTGCTACCTGGCTCATGCCTTTTGTCTGAGCACTACTACCTACGCGGGAGACGGAGATGCCAGTGTTCAACGCAGGGCGCTGACCAGCATTAAACAGGTCGGTTTCCAGGAAGATCTGACCATCAGTGATTGAGATCAGATTGGTTGGGATATACGCTGATACGTCATTTGCTTTTGTCTCAATGATTGGCAATGCGGTCAATGAACCACCGCCATAATCTTTGTTCAGACGTGCGGCACGTTCCAGCAGGCGGGAGTGCAGATAGAACACATCACCAGGGAATGCTTCACGTCCCGGAGGGCGGCGAATGATCAGCGAGATGTTACGATAGGCTTCCGCGTGCTTGGTCAGATCATCATAGACGATCAGAGCATCACGACCGCTCTCCATGAATTCCTCACCCATCGCACAACCGGCATATGGGGCCAGATACTTCAAAGGAGCAGGATCAGAAGCACCAGCAACAACCATGATAGTGTATTCCAGCGCGCCATGCTCTTCCAGAATCGCACGGGTACGTGCAACGTTGGAATTCTTCTGGCCGATCGCGACGTAGATACAGATCAGGTCTTTGCCCTTCTGGTTAATGATCGTGTCGAGCGCAACAGCAGTCTTACCAGTCTGGCGGTCACCGATGAGCAATTCACGCTGACCACGACCGATAGGAATCATGCTGTCGATAGCTTTGATACCAGTCTGGACAGGCTGGCTCACCGACTGACGGGTAATAACGCCAGGAGCGATACGCTCTACCGGGCGGAATTTGTCAGTGCTGATGGGGCCGCGCTCATCCAGTGGCTCTCCCAAAGGATTCACGACACGGCCGAGCAAAGCGTCGCCGACTGGAACTTCAATGATACGTCCGGTAGTACGAACTTCATCATCTTCACGAATATGTGTATAGTCACCCAGGATTGGGCAGCTGACCGTCTCTTCTTCAAGATTGAAGGCCAGGCCAAATAATCCCGTACGGGGGAATTCTACCAGTTCAAGATACTTTACATCCTGAAGGCCATAAATGCGAGCTACACCGTCTTGTACCGAAATTACGGTACCCACACTGGCTGTGGAAGTAGTGTTGCCACCAAAGCCTGCGATGTTTCTCTCAATGATGGCACTGATTTCATCAGCCCAAGATGCCATCTTTATCCTCCTAGTGTTTCCTAGTGGCTTGTTACAGTTGTTGTATGTTTATAAGTATTTATCATCTTATTCTATCTCAAAGTACTGCTAGCGGTGAGATAGAAGACACTGGTTGACGGAGAAAGTACGTTCAACTCTCAATCCGTCAAAGTTGTCGTTTCGATGCTTGTGATCGGGAAATAGCCCCGGTGGTGTTTGCTGTTTCTGCTTATTTGCCAGCCGATGCCAGACTCTCAGGTGAGAAATCCAGTGCATTGGAGGCAACACCGCTGAGTAAATCCTGATGAAGCGCATGCAAGCGATAGCGAACACTACTATCAATCACTTGATCTCCAACACGAGCGATAATACCACCCAGGATATTTGGATCGATCTGCGTATGCATAATGATCGTTTTACCTGTTTGACGCTCAAGCATCCGTTTGACAACAGCCTGTTGCGACTCGTCCAACTGCGCTGCTGATGTGACAGTTGCCACCGCCTGATTGCGATAATCAAGCACGAATTGTTCGAACTCTCTGGCAATAGCGGGCATAACATCGACCAATTCGCGCTGGACGATCAGCAGTGCAAGATTGAGCGATGTCGGCAGTACATGAGGACCTACGTTTTCACGCAACGTAGACTCTTTGCGCTGTGCAGGTACTTTGGGTTCTTTTAAGAGATATGCCAGCTTGCGCTGGGAAAAAAGCTCCGCAATCCCCTTGATGTCTTCGAGTGTGCGGTCGATAGAATTTTGTCGCCGCGCAATCTCAAACATCGCTTCTGCATAGCGCCGCGCAATCGCTCCTTTAAGCATTAGTTATTCCTCGATTGGTCACTGGATGTGACAAATTCTTCTACCAGACGGCGGTTATCATTAGAGTCGACGGATCGGCTAATGACTTTGGTCGCCGCATTGATTGACAGGTTGACTACTTCACGGCTCAACTCCATGCGGGCACGAGCAGCTTCCTGGCGAATACGAGCAACTTGCTGTTCGCTGATCTGCTCTGCACGTTCACGAGCTTCTGCCTCGATTTGCTGTGCAACCTGCTGCGCACTTTTGCTGGCACGGTCAATGGTCTCTTGCGCCTGGCGTCGGGCGTCGAGCATAATCTGCTCCGCACGACTGGTTGCTTCTGCCAGTTCCTGTTTCGCTTTTTCCGCGTTCTCGATCCCTTCACGGATTAACGCCTGCCGTTTGTCCAGTGTGCGGTTCACAACAGGCAGGAAATATTTCCAGACGATGACGAGGGCGATGATGAAGCTGATTAACTGTGACAGAAATGCCCAAGCGTTGATACCAAGACCGCCGTTGCTTGCAGCAGCTATAATCATTGTATCTTGCTCCTTAATGGCGAATGCTTACCGCAATCCTTTGTACGTAACACGGAGACGCAGCATGATCTGTTCTCTTTGACTACGGAAATAGAAGGGAAGAGGAACGATAAGATCAACGCACTACGTCTCCACATTACATGTTTCGTGTTCGGATCGTCAGTATTACTGGACAAACATGATCAGCAATGCGACAACCAGGGCGTAAATAGCGATAGCTTCGACGAACACAATACCCAGGATCATATTGGTCTGAATGGTTGGGGTTGCCTCTGGGTTGCGACCGATGGCTTCCATTGCGCGGCTAGCCAGAATACCGATGCCGATACCAGGGCCGATTGCACCAAGACCAATAGCAAGACCAGCTGCGAGCAGTGTTGTACTCATAACGAAAGAACCTCCTTAAGGTTGCAAGCGATATATTAATTTCAAATGAAATCGAACATGATGATATGCAATCGCAGAAATACTGCGAGAAGCAACAATGTTAGACGTTGGCGCTACTCAGATTTGTTGGTGTTTTCCCTTCATTTCTGGCCTCTTCGTACTCCTTTATGCCTTCATGCACATCATCTTCTGAGTGCTGGTGGCTGGTTGTACCAATGGTCATAAAGAGCAAGCTTAAGAAGGCGAACACAAATGCCTGGATGGCACCGACAAAAATCTCGAATGGGATAAAGGCAATGTTGATGACTACTGGTATCAGATACGCGAAGACGGCTAAAAGCACGCTACCCGCGAAAATGTTACCAAATAGACGGAATGCAAACGAGATGAGGCGTGCAAGTTCACCGATGAATTCCAGGATGCCGACGAAGACATCGATAAGACCCATCGGGCCTTTTCTCACAATTTCCCCAAATCTCAGGTATTTGCTCAGGTGTTCCTTTGGACCCAACATTGCAAATCCAAAGTATTGTACCAGAACCATGGCAACAACAGCTAACGCTAATGTCATATTCAGGTCAGTTGTTGCCGGACGAAGCCAGGGGATAATCTTATTGGAGTCTGCCCCGAACAATAAAAAGCCCAGCACTGGCTGCTGAGTTACCGCACCTCCCTGCGTGTCATTACTGATCGTACCAATCGTATCAACGCCTGGAATGACATCGATTAAGTTAGCAATGAGGATAAAGAAAAAGAAAGTGAAGACGATCGGGAAAAACTTTTTCCCTTTTTCTTTGCCTGCCACACTTTCCACTAAATTTTGAAATGCCTCAACTAACCATTCAATAGCATTTTGCCATCCTGATGGAATCAGATCTCTTCGGCGTGTTCCTAACGCAAGCAGAACTACTAAAATAATAATAGCAGTCCATGTGTCTAATAGTGTATTGCTTACCTGAAACCCACCAATGTGAAATAAGTTATCAGGAGCAATTTCTATATTAGGAAGTTTCCACAGCACTCGGCTTTCCTCCCTATGATATGCCGAGCTTTGCAGGGCCTGTTTCGTGTTTGCGGGTCCCGTCGGGCCTATAGAAAGACACTTTTAAATAAACGGTAAGCTCCATAAATCCCCGAGATCAGGCCAAGCAGTAGCCCGAGAAGTAAAAACAATGATCTGGTATGTAAGTAGCCATCCAGGAGATGCCCTAGATAAGCTCCAGCAGCGATGGGGACGGCCATTGTGAAGCCCATTCCGCTCAATGCCCCCAACTTGCCCAGCACAGAAGGGGAAGGCGGCGTATTTTTCATCCTTTGCAAATCCCATCTGTTTTCACTCAATTATACCAGTCGGATTATAGCACACCGTGCAATATAGATGCAACATTAGATACACTTTTTGCAATACTAAAAAAGGCTATACTTACTAGTGCCGTTCTTTGCCCTTTGAACCTACGCTATTTGTTCTATCTTCTCTCTAAATGTTGCTGTTGTTTTATCTCTATTTTGCATTTCCGATAGTAGTATTCCTGCATTCTTTCGATTGCATTAGAGAAAGAATTTATAGTTAAATACCACAGAGTCGCATTTTCTGCGATATTTATAGGAATTCATCGTGATATGGGATTACGCATGATTTATGCGGATGATAGTATCGCCTGCTTTTTCTGGATAACCTGTTGGCTAACATATCAATGTTATCACTTTATCACATTATGTTCCTATATGGGAATATCAAATCCCTTGAATCTTGTCGGATTGTACTATGAATAGACAAATTGAATTTTGTCTCGAACTGTAATGGTATATCTTTATTTCTGACAGCACATAAAAATATACTCCGCAGTTCCCATGGCTATTTTTTTGTCTGCGCATAGTGTTTGCGTTATCTGTTGACGGATACTATTGCGTTGGTGATAGGGTGGCGATAAATTGGGCCTCATCGATAGGTTCTCCATCAGACCGGCAGAGGCGAATATATCCCTGACGTAGCAGTGTGTGCAGGGCATGTATCAGGGCTTTATTGTTGAGTTGTGTGATTGCCGCCAGGCGTGAGATGTTTTTTTGTCCATCAATAGCCAGATAGAGACGGCGGAGCTGTCTGTCTATCAGTTCTTGTGTTGCATCTGCGTAACGGATGCGCTGGGGAACTAACGATGCCAGTGTGGTTGCCGGTAACTCTTTCTGCGGTTCCACTGACAGGGGAGTATCGTAGAGCAACCGGTGTTTGCGGGCCAGAGGGATAGTATGCTCTATCATATATCCAATTGTTGGTATAAGACGCATCGCTGGTGTCTGGCGTGTAAAGAATGAAACTATCAAGGTAAGTGGTGAGGCAATATAATCATTGGTAGTATTATTCGGTATTGGTGGTAAGAACGTTGGATTATAAATGTAGTAGCAGCCCCAATAATGAAGGTTATGTAGAGTAAGCAGATTTGCCTGATAGGGAGAAAAAATTGCCCGGGCCGGTTGTGGTAACATCCCACGATGAGCATCGAATGCTTGTCTGGTGATTTCTGTAATGTGGCGATTGGCGACAACATGGAGTGGTAGCGCTTGCTGACGCGTAGCTATTGCGCGTAATGTTATGAGTTGTTGTTTGTTTTTCGTCATCTGTAATGCCCAGCATTGCACAACATCTACATATAACTGTTGTGCAATGGTATAAGAGAGCCAGGAAAATAGTTCATCAATGTGCTTGGCTTTAGTGGCCTGATGTGAAAGATTTGCGAGGATAATGCTTTTTTGCTGGTTGAAAAGAAGTGTGGAATTGTGTTCCTCCGCGTGTGTTGTTGTACTGATGAAATGTGCGTTACTTCCCACGTGTCCCCCCCCATATCTGTACAATCATTGTATTATTCTTGTTTGAAATGTTTGAAATACAAACGAGAATAGTCTGAGCTATGAATAACAATAACATATATTAGATAAAAATGCGTTAAGATGACATTAAGAAATGGTTTATCATACTATTGTAAGGATAGGCAATATCGGATAGACTGAGGAGAGGGAGTAGCATTCATCTGACATCATGTGTTTTACAGGTATCCATACGTACTCAAAGACAGTGGGGCCGGCTCAGATATATGGAGGAGCATAACGAGGCCCATGTGGAGGGAGAAGATGATGGGAAACAGTCTGAAAGTAGTCAGTACGTTTCGGTTTTCCTTGGATGCGCAGAAAGTACTTCGTCAGGCGGCACAATCTGATGTTCTGTGTATTAATAACGTTGATGATTTACGAGCCAGCCTGCATGATGCTGAGATTCTCTGTGCTTACTGGTTGCCGCAAGACTGGCGTGATCTGGCTCCTCATCTGACATGGTTACAGGTTTCAGGAGCAGGTGTCGATGGTTTACGTTCGACAGGTATTTTAGATGAGGGTTGCCCGGTTGTGGTAACGACCTCAGTGGGGATTCATGCGATTGCTATCGGCGAATATGTTTTCGGTAGTATGTTGATGTTCAACCGTTCGTGGCCTGAGATGGTACATTTGCAAGATCGTCATATCTGGCCGGTGAGTACCAGTTGGTATAAGTTCAGGGAGCGAGAACTGTATGGGCAAACGCTTGGTATTATTGGACTTGGCAAGATTGGGCGGCGTATTGCACAATTAGGAAAGGCGTTTGGCATGCATGTTGTAGCAACGCGGCGTTCGTTAAGCACTGTTCAGCTTGATGCGGATGTTGATCAACTCTATCCTGCCACCGAGCTACAGACAGTATTGCGTCAAAGTGATTACGTTGTTTTGTCGGTGCCATTGACAAAGGAGACTGAACGGTTGATTGGTGAGGCAGAATTGAGAGCTATGAAGCCTCATGCGTATCTGATCAACATTGCTCGTGGTCAGGTTGTTGATGAACCCGTGTTGATCCGGGCTTTACAGGAGGGGTGGATTGCTGGTGCGGGCCTGGATGTTGTCGGGATGGAGCCACTCCCGGCAACAAGTCCTTTATTCACCTTGCCAAATGTGATTCTGACACCGCATATTTCGGGGGTAAGTGCCCGGTACGAACAGCGGCTTACTGACTTATTTGCTGAAAATCTCCGGCGTTATCGGGCTGGTCAACCTTTACTCAATCGTTATGAAGCAACGCGTGGTTATTAATGCAAGATCAGGAGACCTGTTGGGTAAGAAGGAGTATTCCTCATCCAGGTTAAACACGGGAATGCTAACTCTATTACACAACAGGCCATCGGAACCTGCATTAAGTAGAGGAATTTGTAGTGAAGAGGGATGAGCAGTATAAAGGAACATGAGGTAGAGATGAATATATATGCCTGCCAGACTTGCTCGTCTCATTATTGAAAGGCAGAAGGATGCAATGAGCGAAGATTTGGGTATTGTAACGATGCTTGGTGCCGATGCTGTGGGAAAACCCGGACAACGGCGTTTTCGCATCTTTGCCCACAGTGCGCATGAATCTGCGTTATTCTGGATGGAGAAAGAGCAACTTTCCGGGTTGGCGGAGGCTCTTGATCGCTCTCTGGCTTTAATTACTGAAGGGTTAGTGTTGCGTACCGAAGCTCAGGCGGGTGAACAGCGCGAGCCTGAAGGCATGCCTGCCGATTTTCCC
>Ga0310811_10003933_pt1 | contig 18713 bp, 20 predicted proteins | sample YCmetagenome_FD_207642 | JGI IMG/M metagenome (GOLD analysis project Ga0310811, IMG submission 207642) | Soil microbial communities from experimental microcosm in Duke University, North Carolina, United States - YC | ecosystem: Engineered > Artificial ecosystem > Soil microcosm > Unclassified ...
GCACCGGCCCCTGCACCGGCATCTCCGCAGGCGCGGCGCGGCGCAAGAGCGAATTGACCCGCAGCAGAAGCTCGCGCGGCTCAAACGGCTTGGGCAGATAATCGTCTGCCCCCTGTTCCAATCCGGCGATGCGGTCTTCGGGATCGCCTCGGGCCGTCAGCATCAGGATGGGAACCGAAGATTCCTGGCGCACGCTGCGGGTCAGGTCCAGGCCCGATTCCCCCGGCATCATCACGTCCAGGATCAACAGATCGAATTCCATGCTTTTCATCAGGGCGCGCGCCTCGACCGCCCCCGGGGCCGCGCTGACCCGGTAACCATTGGACGACAGATAGCGCTGCAACAGGGCGCGCAGCCGCTCATCGTCATCGACCACCAACAGGTGCGGGTCATCCGGGGCAGGCAAACTCATGGCTGCCATGCCTTGGGCAGGGGCGAAAATGCCCTTGCCGCCCTTGCGGTTTTCACACCGGCCATGCTGCAATACATGGCAGAAAAACTAGGCCCTCCCTCAAAGGCGGGCAAGCCCGGCAGGACAAAGCTTAGGATTAAAAGCAATGGCAGACGTGATCCCCTTCGACCAGCGCGATGGCTCGCTTTGGTATGACGGCAAGCTGGTGCCCTGGAAGGATGCCAAGACCCATGTGCTGACTCATGGGCTGCATTATGGCTCTTGTGTGTTCGAGGGCCAGCGCATCTATGGCGGCACCATCTACAAGCTGAAGGAACATACCGCCCGGCTGTTCTTTTCCGCCGAAACCCTGGGAATGAAGATTCCCTACACCCAGGACCAGATCAACCAGGCCTGTATCGAGGCTGCGGCGGCGCAGAACATCAAGGATGGGTATCTGCGCCCGGTCGCGTTCCGCGGCAGCGAGATGATGGCGGTGTCGGCGCAGAACACCACCATCCATGTCGCCATCGCCTGCTGGCCCTGGCCGTCCTATTTCAGCCCGGCGGAGAAGCTCAAAGGCATCCGCCTGGATATTTCGCGCTGGAAGCGCCCCTCGCCGGAGACCGAGCCGGTGCATGCCAAGGCCGCCGGCCTCTACATGATCTGCACCATCTCCAAGCATGAGGCGGAAGCCAAGGGCTATGCCGACGCGCTGATGTTCGACTATCGCGGCTATGTCGCGGAAGCCACCGGCGCCAATGTGTTCTTTGTGCAGGATGGTGTCTTGCACACGCCCACGCCCGATTGCTTCCTCAACGGCCTGACCCGCCAGTCAGTGATCGCAATCGCCAAGGCGCGCGGCATCAAGGTGGTGGAGCGCCATATCCAACCGGACGAGATGACCGGCTTCACCGAATGCTTCCTCACCGGCTCGGCGGCGGAAGTCACGCCGGTGTCGGAGATCGGGCCTTATCGTTTCAAGCCCGGCGCGCTGACCGAGACGCTGATGAACGCTTATGCCGACGAAGTCCGCGGTGTGGCCGCGGTTTCTGCCGCTTAAGCTTTCGGACTTACCCAAACGATCAATACGGCGCCTGCCAGCAGCAGGACGATTCCGGCCACTTCGCGGAAGGTTGTCTTCTGGCGGAAGATGAAATGCGTCACGCCTTGTGCGAACAAGACTTCGACCAGGGCCAAGGTGCGCACACTGGCGGCGGTGGCCAGGGCAAAGGCCAGGAACCAGCATTGCGAGGCGGCGGCGCCGGAAAAACCTGCCAGCAGGCTTGGCCGCCACAGTGTGGCGATGGCTTTCAAGGTTGTGCGATTGAACAAGACCAGCCAGGCCAATAACAGCAAGGTCTGTACGGTCAGGCCGGCAGCCAATGAGAAGGTCGCGCCCAGCACAAAGCTGGTTTCGTGCAGGGACAGGATGGCGCCGCGATAACCGATGGCGGAAGCCGCAAACAAAGCGGCAGAAGACAGCCCCAGCAAAGCCGGTTTCAAGCCGCCGGTCAGCGCCTCGGGTTTGACGGAGATCAGCGCCACCCCGGCCATCGCCGTGAGAATTGCCGCAGCCATCGGCCCGGTCAGCGGATCGCCCAGGAACAACAGCCCCATCAATGCTACCAGCACCGGCTCTGTCTTCAGATACGCAGTCGTGACGACAAAGGAGCGCTGCTCCATGGTCATCAGCATCAGGGCGGTGCCGCCGATCTGGGTCAGTGCGCCCAGCAAGGTCCATAGCGCGAAGTCCCGGTTCGTTGCGGGCAAGGCATCGCCCGTCCACCACAGCACTGCGGCCAGAAACAGCACTGCAAAAGGAAAACCGAACAGGAAACGCACCAGGGTGGCGCCCAGCGCGCCGAGCCGGGGCGTCAGTCCGCGCTGCATGGCATTGCGCGCAGTCTGGCCCACTGCGCCGAGCAGTGTGAAGAGAACCCAATTCATGGTGTCCTAACTGCTCGCGCAGTCGCGCTCTGGAGCGTCCCGGCCTCGCGGCGCGCTTGGACGCGCGCCGCTGCGGCGTTCGTCACTTTCGCAGGTCCACTGGACCTGCTCATGCGCTTCGCGCACCGCTCCTCACCCCACATTACGGAATCAATTCATGGTCTCGCGCAGTTGCGAGGGCCCTTTATTGGGTTCTGGTGTGGGGCCGGGGCGCAGATACGCCATGCCGCTGCGGAAATAGATCACGCCGGTATAGACGGTCAGCGCCGCGGCCAGCCACAACAGGAAATAGGCGATGGCCGCATAGGTGATGGACGGCACACCCGGCACCATCCGGTCGGCCAAGGGCGTGAGGATCATGGCGCCGATGGCGATCATCTGAACCGCGGTCTTGAATTTGGCCACGGTGGTGACCGGTACGCTGACCCGGGTCCCGGCCAGGAATTCGCGCAGGCCCGAAACCAGGATCTCGCGCGACAGGATGATCAGAGCCGGCACCAGCTTGAGCAGGGAGAGCATGCCGTTGGGCTTGATCTGGGTGAAGGTGCCTTCGGCGACCAGCATCATCAGCGCCACCGCCACCAGCACTTTGTCGGCGATGGGATCCAGCATGCGGCCGAAATCCGAGCCGGCCTTGAGCTTCCTGGCAGCAAAACCATCCAGCCAATCGCTGACGCCGGCGATCACAAACACCGCAAAGGCAACCAGCCGGGCGACATCGCCGGGAATGACAAAGGCGACGACAAAGACCGGGACCAGCAGGATGCGCAGAATGGTCAGGGCGTTGGGCAGGGCGAACATGGCCCCAGTTTAGAACCCCTCCAGCCTCAGGTCATCCGCCAGGATGGAAGAAATCGAAGATTTTCTTGGCCAGGGTTTCGCTAACACCGGACACGGAAGACAGGTCGGTCAGGCTGGCGCCGGCCACGGCCCGGGCGGACCCGAAATGCTGCAACAGGGCCCGTTTGCGCCCTGCGCCCACGCCCGCGATCTCATCCAGCGGGTTGGCCCCGATGGCGGCGCTGCGCTTTTTGCGGTGGCCACCGATGACAAAACGGTGCGCTTCGTCACGCAACCGTTGCAAATAATACAGGACCGGACTTTTGGTATCGAGGCGGAAGGGTTCCTTGCCGGGCAGGTAGAAATGCTCGCGGCCCGCATCGCGGTCCGGCCCCTTGGAGATGGAGGCCAGCGCCACATCCTCAACACCCAGATCGGCGAAGACCTGGCAGGCGATGGACAGTTGCCCCGGCCCGCCGTCGATCAACACCAGGTCGGGACGTTTCCAATTGGCATTGTCGGCATTGGTGGTGTCCGCCTCTTCTTTCACCATGCGCGAGAAGCGGCGGGTCAGGACCTCGCGCATCATCGCATAGTCATCGCCTGGCGCCAGATCATCGGCCTTGATGTTGAACTTGCGGTATTGCGCTTTCTCAAAACCCTCCGGGCCGGCGACGATAAAGGCGCCCAGCGCATGCGCGCCCTGGATGTGGGAATTGTCATAAACCTCGATGCGGCGCGGCGGCTGGTCCAGGCCGAAGGTGTCCGCCACGCCTTCCAGCAATTGCGTCTGGGCGCTGTTTTCCGCCAGGCGGCGTCCAAGCTGCTCGCGGGCATTGGTCAGCGCGCGTTCCATGATCTCGCGTTTTTCGCCGCGCTGGGGTTTGGATATTTCCACCCGGTGATCGGCGCGCAGGCCAAGCGCCTCTTCCAGCAGGCTGCCGCCCGCTAGGTCTTCGGAAGTGAGGATCAGTTTGGGCGCGGTGCGTTCGTCATAGAACTGGCCGACGAAGGATTCCAACACCTCCGCCAGCGGCAGGTCGCGGTCATGGCGCGGGAAATAGGGCCGGTTGCCCCAATTCTGTCCGGCGCGGAAAAAGAACACCTGAATGCAGGTATGGCCGCCTTCGCTATAGGCCGCAAACAGGTCGGCCTCGTCGAAGGTCGCCGGGTTCACGCCCTGCGAGGATTGGATATGGCTCATGGCCTTGAGCCGGTCGCGCAGTTTGGCCGCGGCCTCGAAATCCATCGCGTCGGAGGCCTTTGTCATCTCGGCCTTGAGCAGGTCCTGCACCGCCTGGCTTTTGCCGCGCAGGAAATTCTCCGCTTCCTCGACCAGCTCATGATAGCCGGCTGCATCGATGCGGTTCACGCAAGGCGCGCTGCAGCGCTTGATCTGGAACAACAGGCAGGGCCGGGTGCGGCTGTCGAACACCGAATCCGAGCAGGAGCGCAGCAGAAAGGCGCGCTGCAGGGTGTTCAAGGTGCGGTTGACCGCGCCGGCCGAGGCAAAGGGTCCGAAATAGATGCCCTTGGTGGTCTTGGCGCCGCGATGCTTCAAAAGCTGCGGAAAGTCGTGATCCTGGCGCAGCAGGATGTTGGGAAAGCTTTTGTCGTCGCGATAGCTGACATTGTAGCGGGGCTTCAGCCGCTTGATCAGGTTGGATTCCAGCAGCAGCGCGTCGGTCTCGCTGGCGGTGGTGACGAACAGCATCTCCGCCGTTTCCGCCACCATGCGGGTAAGCCGGTCGCTATGCACGCCGCCGCGGGCGTAGGAGGAGACGCGCTTTTTGAGGCTCTTGGCCTTGCCGACATACAGCACGTCACCCGCCGCATTCATCATGCGGTAGACGCCGGGGGCGTCGGGCAGGGTCTTCAGATAGGCGGCGATGCGGTCGGCGCCCTTCAGGGGCGTCTCGGGCGAATTCATGGTGCCAATATATTAGCGGGTGCGCTCTATTTCTATGCCCGCCGCCAAGGCCCGAGCGACAGCGTAACAGGGCCGCAGGCGGCGAATAGCAAGCGCGATGTCAGCGTGTCCGTTCGATTTCTATCCCTACACTTTCGGCATGGGTCAAGGCGGCCAGTTTCTCAACCCTGACCCGCACGGTGCGCACCCGGGCATCCTCGAAACAGGCAGCGGCGATCCGTTCGGCCAGGGTTTCCGCCAGGCGCACATGGCCCTCGGCGATGATGGCGCGGATACGTTTTTCGATCACATGGTAGTCGACCACATTTTCCAGCATGTCCTGGGCATCGGCGATGTCATCGGTGGCCAGGTCGACATTGATGCGCACCGGCTGGGTGCGGCCCTCTTCCTGGCGGTAGACGCCAATATGGGCCGACAGTTCCAGGTTGCGGATGAAAACGTGACGAACGCCGCTGGTGGCGCTGGCAAAGCGCGGGACTTCGATCTTGCTCATTCGCCCACCTGCACATCGGGTGTCTGCCAGATCAGATGCTGGCCGCCGTCGACCGCCAGCATCTGGCCGGTCACCGCTTCGGCGTCCAGCAGATAACGCACGGCAGCGCAGATATCGGCCGGGTTTGCGCCGTGCTTCAGGATGGTGGCATCGCGCTGGCGGTTGAAATCGGCATCCGACTGGCGCGGATTCTTCAAGGTGGGGCCGGGGCCCACGGCATTGACACGGATATCGGGTCCCATGCCTTGCGCCAGGGTGGTGGTCAGCCAGTAAAGCCCCGCCTTGCTGATGCTGTAGGACAGGAACTGCGGCGTGGGTTTCAGCACCCGCTGGTCGATGATGTTGATGATATTGCCCTTCGCGCCCTGGGGAAGCTGCTTGCCGAACAGTTGCGACAGCAGAAGCGGGGCACGCAGATTGATCTCGATATGCTCGTCCCAGGTCTTGCGGGTGGCGGTCCGCCAGTCGTCATTCTCGAACAGCGAGGCGGAATTGATCAGCGCCGTCAGCGGACCTAGTTCCGCCACGGCGCGATCCACCAGGGTGGCGGTTTGCGCTTCCTTGGACAGGTCGCATTTCAGTATTGCCGCTTCGCCGCCAAAGGCGCGCACGGCCTGCGCCGCGCTGTCGGCATCTTCTTCCGAGCCGTTATAGTGGATCGCCACGTTCCAGCCATGCCCGGCCAGGTCCAGGGCGATGGCCCGGCCCAGCCGCTTGGCGGCGCCGGTGACAAGAACGTTCTTCGTCATTGCTAATGGTATCCGGTATCGGCGCGCACTTTGCCCCGGAACACCCAGTAAGACCAGCCGGTATAGACAAGGATCACCGGCAGCAGGAACAGCGTGCCTACACCCAGGAATATCTGGGTGTCCGGCGACGAGGCGGCCTGCCACAGCGAATAGTGATGCGGCACAATCATGGGGAACAGGCTGACGGCGATGCCAAAGTACGACAGGCAGAACAGGAGTACCGCATAGACGAAGGGTCTGAGTTCCGATTTGGGGTTGGCGATGGCCTGCCATTCCAGGAATCCGAACAGGGCGGTCAGCAGTGGCACCGGCGCCAGGAATGCGATATTGGGCCAGGAGAACCAGCGTTGCGCGATGCCGCTATCCACCAGCGGCGTCCACAGGCTGACGATACCGACGGCCGCGAAGGTTCCCAGGAAACAGATGCGCGCGTGCCGGCGGGCCTGTTCCTGCAAGGGGCCTTCGGTTTTGAGGATCAGCCAGCCCGCGCCCAGCAAGCCGTAGCCGAACAGCAGCGCCACGCCGGTAAACAGCGAGAAAGGCGTGATGCAATCAAAGCTGCCGCCCACAAAATGCCGCCCCTCGACATCAAAGCCCTGGATGAAGGCTCCCAGCACAATGCCCTGGGCAAAAGTGGCGATGGCCGAACCGATGCCGAAAGCGCGATCCCAGAAGGTCACATGCTCGACGTCGCGGAAACGGAATTCGAACGCCACGCCGCGGAAGATCAGCGCCAGCAGCATCACCAGGATCGGGAAATAGACGGCGGGAAGGATGATGGCGAAGGCCAGCGGAAAAGCCGCCAGCAATCCGATGCCGCCCAGCACCAGCCAGGTCTCGTTGCCGTCCCAGATGGGGGCTATGGAATTCATCAGCAGGTTGCGGTCGTTCGTCGTCTTGGCGAAGTTGTAAAGAATGCCCACGCCCAGATCGAAACCGTCCAGCAGCACATAGAAGAAAACCGCCAGTCCCAGGATCAAGGTCCACATCGGCACGAAGTCGAAGATGATCATGGCGAGCGCTCCGGCACCGGCTTGACCGGCGCGGCCGGACGGCCGGCTTCCACTGGCGTGTCTTCTTCGGGCAAAACGCCGCCGCGCACGATGCGGGTGAGGAACCACAACCCGGTCGGGAACATGATCAGATAGACCACCATATAACCGGTCAGGGACAACAGAACGTCAAAGCCGGTCAGCGACGGCGTCACCGAATGCGCGGTGCGCATCACGCCATAGACGGTCCAGGGCTGGCGGCCGACTTCGGTGGTGGTCCAGCCCGCCAGCACGGCAATGAAGCCCAGCGAGATGCCCCATTGCAGGGCCCGCAGATACCAGCCGGTGTCATACAGCTTGCGCCGTGTCCTCAGCCACAGCCCGACCAGCACCAGCGCCAGCATGACCAGGCCCGCGCCCACCATGATGCGAAAGGCAAAGAAGGGAATGATCGCCGGCGCGCGGTCCTCGGGCGGGAAATCCTTGAGGCCCGGCACCACGCCATTGACGTCATGGGTGAGGATCAGGCTGCCCAGCAGCGGCACTTCGATGACAAAGTGATTCTTCTCGGCCTTCTGGTCGGGAATGGCGAACAGGGCCAGTGGCGCGCGCGCTTCATGCTCCCAATGCGCTTCGATGGCGGCCAGCTTGGCAGGCTGGTGGTGCAGGGTGTTGAGGCCGTGCATGTCGCCGAACAATATCTGCAACGGCACCAATGCGGTCAGGAGCCACAGGGTCATGGACAGCATCAACTTGGCTTCTTCCTGCGACTTGCTCCTGCGCAGCAGGATCGCGGCCACGCCCAGCACGACAAAGCCGGTGGTGACATAGAAGCCCGTCACCGTGTGCAGGAAACGGTAGGGGAAAGACGCGCTGAAGATGATCTCGCTCCAGCTGGTGGGATAGAAAATACCGTCTATGATTTTGTAACCGCCCGGCGTCTGCATCCAGCTATTGGTCACCAGGATCCAGAAGGTCGAGAATAAGGTGCCTGCCGCCACCAGCACGGCGGAGGCGAAGTGCGCCCAGCGCGGCACCAGATTGCGGCCGAACAGCAGCACACCCAGAAAGCCCGCTTCCAAAGTGAAGGCGGTCAGGCCTTCATAGGCCAGCATGGGCGAGATGATGTTGGCGGTGGCGTCCGAGAAACGGCTCCAATTGGTGCCGAACTGGAAGGGCATCACCACACCCGACACCACGCCCATGCCGAAGGCGACGGCGAAGATGCGGGTCCAGAAACCGGAGATGCGAAACCAGATCTCCTTGCCGGTGACGAACCAGATGCCTTCCAGCAGGGCAATATAAGAGGCAAGCCCCACGGTCAGCGCCGGCAGAAGAATGTGCCAGGCCACTACCCAGGCAAACTGCAATCGCGACAGGACAAGCGGGTCCAATGTCATGGCGCGGACCTTACCCCCGTTTCAGGGCAAATGCGCGCGGCAAACGCGCCCGACACGGTCGCTAGGACATAGGGTTTTAGGGCAAGGGCTAGGCGATGAAGCCGACCCGCTTCTTCACTTCATCCATGACGGGGATGGCGATCGCGCGGGCCCGCCCGGCGCCGTCCTTCAATATGCGGTCGATTTCGGCGGGGTCCGCCAGCAGGCGGCGCATTTCCCCCGCGATGGGGGACAGCTTGGCCACCGTCAGGTCGGCCAGCGCCGTCTTGAAGCCGGAGAATTGTTGACCGGCGAACTGGGCGATCACCGCGTCCCGGTTCTGGTCGGCCAGGGCGGCATAGATGTTGAGCAGGTTCTCCGCCTCGGGACGTCCTTCCAATTCCTTGGCCTCGGCGGGCAGGGGGTGGGGATCGGTCTTGGCGCGCTTGATCTTGTTGGCGATCGTGTCGGCATCGTCGGTCAGGTTGATGCGGCTCATGTCGCTGTCGTCCGACTTGGACATCTTCTTGGTACCGTCGCGCAAGGACATCACCCTGGTGGCGGCCCCCACGATCACCGGCTCGGGCTGCGGAAAGAAATCCGGCGCGCCGAAGTCATTGTTGAACTTCTGGGCGATGTCGCGCGCCAGCTCCAGATGCTGCTTCTGGTCCTCACCCACCGGCACATGGGTGGCCTTGTAGACCAGGATGTCGGCCGCCATCAGCACGGGATAGGTGTAAAGCCCCACGCTGGCGCGTTCCTTATGCTTGCCCGACTTCTCCTTGAACTGGGTCATGCGGTCCAGCCAGCCCAGCCGCGCCACGCAGTTGAGGATCCAGGCCAGCTCGCCATGCTCGGGCACCTGGCCCTGGTTGAAGATGGGCGTGCACTTGGGGTCCACACCGGCCGCGATATAGGCGGCGGTGACTTCCCGGGTCGCCTGGGTCAGCTCGGCGGGATGGCCATAGCCCACATCCTGGGTGATGGCATGCATGTCCACCACACAGAACAGGCAGGGCATCTCCTCCTGCATGCGCACCCAGTTCTTGAGCGCGCCCAGGTAATTGCCCAGATGCAGCGTGTTGGTGGGCTGCATGCCCGAAAGAACCAGCGGTTTGTGAGTCATGGGGAGGTCTCAAAAAGCGCGGGCTTTATGCCCCGGCGCACCGCAAGCTTCAAGTTTTGGCGGGAGCGGGTGGCGCCCGCCGGTGTCCCGATTCCGAAATTCGCCAGCCTTGATATCGGGCGCCGAGCGAATTTCGGAATCGAAAGGACACCGGCAAGTTATTGAATGTAGGGCCGGTTAAGGTTCGAAGTTCGCCAACAAGCACGATATCAAGCATTTGGCGAACTTCGAACCTCCGGCCCTACTGCTGCCTTTAGCCGCCGCTCGACCGCTTCCAGCCGGGTGGGATGCACGATCTTGTGGCCGAAACCATCGCGCACATAGAAGACGTCGACCGCCCGCTCGCCATAGGTCGCCACCATGGAGGTGGAGATGGACAGCCCCGCCTCGAAGATCGCCTGGGTGATGTCATAGAGCAGGCCGGGCCGGTCCAGGCATTCCACCTCGATCACGGTGGCGATGCGGGAGGCTTCATTATCGAACAGGATCTTGGGCTTGATGCTGAAGGCGCTGGCGCGGCTGCGCACCGCACGGCGCGCCAGTTCGCGGCGGGGCCTGATTTCGCCCCGCAAGGTCTTTTCGATGGTCTGGCGCAGGCGCCCCAGCCGTTCGGCATCGGCAAAGGCCTCGCCTTCGGCGTCCTGGACCGAGAAGACGTCCAGCGCAAAGCCGTCCGAAGTGGTGAAGGCCTTGGCATCGACAATGGAGCCGCCCGACATGGCGATGGCGCCGGCGAATTGCGAGAACAGGCCGGCATTGTCGGGGGTGTAGAGGATGATCTCGGTGACGGCGCGGAATTTGTTGGTGGCGGCATCCAGGGTCAGCAGCTTCTTCTCAGCATCGGCCTTGGTGACCAGCCGGGCATGCCGCTCCAGTTCGTCTTCTTCAAAGGCCAGCCAGTAATTGTCGTAATGACGCTCCAGCGCGCGCTCGCGGTCTTGCGGCGACATGTCGGCAAGGCGCGCCTCCAGCGCGGCCTTGGCGGTAGCCACCCGGGCGGTGCGCGATGGCGACTGATCGCCGCCGGTCATCATATTCTCCGCGGCATAATAAAGTTCGCGCAGCAACTGGCCCTTCCAGCCGTTCCACACACCCGGCCCCACGGCGCGGATATCGGCGACGGTGAGGATCACCAGCAGGCGCAGCATTTCCGGCGTCTGCACCAGCTCGACGAAATCGCGCACTGTCTTGGGATCGGAGACATCGCGGCGCTGGGCGGTGTCGCTCATCACCAGATGGTTCTTGACCAGCCAGGCCACCGCACTGGTGTCGGCTTGTGACAGCCCCAGGCGGGGACACAGGCTCCTGGCGATTTCCGCACCCACATCGCTGTGGTCGCCGGGCAATCCCTTGGCCATGTCGTGCAGCAGGATGGCGCAGTACAGCACATTGCGCGACTGGATGCGCTTGACGATGTCGCTGGTGAGCGGATTGGTGTCCTTGTGATCGCCGCGTTCGATGGCCGCGACATTGCCCACCGCGCGGATCAGATGCTCGTCCACCGTATAGTGGTGATACATGTTGAACTGCATCAGCCCCACGGCATGGCCGAATTCCGGAAGGAAGCGGCCCAACACACCCGCTTCGTTCATCAGCCGCAGCGCCCGCTCGGGATCATGGCGGGAAGTGAGCACCTCCAGGAAGGCCTGGTTGGCGCGCGGGTCGTTGCGCACCGAATCGGTGATCAGGTCGAGCGAGCGCGTCACCGTGCGCAGCGCATGCGGATGCACATCGACGCCTTTGGTATCCGCCACGTGAAACAGCCGCAGGATATTGGCGGGGTCTTGGCGGAAGATGGCGGGATTGGCGTTCAGCCGTCCGTTCTCGACAAAGAAGTCGTCATTGGCGGTGCGCGGTTTCAGGAACCCCGGCAGGATGGTTCGCAGTGACGGGCGCACCTTGCGATGCTGTTCTTCCAGGGCGGCGCAGAAGATGCGGGTGAGATCGCCCACATCCTTGGCCACCAGGAAGTAGGCGCGCATGAAGGCTTCCACCGCGCGGCGCGGTTTTTCCGCATCGACATAGCCAAGCTGCGCCGCCAGCGACGGCTGCACGTCGAAGGACAGCCGTTCCTCGGCCCGGCCCATCAGATAGTGCAAATGCACCCGCACATTCCACAGAAAGGCTTCCGCCTTCTGGAAGGTGCGGTATTCCTCGCGGGTGAAGACGCCATAATCCACCAGGTCGGCGGCGTCATCGACGTGATAGAGATATTTGCCGATCCAATAGAGCGTCTGCAGGTCGCGCAACCCGCCCTTGCCTTCCTTGATGTTGGGCTCGACCAGATAGCGGCTTTCGCCCTGGCGTTCATGGCGCACACTGCGTTCGGCGAGTTTTGCTTCCACAAAATCGCGGCCATTGCCGGTGGCGACTTCGTTCCAGAATTTCTTGCGCAGGTCTTCGTAGAGTCCCTGGTCGCCCCACAGATAACGCGCTTCCAGGATGGCGGTGCGGATGGTGATGTCCAGCTTGGCCAGCCGCACGCTTTCCGCCAGCGATCGCGTGGCATGGCCCACCTTCAGGCCCAGATCCCACAGCATATAGAGAATGAATTCGATGACGCTTTCGCCCCAGGCGGTCTGCTTGAAGGGACGCAGGAACAGAAGATCGATGTCGGAGCCGGGCGCCAGCTCGCCGCGGCCATAGCCGCCGGTCGCCACCACCGCGATGCGTTCGGCGCTGGAAGGGTTCTGGGCGTAATAGACGTGCTTGACCGCGAAGTCGTAGATCACCTGGATGATGGTGTCCTGGAGCTGCGACAGCGCCCGCGCCGCGGGCAGGCCTGGCAGGCCCTCCTTCTCCACCGCGTACTTCACTTTCTCGCGCCCGTCCTGGAAGGCCTGCTTGATCAGGACCATGCCCTTCTGGCGCAGGGTGCCGGGATCGCCGGTCTCCTTGGCCAGCGCGGTCAGGTCGCGGCGCAGCGTGTCGGCGTCGATCAGCTCGCGCAGGGCCAGTGTTTGGGGTTTTTCCAGTCCCATGATGGCGCGGATAATGTCATGCGGGGGGGCGGCTTGCTACCCGCGTGATTTTGCTAGGGTTTTGCCAGGGGTTTTGCCAGGGATTTCGCCTGGGATTTGTCTGGGGCTTTGGCGAAGTCCGGACGCGGCGCCGGCCCCCTGGTGCGGATCACCACCCCACAGGCGATGCGGTTGCCGGCATTGCCCAAGGGCTGGGTGCGGTAGTCGTCGCCCCGCGCATCCACGATCACCGATACGCCGTCCCGGTCGAAGATGGACCGCTTGCCGTTGCCCAGGCTGAAGCCGTTGGTGACGGTGCTGGCATGCAGCCGCCCGTCGGCCCCGGCGAACTGGTTGGGCAGGTCGCCGGCCAGCGGCCCGCCCTCGGCCAGATAGCCGTGCTGCCTGCCCGGGGTCAGGGTGAGGATGGGGCCGGCGGCGGTAAAGCCCGACTTGGCGTCGCAATTGCCGGAGGTGTGCAGGTGGATGGCGTGCGCACCGGGGGCAAGGCCCTGCAGGTCGAAGGTCACCAGCACCCCATGGTTCAGGGCGGCGAATTCCGCCGTGCCGGCCGGCTTGCCGTCCAGGCCGGACAGCCGGGCGATGGCTTTGGCTTTCTGGGCGGCGGCGGCGGCGGGGGCGCCAGAGAACAGTGCAGACAGCAAAAGCGCCAACAAAGTCTTAAGAAATTTCCTGTTCATATGGCCCCGCAAAAAGGGCCGCACCCTGCCATAGCCGCGGAACCCTGGGAACCGGAAAGCCGCCCTGCACGCTTACTGCCGCGAAGGGGGGAGGAGAACTTCAGATGCGCCTTTTCCTGATGACCGTGACAGCGGCAGGCTTCGCCTTGACCACTTCCATGATGGCCGAACAGGCCCTGGCCGTGCAGGACACCCCAACCACCATCAACGGCATTGAGACGGTTTGCACCGGCGTCGGCTCGGCCAAGGACGATCCGCGCTGGAAGGCCTATCCGATCAAGATCGTGCTGGCGACGACCGGCGGCGCCAATCTCGCCAACGCCCATATCAGCCTGAGCAAGGGCAACCAGGAAGTCGCCGGCCTGGATTGCGATGCGCCCTGGATTCTGTTCAAGCCGCCGGCCGGCAGCTACACCGCCACCGCCAGCCTGATCGGCGCCAACAACAGCGCGCACGCGAGTTTCGTGACGTCCGGCCAGGGTGCGCAAAAGGAAGTGACTTTGCTCTTCCCGCGCACCGAACCGAAGACGCAGTAATTTTCTATTCGTCCGTTTGCCGTCCCGGCCTCGCGGCGCGCTTGGATGCGCGCCGCTGCGGCGTTCGTCGCTCTCGCAGGTCCACCGGACCTGCTCGTCCGCCACGCTGTTGCGTGGCGGACCGCTTCTCACCCTGAGCTGCGACAGAGGGGGATAAAAAAATAAAAAGGGCCGCCGGATTGCTCCAGCGACCCTTAATCGCAAAACCTTCAACCGTTCTTAGACGGCCTTGAGGTTCGCCGCCTTGGCGCCGCGCGCATCCGGCACGATGTCGAACGAGACCTTCTGGCCTTCGCTCAGGCTGCGCATGCCGGCAGCTTCAACAGCAGTGGCGTGGACGAACACGTCCTTGCCGCCGCCTTCCGGCGCGATGAAGCCAAAGCCCTTGGTGGTATTGAAGAACTTGACGGTTCCGATAGTCATAAAACATTTTCCTGCATTGATTTCCGTTCCGGCGGGATGCCGGAGCGGACGGGGCTTTACGGTGTTGCAGGGAAGGAAGTTCAACCGTCGTCCAGGCGCGCACTCTAAGGGCGGGCAGGATAAGTCTAGGTGCGCTTCACTGTAACGGGCCGTAACTCCACGTGGGTGCGACTTTACGCGCCTGTGGCGGGTTGTGCAATGGCGCCCGTTGCGAACGCCCTCAGCTTCGCATCTGCACTCGCCGGAAACACCTCTGTATACGGCTCTTTCCGGAACGAAAATACGCTCCCACTGTACCTATGCAACCTTTCGGCGCCCGGTTTCGTTGCACCAGATTCAGTCTTCGGTTGCACCAAATCGGGGCTTGCCGCTGCCGGTCCGGCAGCGCACGGTTTGGGAAATTAACGACGATCCGGATCGCAGGGTGAGGCGCGACCGGCGGCGCCTAACGGCAGCGTAGCGGCGCGTTTAAGCGCGCCGCGAGGCAGGAACCGCCGCGAGCTTGGGCGAGCGACGGCGGCCGGGTCTAAGGCGGAGGGGTTTTGTGAAGATCGTGTCCGCGCATCACACTGCCGTGCCCGATTTCCGGCTCGTCTTCGCCAAGATGCCGGGGCTGTGCCTGATATTGGACCCCAGCTTCGTCATCGTCGCCCAGAATGAGGAGCACCTTCGCGCCACCCAGGCGAGCGTTGTGGGGCAGATGGTGTTTGCCGCCTTTCCCGACAATCCCGAGGATTCCGGCGCTTCCGGCGTGGCGAAAATCCGCGCCTCCCTGCTCAAGGTGCTGAAAACGCGGGAGGCGGACACGCTGCCCATGCTGCGCTATGATGTGAAGCCGCCCTTCGGCCGGTTCGAGACACGTTATTGGTCTGTCACCAGCGTGCCTATACTGGGCGAGGACGGCTATGTGCGCTGGATCCTGATCCGTGCCGAGGAGATGACGGAACTGGTCGATCAGCGTCACAATATCGGATTGTCGGCGGATGGGAGAGTTGCTCCCAGTTAGTCAGTTGAGAGGTGAGATATGCATGTCACCATTTTTCATAACCCCAACTGCCCCGAGTCCCGCAAGGCGCTGGAAACCATCCGCGCGCGCGGCATCGAACCCAAGGTCATCGAATATCTCGGCACGCCGATGTCGCCGCAAAAACTGCGCCACCTGATCAAGGACGAACTGCACATGGCGGTGCGTGCGATGGTGCGCACCAATGAGCCTTGCTATGCCGAGATGGGCCTGGACAAGGCCGACGACGATACCTTGCTCGCGGCAATGGCCGCGCATCCGTCGCTGATGCAGCGGCCTGTTGTGGTGACGGATCGCGGCGCGAAAGTGTGCGACTCGGATGAGGGTGTGGAAGGGCTGCTGTAGCGGCGTCCACTTTGCGATCACCGATCTGACAATGTGTCATGCCGCTGCGGACACTGGCGGTGCTAGTTATTGCAGCACTACTTCTTCCATCATGGTTAACCAAGTCATCAGTGGACGGATTGTTGGCTGGGAGTATGATCGTCGTGCTGCAACTAAATATACTCTGTTGGGGCTCGAATTTATTCTACGAGGGGCAGATGTTAGACGAAGAGCCAGATATTAAGTCGGTCGATAAAGCAGAGAAGAAGGCGAAGTCCGCCAAAAAGAAAACAAAGAAAGCAAAAAAAGCCAGGGTTGCAAAAAAAGAACGCCACCTCTGGAGGTCCTTCAAAATTCCCTCGGCACACTGTCGAGAAGTCATTACGAATCCCGAGGGCCATCATTGAGCAAAATGCCGGAAAAGAGTGTAGCGAACGAGACTCAGCCAAATATGTCGGCGTAGGATTCAACGGTCCATTTAAAGTCGAGATAAGTTCAGCTCTAAAATATGGTTTCTTAACGAGACCTCGATCTGGCGTGGTTGCTGTCACTGAGCGTGCACGGCAAGCAATTAGGCCTCAAAAGCCTGGCGATGAAATCGAAGCGCTCCGCGCTGCGGTATTGGCAGCGCCTGAAATCTCCGATGTTTACTCCCATTAGGGCCGATAACGATATTTTTGGTACAGGAAAAATCATGGATCAAGTTTGGTCCGGCATAAACAATGCGAAAGTTCTGGTAGCTGAACTGACAAAGCGCAATCCAAATGTTTTTTACGAGTTGGGGTTGGCGCATGCGCTCAAGAAGCCAGTGGTTTTGGTTTCTTCGAATGAAGAAGATGTCCCGTTTGATCTGAAACACATCCGCGTTATCTACTACGATGTGACAGACCCTTTTTGGGGCCAAAAACTGGTTGAGAAAGTGGCTGAAAATATTATTTCAGCAATAAAGAATCCAGAAGAAGCGATATTCCAGCGAGCTCTCTGAAACTATCTTGCCTCCTCCGCGATATGAAATCTGGTGGTCAGAGCGCAACAGAGTCGATTTCTATCTCCCCCAACGACTCTGGCGCTTCGATAACCTCGCCGACCTCCGCCCCCAGAATCGCCTGAGCCAGAGGTGAGCGGAAGCTGATCAGGCCCTTGGTGGCGTCGGCTTCATCGACTCCGACAATGCGGAAAGTCTGCTGGCGGGTTTTGCGGCTGATGGTGACGGTCGAGCCGAATGACACTTTGTCAGGGTCGGGAGGCGGCGCCAGTTCGGCGGTGGATTTGCGGATTTCCCAATAGCGAAGGTCGCGGGCCAGGGTTTCGCGCAGCAGGACATTGGCTTCGGTTTTCATCGCCTCTTCGATGCGAAGTATGTGGCCCTCGATTTGCGCCAGGCCTTCGGGGGTGACGAGGTTGGGGCCTTCGTCGACCATCCTTTCGGGTGGGGGAGCCGACTCTGCCGTCTCTTTTACAAAGGCCCTAGACATGGACTGGTCGGCTCCGCATTGGCCGGCACGCTGCCGCTACCGGCCAATGCCGGCGGACTTCTGCGCGGCTTACGCCGCCTTTGACGAAGGCTCGGGACATGGGCTGATCTTAGCACCAACTGTCATCCCCGGCGGAGCGCCGCTTGCGGCGCGACGGGAAGGGGACCCAGGCTGGATGGACCGGGCGTGATCCCACCAGCCTGGGTTCCCTTCCCTCGCCACACGCTATCGCGTGTGGCTCGCCGGGAATGACATTCTGAGTTTAACGTGGGCTACCGCGAATAGCGTGCGGCTAAGCCGCCGCGGCGGTGATCTGCTGGTACTGCTCGGTCAGGTAATCGTCGATATCGCCCAGCGCCCGGTTGAGCTCGCCGCCGCTGATGCCCTCGGCACGGGCGGCGCCGGTCAGCTCGGACGCCAGCCGGTCCACCTCGGTGGGCACGCTGCCTTTCACGCTGCGGACATTCCGCGCGATCCAGTCTTTCACGAACGCTTCGATTTCGGTCTTGGTCTGCTGTGTCTTCATTGGCCACTCTTTATATCAATTTCGCCGGCCGGCAATGGTTGGTGTGAATTTCCTAAAAGTGAATGCCGAGGGCCGGCCCGGCGCCTCGCTCTAACGCGGTGGAGCCTCATTCAACCAGCCTTCCGTCGCCAAAGCCCTGCAAAGGGCGTCATCCGCCGCTTTCAGGCGGCCGGCATCCTGCGGAAAGTCCACCGCGCTCCACAGGGCCTCGCTGGCGATGTACCAGCGGCTGGTGCGCAAGATCGCCAGCGGCAGTTCCTGAACATGATCCAGCGCCTGTTCGACCGTTTCGACAAGGACCGGAAAATGCGGCTGCGCATTGGCGCTGGTGCGGATGGCGCGCCCGAAGCTGAGGTCCGACTCCAAGGGCGGCACCGTCATAAGCAACGCGTGTCGCCCGCATCCAGCGGAGCATTGCCAAGCTTGACCCGGGCCACCAGCCTGGCGCCGTGCCAGATTTCGACGGACGAATTGCGGGAACGGCGCACGCCTTCGGCCAGGGCGTCCAGATCGTCGCTGCACACCAGATCCTGCGAAAGCGCAACGGCGCCTCGCAAATCGATGGAACGGAAAGAATAATCGCTCATGGTGACGCTCCGGTTGGTTGCGGGAGCGCGGACAGCGTTCTCAAGTCTGTCCCTGACCTCTCTCAAGCGCTGGTTTGCAGATGGGGGGCGCCAGCGACCGGCGCAGCATATCAGATTTACCGGCAGATAGCGACGCGCGCACCGGATATGGGCGCGCGCGGGAACTCTATAGCTTGCGCTTGCGCGCTTTGGGCTCCGCCGGCGGCGCATTGCGGGCGGCTTCCGCCTCCTGCGCTTCCCTTTCCAGCCGCAGCGCGCGCAGCCGCGCCGTCTTGGCGTCATTGGCGGCGCTTTCGGCCTCCATCTCTTTTTTCACCAGCGTCTTGCGGTTTTCCCAGACTTGTTCCAGCCCGCGTGCTGTACGCAC
>Ga0310811_10003935_pt1 | contig 18706 bp, 17 predicted proteins | sample YCmetagenome_FD_207642 | JGI IMG/M metagenome (GOLD analysis project Ga0310811, IMG submission 207642) | Soil microbial communities from experimental microcosm in Duke University, North Carolina, United States - YC | ecosystem: Engineered > Artificial ecosystem > Soil microcosm > Unclassified ...
CGTGGAAGTCCGAGGCACGGCCGCGAAGCGCGATGTGATGCTCGCACAGCACCTCTTGCAGCGCGAGTTCCGCCTCGTCCGGGTCATTGGTGCTCAGGAATTCCCGGGAGGGAAGCAAAGCGGTCGCACCCGTCGCCTGGCACGGCCCTGTCTGCGGCGACATGCCGTTATCATACTGGCCTAGCCACATTGTGACCAGGGTCCGCAACGCACGAAGGTCATCCTGAACGGCAGCGGCTTACTGCCGCAAAGTAAGCCGCTGCCGCCAGGCTCGGGGGGTTACGGGTGCGGCTCGAAGCCGACCGCAGCCAGCAACCGGGAGCGGCGGGTGCCCGAGGCAGGGCGGGCCACCTCGGGGACATCGGGCAGCGGTTCGCGCGGCGTGACGCCCTTCACGATGCCCTCGGCCATGCCGTAGAGCAGCGGCAGTGCCCCGGCGACCACGCCGCCGGTGCGGTTGATGTGGTCTACCCCCGGCTCAATGAGCTTGGCGTCAGCCACGATCCCGTGCACTATCTCCGCGGCGCCCTCAAGCTTCGCGCCGATCCGGTCGAGCAGCGTGCCCGCCCAGTACAGGTAGACGGCCAGGCCCGCGATGAGCAAGACGATGACGATGACCGTCAGGACGACAAGTACGGTCATGACCTCACCTTTTCCAGTACCCGGCCGAGGAACAGGTGGTGCTCGAGCCCTTCGGCGAGGACCGCGTCCACGCCGGTAGCCACCTGCGGGATCAGCACCGTGCTGGCGGTGTTGGCCTTCGCGGCGGTGAGCGTGCCGCCGATCGTGTCCACCCGGTGATCGATGCGCTTGATCAGGTAGATCAGCAGGCTGAGCAGTGCGGCGACGGCCACGACCACGACGAAGCCGACGATGATGACGGAGACCCACAAGGTGTGCTCGGTGGGGTTCATCGCTACCCTCCCAGCTTGTGCCGGCCGCGCTGCAGCCCGGCGATGATGATGGTGGCGTGCTCGATGGTGGTGCTCAGCGCGGCGAGCGGCGCGGTGTTGCGCACGGCGCCCTCGAGTCTGGCGTTGATCTTCGGTGCCTCGTCGCCGATCTGCTTGGCGAGCACTAGGATCGCCGCCACGAGGACGACCACGGCGAGCAGGATGACGCCGCCGATCACGTACCCGATGGTCCAGTCTGTCGTCATTGGCTACACCGTTTCGCAGAAGTCGCGGACTGGCTTGAGGTTCGCGTTAACCGAGGTCAGCCGCGCGGGCACGGTCGAGGTCAGCTGGTCGATGACTTGCACGCCGCCGGTGACGGCGGCGAGCGTGCGGCGGATCGCGTACAGGTGGAGGACGATCCTGATCAGGCCGACCGCGACGAACACGATGATGAGGCCCGCGACGGCGATGGTCATCCAGGCTGCTGCTGGCATGGGCTGCGGCCTCCTTGGCTAGCCGAGTAGTTTCGCGACGGAGCCCGCGTAGCGGACCGCGCCGACTTTGACTTCTTCGATGGTCCTGTCCGTCACGGCCAGGCCATCGGGGACGCCTTGCAGTTCGCCGATCAGGGCGACCCCGCCGGCCAGGATGTCGTCGCTCGCCGCCCGGATCCGCTCAAGCGCGCCGAGAACCCGGCTGAGCAGGGCGATCACGACGGGCAGGACCACCACGAGCAGGATCACGTTGCCGATCCACCACAGCACCATGGCTGGTTCTCCTTGTCTTTAAGCAAGCACTGCGCTTTATCTCGCGGCCGCGGGCCGGTAGGGCAGGAAGAAGCGCCGGAAGACACGGGTCAGCGCCAGTTGCGCGGCCCGCACGGCGATCCCGAAGCCGGAGGCTGAGCCGCCCGCGCTGGCGGCCGAGATCGACTCCGCGGATTCGCCGCGCTCAAGCCGCTCGATCCGGTTCTGCATGTTCGCGGAGAAGTCGCGCATCAAGATGGCGGAGACATCGGAGATCATGCCCCTGCCGTACTGCGCGGCCGCACCGGAAAGCTGCAGGTCCTGGGTGACCGCGACCTTGGTGGACTGGCCCTTGGCCGACAGCGTGGCGCCGACCACCATGGCGGCCTGGCCACGGCCCTTCTCGTCGGCGCCGGCCGCGTTCACGACGATGTGCTTCTTGGCGTTGTCGCGCTCGACGATGTCGGCGGTGCCGGTGAACTGCATTCGGACCGGGCCCATCCGGATGGCGACCCGGCCTTCGTACTTGTCGTCACCGAGGTCCTTCGTCAGCTCCGCGCCAGGCAGGCAGGCCGCCACCTGGGGGATGTTGTCGAAGAACCGCCACACCTTGTCGACCGGCTGCGCGACGTCGAACTCGTTGGTGATTATCAAGTCTGCACCGCCTTGATATAGGCATCTGGATTGTCAGCGAATGTCCGGCGGCAGCCGGCGCAGCAGAAGTAATAGGTGACCCCGTCGTGGGTGAGCTGCAGGGCCGATGCGTCCGCCGTGACCGCCATCCCGCACACCGGGTCAACGGCATCCGCGTGCTCGGCGAGCTTCAGCTCCAGCCGGTGGCCTGGCTTCAGCTCGGGGCGGGGCGCGGGGATGTGCCCAAGGGCACCCGAGGCGCGTAGCTGCACGAGCTCCGCGAGAATCGCGACCGCCATCTCCTCGTGGGACGTCCGGCCGAGGTCCAGGCCGGCGGGCGCGTGCACCCGGTCGAGCTGGTCCTTCGGCACGCCCCGCTCCGCGAGGTAGCCGAGCACCGCCTCGGCGCGCTTGCGCGAGGCGACCAGGCCCAGGTAGGCGGGCCGCAGCGCGACCGCGCGCTCGACCATGTCCTCGTCACCGTGCCCCTGGGTGGCGACGACGACCATCGACCGCTCGTCCGCATGCCCCGACCCGAAGTCCTGGGTCCCGAGTACTTCCGTGGACCAGCCGAGCGCCCGGCCGAGGTCGGCGAGCGTGCTCGCCATCGGCGACTTGCCCACCACGACAAGGTGCGGGACCGGGAAGACCGGCTCGATGTAGATCTCAAGCGCCCCCTCGCTCTGGCAGGAGATCGGCACGACCGTCATCCCTTCGGGGATAGCCGCGCCGAACTGGTCGGGGCTGCCGAGCAATATCAGCCGGGCTTCCCCATCCGCGATGACCTGCTTCGCCGCACGGATCACCACCGGCTCCGCGCAGGCGCCGCCGATCCAGCCGTCCAGTTCGCCCGCCGCGGTGATGATGGCACGCGAACCCTGCTTGCTCGACGACGGCCCCTGCCGCCAGACCACGGTGGCCAGCGCGAAGGTCTGGCCGCTGCGGGCCAGTTCGCCCAGCCGCTCGAGCACTCCCAGGCCGTTCATGTCTCCTCCTTCGCCGCTGCTTGTGCCGCCCGTTGCGCAGCCCTAGCGCGGGCCCTAGTCCTGGCGGATCGGCGGCGCACCGGATACGTCCCGGCGGTACTTGAGCGCTTCCCAGACGCGGTCCGGCAACACCGGCATGTCGATGTTCCTGACCCCGGTCTCGGAGATCGCGTCCATGACGGCGTTGACGAAGGCGGCAGGCCCGCCCACCGCGGCGCACTCGCCGATCCCCTTAGCACCGATCGGATGGTGCGGGCAGGGCGTGACGACCTCGCTGTGCAGCTCGTAGCCAGGAGTTTCCCAGGCGCTCGGCAGCAGGTAGTCCATGTAGTTCGAGCCGACGCAGTTGCCGTCCGCGTCGAACGTGATGAACTGCATGCTGGCCATGGCATACGCCTCGGTCAGCCCGCCCATGATCTGGCCCTCGACGATCATGGGGTTGATGCGGACCCCGCAGTCGTCGACCGCGACCATCCGCAGCACGTCCCACACGCCGGTCTCCGGGTCGACCTCGACCGTGACGATGTAGACCGCGAACGGCCAGGTGAGGTTCGGCGGGTCGTAGTAGGCGGTGTTCTCAAGGCCGGGCTCCATGCCGTCTGGCATGTTGCTGTAGGCGGCCATGGCGCATTCTTGGATGGACACGCCGCGCTGCGGTGAGCTGCGCACGTAGAACCGGCCGAGCTCCCACTCGATGTCCTCCTCGGACACCTCAAGCAGGTGCGCCGCTAGCTTGCGGGCCTTGGCGCGGATCTTGCGGGCGACCATGGCGACGGCCGCCCCGGCGACCGGCGTGGACCGGGACGCGTAGGTGCCCATCCCGAAGGGCGCGGTGTCGGTGTCGCCCTCCTCAACGACGATGTCCTCCGCCGGGATGCCGAGCTCGTGCGCGACGATCTGCGCCCACGTCGTCTCGTGCCCCTGCCCTTGGGTCTTGGCCCCGGTCCGCAGGATCGCCTTGCCAGTCATGTGGATCTTGAGCTCGGCGGAGTCGAACATCTTGATGCCGAGGATGTCGTACTCCCGGCTGTTGCCCGCGCCGAGCGGCTCGGTCATGGTGGAGATGCCCAGGCCGAGCAGGCGGCCCCGCTTGCGCGCCTCCGCCTGTTCCTTCCTGAAGTTCTCGTAGTCGATGGCCTTCAGCCCGACTTCGAGGCACTTGGCGTACTGGCCGGAGTCGGTGAGGAAGCCGAACGGGGTGCGGTGCGGGAAGTCGTCATCCCTGACGAAGTTCATCCGCCGGAACTCGGCCTGGTCGATGCCCAGGTCGGTGGCCGCGGCCTGCACCATCCGCTCCTGGAAGAACATCGCCTCGGTGACCCGGAACGAGCACCGGTACGCAACGCCGCCGGGCGCCTTGTTGGTGTACACGCCGCGCGCCGTCAGGTGCGCGACCGGGATGTCGTAGGCGGCGAACGCGGAGTGCATCAGGCCGATCTTGAACTTGCTCGGCTGCGCGTCGGAGAAGAACGCGCCGTGGTCGGCGTCGGTGTGCATCCGGATGCCGAGGATCTTGCCGTCTTTCCGCAGCGCCATCTCGCCCTTGAGGTACACGTCCCGCGCGAACCCGGTGGAGATGAGGTTGCCTGTCTTGTCCTCGATCCACTTCACAGGGCGTTCAAGCAAGATGGAGGCGAGGATCGAGCAGACGTAGCCCGGGTAGATCGGCACCTTGTTGCCGAAGCCGCCGCCGATGTCCGGCGAGACGATCCGGATCATCTGCTCGGGCAGCTCGGCCACCATCGCGACCGCGGCGCGGATGATGTGCGGCGCCTGAGTGGTCATGTAGACCGTGAGCTTCTGGGTGGCGCGGTTGAAGTCAGCGATAGAGCCGCAGCACTCGATCGGGGACGGGTGGCTCCGCGGGTAGTGGAGTTCCAGCTTGGAGATGACGTCGGCCTGCGCAAACGCGCGGTCGGTGCCCGTCTTGTCGCCGACCTCCCAGTTGTAGACGACGTTGTCGGCCTGGTTCACCTTGTCGTCCCTGATCACCGGCGCGTCCTCGGCCAGCCCCTGCCACGGGTTCATGATGGGCGGCAGCGGCTCGTAGTCGACGTCAATCAGCTCGCACGCGTCCTTGGCGATGTACGGGTCGTCCGCGATGACGCAGGCCACTTCCTGGCCCTGGAACCGCACCTTGTCGGTGGCGAGCACCGCCTGGGTGTCGTAGGAGAGGGTGGGCATCCAGGCGAGGTTCCGCGTCGCCATCATTTCGCCGGTCAAGACCAGGCGGACGCCGGGGAGCGCCCAGGCCTTGCTGGTGTCGATCGACTTGATCCGCGCATGCGGGAGCGGGCTGCGCAGGATCTCCATGTGCAGCATGCCGGGCAGCACGATGTCGTCGACGTAGTTGCCCTTGCCCCGGATGAAGCGGTCGTCCTCGACGCGCTTGCGGCTGGCCCCGAGCCCGCCGATCTTGATCTCGTCGAGCGCCCGCGACTCGTCAGCAGTGGTCGTCATCTCAGGCTCCCGCCTCTAGCTTCTTGGCCGCCCAGAGCACCGACTTCACGATGTTCTGGTAGCCAGTGCAGCGGCACAGGTTGCCGGAAAGCGCCCACCGCACGTCTTCTTCGGTCGGGTTGGGGTTGCGGTCGAGCAGGGCCTTGGCGGCCATCATCATGCCCGGCGTGCAGAACCCGCACTGGAGCCCGTGCTCCTGCTTGAACCCTTCCTGGAGGGGGTGCAGCTCGCTCGCCGAGGCCAGCCCCTCGACGGTCGTGACCTCGCGGCCGTCCACTTGGACGGCCAGCATCGTGCAGGATTTGATCGCCTGACCGTCGACGAGCACCGTGCAGGCGCCGCAGTTGGTCGTGTCGCAGCCGCGGTGCGTGCCGGTCAGCCCGACACCACGGCGGATCAGGTCGGCCAGCAGCAGCCGGGGCTCGATCTCGGCCACCTTCTTCGCGCCGTTGATCGTGAACCGGATGCGGCGCATGGGGACTTCGGCCGCCGCCTCGTCGCCGAGGTCGTCGTAAACCATCGTCATGATCAGGCCGCCCTTTCCGATGCCGCTGCTGTGTCTGCCGCAAGGGAGCCGCCGAGGAGGCGGCTGACGAAGACGCGCACCAGTTGCCGCTTGTACTCGGCGGTACCGCGGTGGTCGGTCTTGGGCTGCGCCGCGCTCGCGGCGAGATCGGCCGCCTCGGCGATACGGTCGGCCGTGAGCGGCTTGCCGGTCAGCGCCGCCGCCGCTTCGGTGCAGCCGATGGTCGCCCCGCCCACGCCGGTGAGGGCGATGCCCGCCCGCACCACCGTGCCGCCCGACGTCTCGATGGCCACCGCCGTCCCGACGGTCGCGAAGTCCCCGACCCGGCGTTCGAGCTTCAGGTACCCGCCCGACCTGGCGCCCTTCGCCTGCGGCACGACGGCCTCAACCGCGATCTCGTCGTGCGCGAGCGCGTTCTCGAACGGCCCGGTCACGAACTCGGCGACCGGGATGGCGCGCCTGCCGGTCGGGCCCTGCGCGATCACCGAGGCGCCGAGGGCGAGCATCACCGAGGCCCAGTCGCCCTGGGGGTCGGCATGGCAGAGCGACCCCACGAGCGTGCCCCTGTTACGCACGAGCGGGTCGGCCACCAGCGGCGCGGCCGCTGCCATCGTCGGCTGCGTGCCCTTAAGCAGGTCAGAGAACTCAAGGTCAGCGTGACGGCAAAGCGCGCCGATGCGCAGGGTGCCGTCTGGGTCCGCCCGGTGGTAGGCGAGCCCTGGCACGTTGTTGATGTCGACGAGCATCTCGGGGGAGGCAAAGCGCAACTTCATCATCGGCACGAGGCTCTGGCCGCCGGCTAGCACCTTGACGTCGTCGCCGCCGTCGTGCAGCAGGCTGATCGCCTCGTCCACCGAATGCGGTGCCTCGTAACGGAACCGCGATGGGAACATCAGTTCCTCCGCTCGGAATGTGGGTCAGCCACGGCCTGCGGGCCGGACTCGTAATCGGGGTCGGGGCGCGGTTCCTGGTGCGGCGGCCACGGGCCGGAGACTGGCTGCCCCGCGATCTTCAGGTAATCGACGAGCTGGGGCCATGCCCAGACCGTGGGGCTCTTCCCGGTTTTGGGGGCATTTTCAATCAGTTCGAAGAGGCGCGGATTGTCCTTGCTGTGTCCGTCGGACTCGATAGGCATGCCACGATCTCCCACCGTCAGGGGTTGCGTCACCAACTATGACACCGGCAGTAACGAAAGGTAGACGTATCGTGTCGCTGCCTTAACATGGCCGCAACACCCAAATAAGCTGTCGCTTAATTGGGGGCTTTGTCTGTCAGTCGGTGCCCGTTTAGTGACACCGCGCGGTCGGGCCAAACCGAACAAAGCCCCAGACAGGCATCAGGCGGACATGACGACCAGACACGTACCCGGCACCGTCACAGGGCCTGCCCCGGACCGGGGCCACGGGGAGGGACTCGCCACGCCCCAGCGAACCACCGAAGGCAGCGGACCAACAACGCCAGCCACCGGAAACGTACCCGGCGCCGTAGGCGCCGTCCCGGGGCTTGCCCCGGCGAGGGGGCCATGGGGGAGGGACTCCCCCATACTCGGGGGGGTCACCGGGGGGACGGCCCCCGGGGGAGGAACAGTCTCCCCCATGATTGGGGGGGTCACCGGGGGGGTCATCCCCCCGGGGGGAAAATCAGCTCCAGATCGTGACGTAAACCGGAGGCTTGAACCGGGACGGCGGCACACCCGCAGCAGGCGATCGCATCAGCTGCATCGCCTCCGGCGTGCTGAGGAAGCGGCGCAGCGCACTCGCGGCAGTACTGCGCCGCTCCCGTTCGAGCATGGTGACGTACCAGACTTCCTCCACGGGGAAGCCCGGCAGGTCGATGAGGGAGACTTCCCCGCGCCGCAGCTGGTGCGACACCAGGTGCTCGATCGCGGGCGCGACCCCCGAGCCGTCGGCTGCGGCCGCCCAGGCGGCGGTCTGGCTCTGGAAGACCCCGATGTTGCTGTCGGCGACGCCGAGCCTGCGCAGCAGCCTGGCCGTCTCGCTGGCCGGATCCGTTCCGGACGGGTCAACCAGCCAGCGCCATTGCCGCGCGGGCCCGCGCGGCCGGGCGTGCGCCGCGGTTCCCCCAGGGCCGACGACGACGAGCCGGTACTTGAAGATGGGCTCGCTGACGATTGGCAGTTCGTGCTCGCCGCTCACGCCCGGTCCGATCGCGACGTCCGCGAGCCGGTTTGCGATCAGCACGGGCAGTTCGCCGGCGGCGGCTACGCCGGTCGTGATCTCCACCGCCCCGGCGAACCGGCGGCGGAAGGCCTCCATCAGCGGCCCGGCCACGAACTCGGCGAACGTCGACGTCGCCACGACGCGCAGTTGCTCGGGCGCGCCCTGCGCCGCGCGGACGGCGGCGTGCGCCTCGGCGCCGAGCACGACGATCTGAGACGCGGTGCTGAGCAGCCGGGTGCCGCCGGCCGTCAGCGTCATGCCGGCCTGGCTGCGGGTGATCAGCTGATCGCCCAGGTCCTGGCGCAGGGCGGTGAGCGCTTGCGAGACGGCCGACTCGCTGACGCCGAGCGCGGCCGCCGCGGCCCGGACCGACCCAAGCCGGGCCACCAGCACGAACGCATTCAGCTGAGTAAGGGTCATGGCACACTCCACCGAGGGCGTCTGCGAATCAGAGGGATCTGCCGCATCTCCCTAGACTCAGAACGTACGGCATCAGGACGGCGGGTGCACGCAACAGGCGGGCCCCCAGCGCGCTGGGAGGTGGGGATGCAGGTTCCCGCGCACGTCGAGTACGAGAAGGCCACCAGCGTCGAGCACGCGCTTGCCCTGCTGTCCCGGTACGCACCCGGGGCCAGGGTGCTGGCCGGCGGGCACAGCCTGATACCGATGATGAAGCTCCGGCTCGCGCAGCCTGAGGTGCTCGTCGACATCAACGGGCTCTACGGCCTGCGCTACATCGAGCGGGCCGGGGACGAACTGCGCATCGGTGCGCTCGCCCGGCACGCGGACCTGCTGTCGGCCCCGCTGGCAGGCGAGCACTTCGCGATCCTCCATGACGCGGAGCGGGTGATCGCGGACCCGATCGTCAGGAACTGGGGCACGATTGGCGGTTCCCTCTGCCAAGCAGACCCGTCGGAAGACCTGTCCGCCGCGTTCGCGGCCCTGAAAGGCTCCATGATCGTCCACGGGCCCGACGGCAGCCGGGAGGTGCCTGCCCGGGCCTTTCACACGGGCCCGTACGAGACCGTGGTCGGACCCGCAGAGATGCTGACCGAGATCAAGCTGCCCATCAAGCCTGGGTGCGGCAGCGCGTACTTGAAGGTCTCCCGCCGGGCGGGCGATTGGCCGGTCGGCGCGGCCGGCGCCGCGGTCTGGCTGTCGGGAAACGTGATCACGGATGTCGGCATCGGGCTAACCGCGCTCGGCGCGGCGCACTTCGTCGCGGCCGAAGCCGAGGAATACTTGCGTGGCCGCCCTGCCGACGACGAGGTGCTCGCCCGGGCGGGCGAGATCGCGGCGCAGCACTGCCGTCCGGGCGCTGACCAGCGTGGCCCGGTCGAGTACAAGCGGCACCTGGCCGGCGAGCTCACGACCAGAGTCCTGCACGTCGCGGTTTCGCGCGCCCGATGGCAAAAAGCGCCATCGTCTCGGGCGCGCGAAACCGCCCACCCCCGGCGTGCCCCTGGGGCCCCCACGGCCCCCGCCGGATTCGCGCCCGATGGCAAAAACCGCCATCATATCGGGCGCGAATCCGACCCCTTCCCGGGGGGACACCCCCCGTACCCCCCGAGGTGAGGCGCGGAGCGCCGCACGATGCGCGTCCGATGGCAAGAGGCCTGCAGATGGGACAAGGTTCGCAATGAAGATCACCGTCACCGTCAACGCGGCCGATTACACGCGGGTCGTCGAGCCGCGCTTGCTGCTCATCCACTTCCTGCGCGACGACCTGAGGCTAACCGGCTCCCACTGGGGCTGCGACACGTCCAACTGCGGCGCCTGCGTGGTCTGGCTGAACGAGACGCCGATCAAGTCCTGCACGGTGCTCGCCGTCATGGCTGACGGTCAGCGGATCACCACCGTGGAGGGCCTGGCGGCGGCGCACCGGCTCGACCCGGTCCAGGAGGCGTTCGCGGCTTGCCATGGGCTGCAGTGCGGTTTCTGCACGCCCGGGATGATGATGACCGCGCGGTGGCTGCTCGACAGCAACCCAGACCCGACCGAAGAGGAGGTCCGCGAGGCGATCTCCGGCCAGGTCTGCCGCTGCACCGGGTACGAGAACATCGTCAGGTCGGTCCTGTGGGCGGCCAAGCACGAGGGCGGCGATCATTCCACCGGGGGAGACACTGATGAACCACGCTTACGGGCCGCTCCCCCGTAAGGAGGATGCGCGGTTTATCAGGGGGCAGGGGACATTCGTCGATGACATCGTGCTGCCCGGCATGCTGTACGGCGCGATCCTGCGCAGCCCGCTCGCGCACGCCAGGATCGTCTCGGTGGACGCCAACGCCGCCCGCGCGCACCCGAGCGTCGTGGCCGTGCTTACCGGCGACGACCTGGCCGAGCGCGGCCTGGCGTGGATGCCCACGCTCCTCGGGGACGTGCAGGCAGTGCTCGCCACCGACAAGGTGCGCTTTCAGGGCCAGGAGATCGCGTTCGTGGTGGCGACCGACCGGTACGCGGCACGGGATGCGCTTGAGCTGATCGTGGTCGACTACGAGCAACTGCCCCCGCTGGTCGACGCGCTGACCGCGCTCGACTCCGGTGCCCCGGTGGTCCGCGACGACCTGCCGGGCGGCAACCGGATCTTCGACTGGACCGCGGGGGACAAGGCGGCCACGGACGCGGTCTTCGCCGCGGCGGACGTGGTGGTCGGCTGCGACATGCTGTATCCGCGCTCGCACCCGGCCCCGCTGGAGACCTGCGGCGCGGTCGCCGACTACGACGTGGTCAGCGGCAAGCTGACCCTCTGGTCCACCAGCCAGGCGCCGCACGCGCACCGCACGCTTTACGCGTCCCTGACCGGGCTGCCCGAGCACAAGATCCGCATCGTGTCCCCGGACCTGGGCGGCGGCTTTGGCGCGAAGGTGCCGATCTACCCGGGCTATCTCTGCGCGATCACCGCGTCGATGCTGACCGGGCGGCCGGTGAAGTGGGTGGAGGACCGGTCGGAAAGCCTGATGTCCACTACGTTCGCTCGTGACTACCACATGCACGGCGAGATCGCCGCCACCGCCGACGGTGAGATCCTCGGCCTGCGCGCACGGGTCCTCGCCGACCACGGCGCGTTCAACGCGGCGGCGCAGCCGTCGAAGTTCCCAGCAGGCTTCTTCCACATCTTCACCGGCTCCTACCAGACGCGGGCGGCGTACTGCGAGGTCACCGGCGTGTACACGAACAAGGCGCCGGGCGGCGTCGCCTACTCCTGCTCGTTCCGCATCACCGAGGCGGTGTACCTCGTCGAACGGCTGACGGACATGCTGGCCCGCGAACTCGGCCTGGACCCCGCGGAGCTGCGGATGCGCAACCTGCTGCGTCCCGAGCAGTTCCCCTACACGTGCCCGACCGGCTGGGAGTACGACTCCGGCGACTATCCCCGGGCGCTCCAGCTGGCCCTGGACATGGCGGGCTACGCCGAACTGCGCCGCGAGCAGGCGGAGCGGCGGGCGCGCGGCGAGTACATGGGCATCGGGCTGAGCTTCTTCACTGAAGGCGTCGGGGCCGGCCCGCGCGGCCACATGGACATCATGGGCCTGGCCATGGCCGACGGCGCTGACCTGCGGATCCATCCCACGGGCAACGCGGTGCTGGCCGTCTCCGTGCAAACGCAGGGCCAGGGCCACGAGACCACGTTCGCGCAACTGGTGGCGCAAGAACTCGGCCTGTCGCCGGACGACGTCGACGTGGTGCACGGCGATACCGACAGGACACCGTTCGGCCTTGGCACCTACGGGTCGCGGTCCACGCCGGTGTCCGGCGCCGCGGCAGTGGTCGCCGCTAGGAAGGTCCGCGAGCGGGCCCGCCTCGTCGCCGCGGTCATGCTCGAAGTTGACGCCGACGACCTTGAGTGGCTGGACGGCATGTGGCGCGTCAAGGGCGACCCCGACCAGGCCCTCGGCATCGTCGAGATCGCCCGGGCGGCACACTCGGCGCTTGAGCTGCCGCCGGGGATCGAGGGCCACCTGGACGCGTCGGCCGTGTATAACCCGCCCAACCTGACGTTCCCCTTCGGTGCCTACATCTGCGTCACCGACGTGGACCCCGGCACCGGCGAGGTCAAGGTCCGCCGGTTCATCGCGGTCGACGACTGCGGCGTCCGGATCAACCCCATGATCGTCGAGGGGCAGGTCCACCGCGGCATCGCCGACGGCATCGGCATCGCCCTGATGCAAGCCATCTCTTTCGACGAGAACGGCAACTGCCTGGGCGGTTCCTTCATGGATTACCTGCTGCCCACGTCCTTGGAATGCCCCTCGCCGGAACTCGGCATGACGGTCACCCCGTCCCCGCACCACCCAGTCGGCGCCAAGGGCATCGGCGAGTCGGCAACCGTCGGCGCACCCCCCGCCGTGGTCAACTCAGTCGTGGACGCGCTCGCCCCATTCGGCGTGACACACGCAGACATGCCCCTGACCCCGGCAAACGTATGGCTAGCGATCCAGGGCCGCCCGATCAGGACAGACCTGGCCGCCAGCTAACCCCCAGCGGGGCTATGCGCGCTAAAGCGGAAGCGGCGTGAAGTCGATGTCAATCAGCTGCCCCTGGCTGAACAGCGCGAGATCCGGATGCCCGGCCCCAAGGACAGCCGCGTAGCGTGCGCGAAGCTTGCGCAGCGGCGGCTCATGCCCCAGCCTCGACCGGATGGTCGCGGTGTTCGCCTCGCACACGAGCACATACGGGTGACCATCACCGAACAGAGCTTGAAAGCGGGCAAGCGCTTCGTGCCCGTACCCGAGCGCCGCGTCGAGGTCTCCCGCGCGGGCTAGCGCATTCGTCAGCGCGCTCACCGCAGTGAGCGACAACGGATGGTCCTTCCCCACTGAGTCGGTCAGCCGCTTGACCACGCCCGTGATGACCGGGACCGATCGCCCGGCCTGCTGCGGACTGCCGTGTGCGGCGTGGTAGCGCACAGCGGCCAGGAATCCGGTGCACGCGTCGGCGTACGGGTGGTCGGGCAGCACTGCCTGATAGCGCCGTTCGGCCTCCGCTAGCTGCTGCTCGGCCGCGCTTGCCTGCCCGCTGACGCGCCGCGCGATGCTGGCCCAGACGACGGCGGCGGCGAGCGTCTGGGGGTGATCCGCGCCGAGCCTCCGCCAGCAACTGCGCCGCACGTCGTGCAGGTCATCGGCGAGGGCTTGGCCGTCCGCAGGCAGTAAACCCTTATCCCGCCGGGCGATCGCGTAGTCGATCTCATGCAAGAGTCGCCATGGGTGGTCCGGGTCCAGCGTGCCGCGGTCGGCCAGCGCCTGGTATCCGGCGTGCACCTCGCCGAGTCGGCTGACGGCTCCGTCGTACTGGCCGGACAGCCAGAGACAACGCCCGGCGACGTTCTGCTCGGCCAGCACCGCCGGATGGCGTGGGTCGCTGTAGAACGCCAGTGAGTTGTCGCAGGCCTTGTCGGCGATCCTGGTTGCCTCGGCGGCATCTCCCTGGAGCAACAGGTCGGCGATGAGGCTGTTCACCGCGAAGAACGTGCGATGGTCGTCGTTGCCGAACTCTGCGGCGTGCATGCGCACGGATTCCAGGTCGGCGGCCTGCGCTTCCGCGAACTTGCCCGCCATCCGCAGGCGGAGCCCGACCGTGCTCTCCAGGCAGATAATCTCCGCCGCCCATCTGTCCGGGGCAGCGCGCATTGCGGCCAGGACCTCCTGACGCAGCTGGAATGCCGCGGCATGCCTGCCATCGGCGAAGAGTGCGTCTGCCTTGGCCAAGCGCATGGTCACGTGGCTGTCCGCAGCGTTCCCGCTGTGGTCACGCCCACCCTCGGCCCAGTGGCCGAGGGCCTCGTCCGCTATGCCGAGCGCTGCACGCGGGTCACCAGCCGCGTTCAGCGAGCGGACCAAGTTGACGACGAACCTCCTGACCATCCTGTCGGAAGAAACCGAAATGCCAGACTCGGCCGCGTGCCCGCGCAGCTCGTCATAGTCCCGCCACATATCGGGATCGTCTGGCGCTAGCGGGTCCGCTGCAGCGAGCAGCAGGTGAACATCGTGCCGGGCGCGCTCCTCCGCACCGGCACCGGAACTGGCAACCATATTCCGTACTATGTACCGAGTGACCTGGTGCACCGTCAGGTTCCCGGTGCCAGCGTCTACCTGGAGCAAGCCCGCGCGCCGCAACTTCGTGATCGCCCCGAGGCGCTGGAGTGGGGCGCGCAGCAGGTCGCCGATGGATACCCCGTCCAGGTAACTGCCCCGCTCCAGTGCCTCCCGCGGGACCGGGTCGTTCCCGAAGAAGGCCAGGCAGGACAAGAGGTCGAGGGCTCCAGGAGCCTTCTCCCGGAGTTGGCCAAGGGCCGTCCGCCATTCGTGCGCTATTGCTGCCTGGTAGTCCGCTGTCTGGTTGTCCAAGAGACTGAGCGGATCGGAATTGAGGTGCTCAAGGTAGGCGCCAACGGCGAGACGCGACTCAACGGCGTGGGCGAGGAGGAGGGGCAGGTCCCCCACTCCCGCCGCAAGCCGGTGCGCGTCGAGCACGCTAAACCGTCTCATCTGGCGGCCTAGGAACGCGACGCTTTCCATCCTGTCGAAAACGTCTAGTTCAATCATGCTGCCCGACGCTTCCCAGCGGCTGTTGCGCGTCGTGACCAGGACATGGCCGCTCATCGGCGGAATCAGGTCCCTGATTTCCTCCGGCTCATTCGCGTTGTCGAATACCAGCAGCCAGCGCGCATACCGCTGACCGCGCCGCAGCACGTCAAACAGTTCCGTGAAATCACTCTCGCCGGGCAGCCGCGATACCTCGGTCAGCCCAAGCCTTGCGGTCAAGTCGGCCATCGCGCCATAGGCGGACTCGGCACTGTCGCAGGGGATCCACCACACGAGGTCGTATTCACGGGCGTACCGGTGCACATGCGCAACGGCCAGTTGGGTCTTACCAACGCCGAGCAGGCCTTGAATCGCGACCACGCCCGCCCGGTCGTCCGTCGTCAGGGCGTGGTGCAGCGCATCCAGCCAAGCTTCCCGGCCGGTGAAGTCGGGCAGGCGCGGCGGTACAGATCCCCAAATGGCCGGTCCAGCTTGGACAACACCTTCCGCTGCGGCACCAATGGCACCAGCAATGGCGTGCGACTGGCTCCCGTGCCCGGGGAAGCGGACGTCTATGACGCCGCTGGAGGCGCTGTCCCAATGGCGTTTCCAATCGGCAACAGTCCCCAGGTCATTCGCGTCAAGCCCGCTTTCCCGCGCCGCGCCGCGGCAAGCAGCCACGAAAAGGGCGACAAACCGCCAGTCCGGCAGGTTTACCCGGTTTCCGTTGAGGACATCACTCATGGTTGCCCGCCTGAGCTTGTGCTCACTCAAGCGCTCCAGGGTGGAGTAACTTGGCCGACCGGCACGCTGGCGCAACTGGCTCAGGTCACGCACGAAACGTTGCGCGACGCTCAGTTGATCCGATTCCACGAAACCCCCTGGACTCGCTCCCGCCAGTCACTCTAAGCCTGTCGGAGCAACGCCTCCTATTTCCTCCGGAGTCCTCCGGACTCTTCCTGGGCGTCAACGATCCAGCTTATGCCACACATTATGAGCAGGGCCACGAGGGATTTCATTTTTACATTGCCGCTGGTCAACGCCTTATTTGAAGTCGTCGACCGCAGTCGACTGTTTCCCATCAAAGGGAAACTGCTGACCTTTCCGGAAAGAACTACCATCCACTCATCCCGGAGTTCGGTCAAGCGACCGCGTGCGGCGTTCGGCGACTCTTCACGGTGCGCTACAGCGCCATCTGCGACCGGGCCGGGCGTGGCCGCCAATTCGCGCGGCGAGATCTCTCGCGGTTGCCCCAGCGCCAAAATTCGCCAGATCGGCCGAAGGGCTGGGGCCAGCTTCTGGGAAACTTCCGGGATAGCCAATGAAAAAAGAAGCAGCAGCAGCACTATCACACACAGGACGACGACGGCATCTTTCGCCCCGTACCGCTGAATCACGTAACCGCCGAGGACCGGACCGAGCGCACAAGACCCGATCGCCAGCATTTGGCCAATGGCGGTTACCTTGGCAATCATGTTGTCGGCAACACGCGAAACAAGGTAAGACCCGAACTCAATGTTGCCAATTGCTCCGCTAAAGCCAAGGACGAACATCGCGACCGCACTCCAGGCGGCGGGCAATCCGCCTGCGGTCCAAAGCAACGCAAGCGTCACGCACCATAGCAGCAGTTGAATCGGTAGCCAGAATCCCCTGAGCCCGCCCGGCAGGAACCTGAAGCAGAGCGAACCGACCGCTCCGCCTGCGCCAGACGCGGCGAGCACGATGCCGATGGCAACGGTTGACAGATCCCGGTCGTGCGCCTGGGCGAGCAGCATCAGAATCAATGCTTGCGCAACCAACGACGTGGCCGCCATCAGCATGATGGTAATCCACGACCGGCGATCACTTCGCAGCCAGCTAAGCCCTTCGATGATATCGTCAGTCAACTGCCTTAGCGACAGCCGCTGCCGCTCGCGAACTGGTTCGTCATTTCTCCTGACAACCAGGAGGCTGGTGATCGAGGCGATGAACGAGACCATATCGGCCAAGAATGGCAAGATCGGCTGCAGCCCGAATAGAAATGGCCCGATCGGTCGCCCGGCAAGGACCACCGCATGTGTCCTGACCTCGATATACGCTTGACGCGAGGCTATTTTCTCGCGTTCCATGAGCCCGCTCAGGTACCGTCTCTCGGCAAGCACGGAGAATATTTCAAGTATCTCTTCGGCCACCATAGCAAGTATCAGGAACCATATATTGACATGCCCCCTGAATACCAGGAGCGCAATTACCACCGAGCCAACCGTAAGCCCGCGGAGTGACTCGCTGAAAAGCATCACGCGACGCGGATTCCAGCGATCGACGAGCACGCCCGCCGGCACGTAAGCGAGCATGCTTGGCGCAATAGCGGCAAAAGCGACAAGTCCCGTAAAAAACGGTGAATTATAAAGATTCAACACAAGCATCGGGAAGGCGACTGTCGATATCCTGCTACCCAGCATGGATATCAAGGATCCGGCCATCAGGATCCGGAAGGCCGGCGAGCCAGAAAGCAAGAAACGAACCGGCCCCCGCGTTTTCATCTGCCTCGCGACGAAGGGCAAGTTGCGCAGTCTGGCCACGACGGGCAGGTTGACCACATCCCGATCGTCGCGGCTAAGGCAGGCTTCAGGGACGGTGGTCCTCGCGGTCTCGTCAGCGGTCTTCTCACGCATCAGAGCGAAGATCCCCCCTAGCCAGCGCTGCGAACTAAGCCGCTAGCGAAACGGCACGCTCCGCCCGGCGACATTACCGGGATGAATCTACCCCTATCGGCACGAGCGTTTCGCGCACCGCAACCTGATCGGTATGAGAGAAGGTATACATTTTCCCGGACCCGCACTATGGTCCGCCAAGACCACCCGGGCACCCACCCGGAACCACTTAAGCCCACTCTCTGGCATCACTTGTATACGGTAAGTGATTGCGTTTAGTCAATTGATCTCCGGGAAATACCTGCCGCAGACTGGGCCTAGTTTTGAAATGATGTCTCATGTTGGCAATGGCAGATACTCCGAAATTTGCCATATTTACCCCCCTGACGTGCAGCTACTGTGACGATCGCCGCCAAAGCGAAACGTGGGACAGGTGGGGAAATGTTCGCATATGATTTAATCCTTCCATGGGGACCGCGTCACGGCTTGAATGGCCGTCGAGCCTTGACGTCGACGCGTTGCTCGACACCGGCTGGCAGCCACTCCCGTTCCGGGAGTTCATCGTTAAGGTGCACAGCAGGTGTGACCTGGCGTGTGACTACTGCTACATGTACGAGATGGCGGACCAGTCCTGGCGCGACCAGCCGCGCGTGATGTCGCCAGAGATGGCCGAGTTGACCGCCCAGCGGATCGGCGAGCACGCCAGGGCGCACAACCTGCCGAGCGTCACGCTGATCCTGCACGGCGGGGAGCCGCTGCTGGCCGGCCGCGACCTGATCTCCCAGTTGGTTACGGCGACCCGCCGGGCAGCCGGGCCCGCCACCACGGTCAACGCGACCGTGCAGACCAACGGAGTGGGGCTCAGCGACGCGTACCTGCGACTCTTTGACGAACTGGGCGTCAAGGTCGGGGTCAGTCTCGACGGAGACGCCAGCGGGCACGACCGGCACCGCCGGTTCGCCAGCGGGCGCGGCAGCTTCACCGCGGTGGCGGCGGGGCTGCGCAGGCTCCAGCAGTTCAGGCACCTCTACAGCGGCCTGCTGTGCGCTGTTGACCTACGCAACGACCCGGTGCGGACGTACCGTGCGCTTGTTGACTTCAACCCGCCGGCGATCGATTTCC
>Ga0310811_10003936_pt1 | contig 18706 bp, 14 predicted proteins | sample YCmetagenome_FD_207642 | JGI IMG/M metagenome (GOLD analysis project Ga0310811, IMG submission 207642) | Soil microbial communities from experimental microcosm in Duke University, North Carolina, United States - YC | ecosystem: Engineered > Artificial ecosystem > Soil microcosm > Unclassified ...
CAGGGTGTCTTCCTGCTCTCGGATCTGCTGCCGTAAGGGCGGATCTGCGCTCATAACTGAATAGAAAACGGGAGCAAATATTTGGCCTTATATTCGTCCACCCATGTACCCCACCATTTCTTATTTGCTCCATGACCTGACGGGGCTGGACATACACGTGCCGCTGCCCACGTTCGGTTTTGTGATGGCCCTTTCTTTCTGGGCCGCCTACTGGGTCTTTACGCTCGGGTTCAAACGCGTCATGGGGCCTGCGTACCCCGTGCGCCGTCTGATGGACATCCTGTTGCTGAGCTGCGGCATCATCGGCTTTGCCGGGGCCGTGCTCCTGGCCGCCATCGAAGCCCCGGACGGATTCGGCTACAACGGCCTGAATTATTACGGCGGATTGATCTTTGGCGCCGTGACCTACCTCGTCATCACCCGCCGCAAGGGCATCCCCCTGATCGTGGCGGCCGACGTGGGAAGCCCGGGAATGATGCTGGCCTATGCGATAGGCCGGATCGGGTGTCAGCTGTCGGGTGACGGCGACTGGGGTATCGTCAATCTGTCGCCCACGCCGCGCTGGCTGCCGGTCTGGGCCTGGGCCGAACGCTACCCGCACAACGTCCTTCGCCAGGGGCAGTATATCCCGGGGTGCGGCGGCAGCTATTGTTCGGAGCTGCCGCAACCGGTCTTCCCGACGCCCTTGTACGAGACCATTGTATGTCTTTTACTGTTCTGGGCGCTATGGCGGTTGCGGCGTCACGTACGTCCGGGCTTCGTTTTTGCCACCTACCTGGTGTCGGCGGGTCTGGAGCGGTTCCTGATCGAACTTATCCGCATCAATCCGCGGCACTTTTTTGCCGGTTTATCGCTCACCCAGGCGCAATGGATATCACTGGGACTGATAACCGTGGGAATTTTTGTATTTTTATACCTCATTTACTATCAAAGCTTGCAAAAAAGTGCCATACCATGTCGAGATCGATCCTGAAGGAACGCCCACCTCTAACCAAGTCGGACTGCTTTTCTTATTTTGCCCGCTATAAAACCGAATTCAACTTTCCCGTCCACTACCACGAAGAGTTTGAGCTGAATTTTATAGAGAATGGCGCGGGCGCGCGCAGGATCGTAGGCAGCAGCGTGGAAGACATCGACAGCGTGGAATTGGTACTCGTCGGCTCCAACATCCCCCACGCCTGGTTCACGCACCGGTGTACCAGCGGAGACATCCTGGAAATCACCATCCAATTTCATAAGGACCTCTTCCATGAGACGTTTTTAAAGCGGACCCAGCTCAATTTTTTAAGGACCATGTTCGAACGGTCCCTGCGGGGGATATCCTTCTCCCGTCGCACCATCGAACGCATCGCCCCCCGTATCAAGGAGCTCGGGCACAAAGAAGGCTTTGAGTCGGTGATGGAGCTGATGGGGATCCTCCACGAGCTGTCGGTTTCGCCCGACGCCCGGACGTTGTCGGAGGACGTCAACTATAATTCGGATCTGGTCTACACCGACGTCCGCCGCGTCGAGGTCGTGATCGACTTCATCAACGAGCACTTCAGCCGCACCATCCGGCTGGCCGAGGCCGCGGAGCTCGTCGACATGACCGAGACGGCCTTCAGCCGGTTTTTCAAAACCAAAACCGGTATCACCTTCGTAGACTACATCAACGACATCCGCATCGGGCACGCCTCCCGGATGCTCATCGACACCAATACGCCCATCGCGGAGATCGCGTCTGACTGCGGGTTTACGTCGATCACCAATTTTAACCGGCTTTTCAAGAAGCGGAAGGGCATCGTGCCGAAGGACTTCCGCGAGAAGCACGGGACGCCGGACAGGAAAATTTTCGTCTAAACATGAGGAATATCTATACCAGCCTTCTAATGATGGCCATGACACTTTGCGCCGCTGCCCAGGAAAAACCGATCGCGCTCTACCCTGCCGGCGTGCCCAATGCCAAACCGGCGCCCGCGGGCTATGCCGAAACGAACAACAACGGATGGATATACAAGGTCACGGACCCCAGGCTGCTCCCGTTCTTTCCCGAACCCGGTAAAGCGACCGGCGCCGCCGTCGTGATTTGCCCCGGCGGGGCGTATGGCGGACTGGCGTCGACCTATGAGGGAATCGACGTCGCCCGGGCCTTTGCACGGGTGGGTGTCACCGCCTTCGTGCTGATATACCGCCTGCCCAGCGACGACATCATGACAGACAAGTCGATCGGCCCGCTGCAGGACGCGCAGACGGCCATCCTCACCGTCCGGCATCACGCGGCGGAGTGGCATATCGATCCGTCGAAGATCGGGATCATGGGCTTTTCCGCGGGGGGCCACCTGGCTGCGACCGAAGGCACGCACTTTGACAAGCCGGTGATTTCCGTTCCCGCCGGTGTTAGCGTGCGGCCGGATTTTATGTTGCTGATCTATCCCGTCATCACGTTTGGCAAGTTTACACACGCCGGTTCGCGTGAGAACCTGATCGGCAAGAACCCTGCCGAAGCGCAGGTCGACCTGTACTCCAACGAAAAACAGGTGACCGACGCGACGCCACCCACGTTCCTGGTCCAGGCGGAGGATGATGGTACCGTGCCGGTGCAGAACAGCCTGATGTTTTACGACGCGTTGCTGGAACACAAGATACACGCGGAGATGCACCTGTTTCAGGAAGGCGGCCACGGCTTTGGGATGAACAACCCGAAGACCTCCGAAAAATGGATGGATTGGGCCCTTGCCTGGATGACGGAGAACGGGTTTATGCACCGGTAGCCTATCGGGCTATGGCGATCTTGACCTTTTGGGTCTTTAGCTTTTGATCCTTGATCAGGTGGAGGACGTGGTTTACCGTTGACTTCCGTATGGCGACAAAGGCGGAAAAGTCCTTGACCTCGATGAGCCCGATGTCGTCTTTTTTCAACTGACCCTTATTGGTAAAGAAACCGACGATGTCGACCTTGTTGACCTTGTCCTTTTTGCCGGCGGCGATAAACAGCGTCGTCCACTGCGGCGGGGGCGGCAGGGTCTCTGTCGCGGGCAGGTCGATTGTCCCCGGTTGGCCGGGTATATATGGCGGAAGCGTCTCGTCGGGGCCAAGGAGGAGGATGGCGGTGCCGCTGGCGTCCATGCGGGCAGTCCTGCCATTGCGGTGGATAAAGACTTCTTCGGTGGCGGGCAGGTGATAATGGATGATGTAACGGATATTGGGTACGTCCAGACCGCGGGAGGCAAGGTCGGTGGTGACCAGGGTATTGACGCTGTGGTTGCGGAATTTGGCCAGGGCTACCTCGCGTTCGGGTTGTTCGAGGGCGCCGTGGTAAAAGACGTTGGGTAGGCCTTTGTCCTTTAAAAAGGCGCTGGTACGCTCTACGGAATCGCGATGGTTACAGAAAACGACGGTGGAGCGGCCGCCGATACGGCAGAGGAGGCGGAAAAGCGTTTCCAGCTTATCGTTGTCGGGACTTTGGACCACTTCGAGGGCCAGGCTTTCTTTGGGTTTGCCGCTGAGGAAGTCCAGGGTTTGAGGGTTGTGAAGCCCCACAAACGCGGGAATGTCCACGCCCGGAGTGGCGGAAGTGAGGATTCGTTTATGTAGGGATTTCAGGTTGTCGATAAGGAATATCATCTCCTCCTGGAACCCCAATTCCAGCGATTTGTCGAACTCGTCCAGGACCAGGGTGTGGATGGTTTCGGGGTGTATATTCCCCCTGCGCAGGTGGTCCCCCAGGCGTCCGGGGGTCCCGATGATGAGGGCCGGGGCCTCGAGGAGGTTGTTCTCTTCGGTTTCCCGTTTGTGACCGCCATAGCAACAGGTCACCTTGAGACCGGTCCCCATTTTCCGGAAGACCTGCTCTATCTGGAGCGCCAGCTCCCGCGAAGGCACGACGACCAATGCCTGGGTTGTGGGGACGTCCTCGTCCATCGTCTCCAGCAACGGTAACAGGAACGCCAGCGTCTTCCCCGAACCGGTGTCCGACAGCAAGACGAGGTCTCCTTTCTGCCGCGCGGCTTCCAGGGCCGCGGTTTGCATGTCATTGAGGGCATCGATATTGAGCGGGGAAAGGAGCCTTTGGAGCGTAAGCGGGGTCATTACCATTTCGCAAAGGTACGAAAAGGCGCGCCGAAGTCATATATTCCCGATCCAACCTGCCGCACGGCTCCCGGCAGGACGATCGTCGCCGTCGTATTTACCGGTATCTCCACGTGCAAGCTGAAGCGCCGGCCATCCACATGCCATCGCGAGCGTATGGTCCCATACGGGCACTCATAGCGGACGTCCGCGGAGGACAAGCCGTCCAGACACACGGGGTCTATGATGATCTTCTTGTACGCGATGGACCCAGGCGCCTGTCGTATCCCGCCTATCCCTTCGTACAGCCATTCCATCAGGTGTCCCAGCATCAGGTGGTTGTTCGACACCTCCTTCAAGGCCGGCCAGGATTCCGTCAGGGACGTGGCGCCCCTGGCCAGTTGAAAGCCATACCCGGGGACGTCGCTTCGGTTATTCATCGCGTAGATCGTCCGATCCGCCTGGCCGTCGCTCAAAGCCCGGACCAGGAAATGAAAACCTACGTCTCCTGCCGTCAGCTTGTAGCCGGACAGCCGGATAGAATCGATCAGGTTCGAAAGCACCCCCGCGCGGTCCGCGCTATCCACCAACCCCACGCAAAGGGGAATGGCTATCGCCGTCTGGCTGCCGGTCGAATAGGTTTTTGTTTTATTATCGAAGAACCGTTCATTAAATGCCTTTCGTACCGCGGCGGCCAGTTGGGTATACCTTTCCACGTCAGCCATACGGTGTAACACGCCGGCAACCTTCGCCATCAGCGAAACGTCGTAGAAGTAGATCGCGGTTGCCGTCAGGGCTTTGGGCGTGAGCTGGGCCTCCCCCGGGAAATTCGGACCATAGTCGTACCAGTCGCCCAGACCGTAGTCGAGGATATGGGCTTTTGACCGCTTGTCCAGGTAGTTCACATACCGTTGCATCATGCCATAAGCGGTAGCCAGGGTCTCCTCGTCGCCGTACCAGGAATACAATAACCAGGGCAGGATGACCGACGCGCTGCCCCATTCCGGGGAATCCCTGAAACCGCCATCGAATTGGGTGTACTCGGGGGCGATGTCGGGGACGAGGCCGCTGGCCAGTTGGGCGTCCATCATGTCGTGGACGATGCTCCGGTACAACAACGAGATGTCGTAATTGTATTGGATGGACGCGCCCATCAGGTAGTCCTGCTCCAGCCACCCGAGTTTTTCCCGGTGCGGGCAATCGGTAATGACGCTTTGCATATTGCTTTTGATCGCCCAACGGATCAGCTTATCGATGCGGTTGAACAGGTCGTTGGAGCAACGAAACGACCCGGTTGCCCGGGCTTCGTTCCGCGTATGGAGCATGGTCAGCTTTAGGGTATCCGTGCCCGTTACCGCCACGTACCTGAACCCGTAGTAGCTGAACCGGGGACGCCAGGTTTCCCATCCCTCTCCCTTTATGATATAGGTGAAGTAATAGGGCCCGCCGGAAGCCCGTTGGTTGGGACGACCGTCCTCGTCCACCAATTCCGAGGGTGTGAGCCGGACGGTGTCGCCCCTGCGCCCCTTTACTTTCAACTCCACGATTCCGGAGGCGTTCTGGCCGAAATCGTAGGAGCGGGTCGTTTTGTCGATGACCCGCGTGGTCTTGACATGCAGGGTCTCCGCCACCGTTACCGGGTTGTCGGTTTCGGGCGTCAGTTTCCCTTTTGGCGCCGTTACCGGCAGCGCTGGCTTCCAACCGTCCGCTTTGAACCCCGGGGACGCCCATCCGGGCTGGTCCAGCCGGGCATCGTAATCCTCGCCGCCATAGATGCTGGTAAAGGTTATCGGGCTGGGCGACGTTGTCCACGACCCGTCGGATAGGACAGATTCGGTAGCGCCATCGGTATAGGTGATCCTTAGAAGACAAATCATCCTCGGGCAACCAAAGTCGACCTCCAATTTATGGTACCGTTCCGGGCTTACGTTAAAAAAGCCGTTCCCGACGATCAGGCCAAGGGCGTTTCCTCCCTTTTTGACGAGCCCGGTCACGTCGTAGGTATTGTACAGACAGGTTTTGTTATAGTCGGTCCAGCCAGGCGACAGGAACCGGTTCCCGACTTTACGGCTATTCAGGTATAGCTCATACTGACCCAAACCGGTCGTAAACACCATGGCGCTTTTCACCGGCCGCTTGACCGTGAAATCCTTCCGAAAGAGCGGGATCACCGTCCTGCCGCGCGCCATGTCTTCATATCCTATCCAACTGGCGCCCTGCCAATCCGCCTCTGAAAATAGCCCGGTGGTAAAAGGAGCGATACGGCTCCATTTTGTCGCGGTCCCGTGGCCGTCCCATACGCGCACCCGCCAGTAATACGTGGTTCCCGGTTGTAAGAGGCGTCCCCTGTAGTACATATTGACGCTTCCGCTCCCGGCGGTCTTCCCGGAGTTCCATACGGTTTCATTTCCCGCCAACGCGGCCGGCGATGTGCCGATCACCAGCTGCCAGGCTGTTTGCACGCTGTTCCTTTCAGGGCTGGTCATTGTCCAGGCAAAGGGGATACCCGTCAGGGAGACGCCCGTGGGGGTGGGTTGCCCGGTGCAACGGGTGGTGGTGATGGTGATCGGAGAGGCGGGCGGCGCAGTGGCGGCGGATGTTTGGGCGGCGGCCAGCCCGATCAGCAAGAGGAGCTTCATGGGATGAAGATCGCCAAACATGGACAATTTTGGGTTTGCACGCATGAATATGTCAAATCCCGCAACGGTTGGGTCAAAGAGGTATATCCGGGCATAACTAATTCGTGGTCGTGCCGCTGACCTGCCGGCTGTTGACGCTTTCTCCTCCGTTGATGTGCCCGGTGGAAACGACGTAGTAGTAGGTGGTGTTGGGGCTGAGGCCGGTGTCGGTGTAAGTGCCGCCGCTCACGCCGGCGGCGATGGTGGTGTAGGGGCCGCCGTTGATGGTGGCGCGTTTCAGGTTGTAGCACGGGGCGTCGGTGACGGCGGACCAGTCGATTTTGATGGAGCTGGAGGACAGGACGTGCGGGGTGAGGCTGGAGGGCGCGGATAAAACGGAAGGTGTCGGGAGCGTGGTGGTGTAGGCAGTCTGGCCCTTGACCATGGCGGCGCCGTCTTTGGTCAGCCGGAGATAGAAGTCCGAGGAGCAGTGTACGCCGTCGGCGTCGAGGGTCAGGAAGTACTCGCCGGCGGGGATGGAGGAGGCGTCTTCGGCACAGTTGAGGATACCGGTGGCTTCGTTTTCTTCGTCAAACATCGAGATGTAGACGCTGGGAACACCGGCGGCGCGGACGCCGGCGAACTGAGTCCACATAAAGAGGCCATGGTTGCGCGGGATCTGGTTCTGGGGAGACTTGGCGCCGCCGTTGGTGTTGTAAAAGGCGGTACCGGGGTATACGTCGGCCTGGTAGTCGATCCCGTGGGCGGTACAGTAGGCCAGGTCGCTGGCATAGTCGGCTTCGAAGTTGGTGGCAGCGGTTTTGCCGACCATCCAGGGCATGATCATGTTACACAGGTTGTAGGCGGGCTGGTTTGCGGTGTCGGTGGCAAAGCCTTCGAGCGGGCCGCCGATGACGTAACAGCCTTGGTTTTTGAACCAGTTGATCGTATTCTCCCAGTCGGCGACGGCGCCGCGGCCGGACTTGCCGACGCCCCAGAGACAGACGACGGGTTTGCCGTTCTGGTGGGCGTAGGCGCTGGAGGACGTCAGGTGCTGGGCGCCCACTATGGTATTGGTCCAGTCGGATTCCACCGCGTCGGTGGCGCTGCAGTCGTACATGATATAGAACTTGCGGCCATAGGTTTGGGCGGCGAGCATCATTTTCGCATCCACCGAGTCGTGGAAATTCTTGACGGCGCCGGGGCTGGTATAGCTGCCAAAGCGCTGGAGGGCGATACAGTCGATCCCGTTCTGCTGCATCCAAAGACAGTGTACATTGGCAACCTGCTGGTCGTCGGCGCTATACATCTTCGCGGGCTGGCCGTTACCGAGGTTGCCCGTGAAGCCGGGTTGTTGTACGCCATCCTGATACGGGTCGCCCGAATACGCGCGCGTATACTGCCGGATGTCCGGCCACGTCTCCATATTGGTGTGGCCCCAGGCATTGAGCGGGGAGCCGTCGCCGGCGGCGGAAAACCAGCCCTGGTAACCAACGGTGACCTTCCCGACGACGTCGCCGGGGGACGAGGCGTCAGATGTTGGCATTGGCAGGGAATCGGTGTGGTTGGGTTTGACGCAACCGGCGGCCATCAATACGGCCGAAGCGAAGAGGAACACATGGCAAAGCATAACGATTTGGTTTTTCCTGGAAAATACCGGCGCGGGGTAAAAAATATCTTAATAATTGATTAATTTAACCTTACAACCTCTGATATGTCTGACCGCCGCAGCTTCCTCCGACAGGCGGGTCTATTGACCTGCGCTTTTTCCGCCACGAGTCTTTTCGAGCATATGCACGCAGCCGGTTTTGCGGCAGCCGCTGAGCGCGTCCGGCACCTCAGCCCGGCCGACATCGCCCGGGACGAAACCTTTTGGAACGTCATCCAGCAATCCTATACGGTGAGCTCCGAGATGGTCAACCTCAACAACGGCGGGGTGAGCCCGTCTCCGCGGGTGGTCCAGGAGGCGGTGGAGCGTTACAACAAAATGGCCAACCAGGGTCCGTCTTACTATATGTGGGGCGTCATGGACAAGGGTCGTGAACCGCTGCGCAAAAAACTGGCGGAGCTGGCGGGCTGCGACCCGGACGAGATCGCGATCAACCGGAACGCCACCGAGGCGCTGAACACCGTGATCTTCGGGCTGGACCTCAAAAAGGGGGACGAGGTCATCGGGACGAAGCAGGACTACCACAATATGGTCAACGCCTGGAAGCAACGGGCGGCGCGCGACGGCATCCGGTATAAACAGATCAGCTTCGACTTTCCCATCGAGGACGATGCGGCCATCGTCGACGCCTATGAACGCGCTATCACGCACCGCACCAAGGTCATTCACGTCACGCACATCATCAACTGGGTCGGCCAGATCATGCCCGTCCGCAAGATCGCGGACATGGCGCACCGGCACGGGGTCCAGGTCATTTGCGACAGCGCGCATGCGTTCGGGCTGCTGGATTTTTCTGTTAAAGACCTCGGCTGCGACTATTTTGGCACGTCACTCCACAAATTCCTGAGCGCGCCGATCGGCACGGGAATGTTGTGGATCAAAAAGGAAAATATCCGGCGCGTCTGGACGTTGTTGAGTGCGGACAAACCACAGGACGGGGACATCCGCAAGTTCGAATCCCTGGGCACGAGGAGCTTTCCGCTGGAACAGGGCGTAGGCGAGGCCATCAACTTCCATAACGGCATCGGGCCAAAGGTCAAGGAGGAGCGCATCCGCTTTTTAAAGGACTACTGGGCAACACAGGTGGTCGGGCTGCCGCGGGTCCGCATTCATACGTCATTAAAACCCGAATATTCCTGCGCGATCTGCGGGGTGACCGTGGATGGGCTTACGCCGGGGGAGTTGAATTCGAAGTTGTTTAATGACTATAAGATCCATGCGGTCGGTATTGTTTGGGAAAACATAAGTTGCGTGCGGATTACGCCGCACGTATACACTACAAAGGATGACCTGGACCGGCTGGTCAGAGCGATTACCGAGACGGCGCGGGCCTGATGTTCTTGTCCGCCCATTTCAGGAACCACTTTACGTTTGCCTGGTCCTGGTGGCCCTGGTCGTGTTGACGCCAGGCCAGCTGGCCGTCCAGCAAGGGCGTATTCACAGGGGGCATCCTTTCGGTTGTATAGTCGTTCGACACACCCAGGTCTTTTGCGTTGAGTAATTTGAAAACCGGGCCGGCGGCCACAGCGGCCATATAGCTGCCCTGGTGGTCGAGCCATTTGGCGTCGCCCTTTTCCGGGATGCCATAGCTGATAAAGACGAGCCGCGGGGCGCAAAGGGCGATGAGCTCGTGGGCGTCGACGGGGAGATCGCACGCGGTCATCCGGTGGGGCGCTTCGGCGCCATACTTCATAAAGTTCCCCGCCATCCAGTAGTATTCCCCACCGGTCAGGCTTTCGACGGCCTCGCCCCAGTTGCGGCGGTTGATCTTGGCGCCGCCTTCGCCGGAGGAGCCGATCAGCCCCATGGCAAAACGGGGCTCGAAGGCGAGCGTAACCAGCGCCGCCTTTCCATACCGGCTTACACCCTCGATACCGACGTGTTTGGCATCCACGCCAGGCTCGCTCGTCTCCAGGTAGTCGAGGCCGCGGGCGGCGCCCCAGGCCCAGGCGCGGAGAGCGCCCCAGTCGTCGGGTTTGCGGAACTGGCCCTTGTTCACCAGGCCGATGATGCCCTTGGTAAGACCGGCGCCGTTGTCGGCCTGGATGCTGGCGGGGTTGATAAAGGCGTAGCCCCAGCCGTCGGCGATCAGCTGGTCCGTGGTGGGCGGGTCGTTGTTGACGCCGGGGACGCCGGGTTGGTCGACGGGGCCGCTCAGCGACGGCCTTTGCGGTGGCACGCGGGCCGGTCCGAACATCATGAGCACGGGCACCGGGCCTTTGGCGTTGGCGGGTAGCACCAGCGTCATCTCTATATTGACTTCGATGGCGGGGTAGTCTTTGTTGTCGACGTGTCCTATCAATTGTTTGGCGATGACCGGCGTGAAGCCCGCCACGAATTCGCGGTCGGTATATTTTACTTCCCAGGTGACCTTGGGAAGGTTTTTGGGGAGACGGCCATAGACTTCGCGCTCCATGTCTTCCACGATCTCGGGGCGTCTTTGGTTCCACCATTGGTCTGCCGTCGTAACTTTCCTGCCGTTCTTTTCCGTCAGGGCGTCAGGGAGGTCCGGGCAGGGGTTTGCCTTGGACTCGTCGTAGTTGGCGTGGTTGGGGTCGGCTTCGTTGCCGCTGGGGCCGGGGCGGAGTTTTGTGATGCCGAGCTGGTCCATCATGTTCTGGTGGTCCTGCCCGGCGGTCGGATTCACGGGCGTTTGCTGCGCGTTCGCGGCGGCTGTTGTCAGGATGAGGCAAAGGAGGAGGCGATGCATGGCCATCGTATTAAGGGGTTTAGCATAAATGTAACCGATTACATTTTATTTTTACAGAAAAAAGTTACTTTAGTGCCGGCTGGCGGACGGCCCGAAGGAGGGTTGCTGCCGCAGTGAAAATGTAACCGATTGCAACATGCTATGTAAATTAACCCTTTTTTTGATCTTTTCGCCCCTCGCGGCCTCCGTGTACGCGCAGGTACACCTGCCGCAGCTCGTGTCCGACCATATGGTGCTGCAGCGCGATACCGTGGTCAATGTATGGGGCTGGGCGCGGCCGTCGGAGAAAGTGTCGGTGACGATCGCGGGGCATACGTATGTCGCGCGGGCGGGAGAGGACAGTCTTTGGATGGTACGGCTGCGGCCGCTGAAGGCGGGCGGGCCCTATACCATGGACATACGCGCCAGCAACCACATCGTGTTGCAGGACATCCTCGCGGGGGACGTGTGGTTTTGTTCGGGGCAGTCGAACATGGTGCTGCCGATGGAGAGGGTCAAGGAGAAGTACCCGGCGGAGATCGCGGCCGCGGATATACCGGTCATTCGGAACTTTTTTGTGCCAACGGCGGCGGATGTTTTTGACGTCCATAAGGACCTGCCGGCTTCGCAGTGGGTGGCGGCTTCACCCAGTTCAGTCCTGGGTTTTGGGGCGGCGACCTGGTTCTTTGCGCGCGACCTGTATGAACGCTACCACGTGCCCATCGGGATCATCAACTCCAGCGTGGGCGGGACGCCGATACAGGCGTGGGTGAGCTCGGCCGGGCTCCGTGGGACACCATACGCGGACAGGCTGGCGCGGTTTGCCGATACGGCTTTTAGGCGCTCGCTCGGGCGGCCCGGCGGTGCGACGCGCCCCCGGGCCTACGCAAGCCCGGACGCAGGTCTTTCGGAGAAATGGTTTTCTCCGGATTATACGCCCGTCGGCTGGCATCCCTTCTGGCTTCCGGGCTACTGGGCCGACCAGGGCGTCAAGGGCCTCAACGGCGTGGTCTGGTTCCGGCGGGAAATAGACGTACCCGAATCCATGGCGGGCAAACCCGCCAGGCTGTTCGTGGGACGGATCGTGGACGCGGACGAAACCTATGTCAACGGGACGCGCGTCGGCAACATTACCTACCAATATCCACCCCGCCGATACGACGTGCCGGCGGGAGTGCTGCACGCGGGTAAGAACCTGATGGTGATTCGGGTCACCAACAGCGCGGGCAAAGGCGGGTTCGTGCCCGACAAACGATACGAGCTGACCGACGGGGTGACGCACGTCGACATCCGGGGGGACTGGCAGTATAAGGTGGGACAGGTATTTTCAGCGGACAGGTTTGGCGGCTCCCCGCCGCCGTTTTCCGCGCAAAACGAACCCGCAGGATTGTACAATACGATGGTGGCGCCCGCCATCCGCTACACGCTAAAGGGCTTCCTGTGGTACCAGGGCGAGGCCAACACCGGCAGACCGCTGGAATACCGGCAGCTCCTCCCCTCGCTGATCGCCGACTGGCGCGGCCTCTGGGGACAGGGGCCCCTACCCTTCCTGTACGTCCAGCTGCCGAACTTCATGGAGGTACAGTATTCCCCGTCGGAAAGTCAGTGGGCCGAACTGCGGGAGATGGAACGGCTGTCGCTAACGGTGCCCAATACCGGCATGGCGGTGACGATCGATGCCGGCGAATGGAACGACATCCATCCGCTCGACAAAAAGGACGTGGGCGACCGGCTCGCGCTGCTCGCGCGGCAGCTGGCATATGGGGAACATGACCTCGTGGCGTCGGGACCGTTATTCGCCTCCGCCGACGTAAGGGGCTCGACGATCGTGGTGCGCTTTAGCTCCGTGGGTGGCGGGCTGATCGCCAGGGACGGCGGGCTAGCTGCCCAGGGCGGCACTCCGCTGCGGCAATTTGCGGTCGCAGGGGCGGACAGAAAGTTCTTTTGGGCCGACGCCCGGATCATCGGAGACAGCGTCACAGTATCGTCCGAATACGTGCCGCACCCGCTGTATGTGCGCTATGCCTGGGCGGACAACCCGGAGGGCGCGAATCTGTACAACCAGCAGGGGTTGCCGGCGTCGCCGTTCAGGACGGATTAGAAACCCGTGCGGCCCCTTTACGGGCCTGGTATTCAAGACCACGACGGATGATTACAGCGGCACGCTCGCCTTCATACGGGTATACTCGGGCGTCGTACGTCCGGGCGACATGGTGTGGAACAGCCGCACCGGGAAAAACGTCCGGGTGAGCCGACTGCTCAGGGTCATGTCCGACAAGCGCGAACCCGTGGCGGAATTACAAGCCGGTGACATCGGCGCCCTGTTGGGCGTCCCCTCTTTATCGAGGGGTCTTTTTAATTACATTTGGGAATGCAGGACGCAAAACAACTATTCCATTCCAAAACCCCCGCCATTTCCGTGGACATCTGGCTGGGATTCGAGGGCGACGACCTGGTGCTGGATGGCTACGATCTGGGCCAATTGGTGGATGAGCTCAGGGGCGACTCGGACTACGAGTATACGATTACCGTCAGCGCCGCGGACCTGGAGCAATTGTACGCGCTCCACAGGGTTGCCCCCGGGCAACGGACGGACCTGGTGGAAGCCATTGCCGAAAAGATCAACGGGAACAAGTCTTTTAGCCTTTTCCGGGAATATTTGAAGGAAAATCAGGTGCCTTTCAAGACCTGGACCTACTAGGCAAGCGAGTTAGCGCCGCGTAAACCCGTCGAGCGACATTTGTGTAAACGTGAGAATATCTCCATTCACCACCGGAGGGAGGCCGAACTGCCCACGGAACTCGTCACCGGTGACCCATACCGTGTTATCGCCTTTGACGACCATAACGGCCTGGCTGCGCATGCTCACCTGTTTGGTGCCGGTGAGGACCTGTTTGAAAGCATAGGTCCGCTGTTCGGTGCCGGAGGGGCCGCCAAGACCGTCGCCGAGCTCGCCGGAGAAATTGTCACCCGTCATCCACAGGGTGCTGTCGTATTTGATGGCGGCCGCGTTGGTCGGGCCTGCCTGGAAGGACATCACGTCGGAAAGGACCTGCACGGGGGTCCAGGGAGCGCTTTTATCGGGAGTGCCCAGCTGGCCCGCCCCGTTATCGCCGACAGCCCACAGTGTATGGTCAGTTTTCAGAATCAGCGAATGATAGTCGCTCATCGAGGCAGACAGCACGCCGGTCATCAACAGCTCAGGCACGGGCTGCGGATTTTCCGTGCCGTCGCCCAGCTCCCCGTCCAGGTTCTGCCCGACGCCCCAGAGGGTATTGTCGGTCTTGACAAAAAGGGCGGAGCCGGTACCGGCCGTGACGCTTAGGACGCCGTCGGCGAGCTTGCGGGGGGTAAAACCGGCCCACCCAAGGTCGGCGCCGCCGCCCCATAAGGTATTGTCGGTTTTTATAAAAAAGGATTCCCCCATGCCGGTGGATATCGCCTTGACATCCGTCATGATTTCCCGCCAGGAGGCGGTATTGTCCGTGGTACCGTCGCCAAACTGCCCGGCGGAATCGAGGCCCGCCGCCCAAACGGTGCCGTCTTTTTTCAACACGAGCGTATAATAGAAACAGGACGAAACGGACGCGACGTCCGTCAGGGTCAGCTTGAAGCTGGTCGCATTGACCGTATTCCCAAGACCCAGCTGGCCAAAGGTATTGTCACCGTTGGCATAGAGCTGATCGCCGACCAGCACAAATGCCTGGTCTGTCCAGCCGGCAAAGACCTGAACGTCGGGGTTGCCGCTGGGGTGCGATTTGGTGCAGGCGCCGAGCGCGGCCAGGAGCAAAAAAGTAAGAACCAGGTGTTTATGCATATCGTTAGTTTGCACAAACTTAGCCCGGCTTCCGTTTTTCGGAAACGGGAATAGCCGAACGACGGATGTAATAGACGAAATACACGAGTCCAGGGGAAAGGCGAATAATCCATTCCCTGGTTTCGGGAGCCGGCCTAAATTAGCAGGTGATGAGACTTCTTTCTGTTTTCCTCCTGATGGTCACGTCCGCGTGCGCGCAGGACATCCATATCACTTATGGCGCCGGTGGTGAAATCCGGTATGCGCTAAGCACCGGTACGCTCGCGGTGTATGACCACGGGCGCGTGGTGTTCCACGATGTGCAGGCGTTGGTCAAGACCGGCACGGGCACGTATTCCTCCAGGGACTATGCCACGCGGACCTATCAGCGGTCGGCCGTGTCGGATGGGTTCGGCAGAGGGGTCCGGCACGTCATCACGCTCCGTGGGCCGGGGCTGCCGGTGATGCGGCAGGTGTTCTATACGTATGCCGGGCGGGGTTATTTTTTGGCGGAGGTCGATGTCGAGGAGCGGGCGGGCTCCAGCAACTATATGGCGCCGTTAGCAGGTGCTTTTGCGCAGCTTACCGGGGACGTGCGATCCGTTTTTGTGCCCTTCGATAACGATACGTTCATCAGCTATGATGCCAAACCGGTTGCCACCGGGGTCACGAGCGCGGAGGCCGGAGCCGTGTACGACAACGAATCGCGGCGGGGCTTTGTGATAGGCTCGGTTGAACATGGCGTGTGGAAAACGGCCGTAAAAACGTCAGCCAGCGACTTTATCGTCTGGGGCGGCTATACGGACGTCGCGGTCAACCGCGATCCTATCCCGCACGGCTCCATCCACGGCGATGTCTTGCGGTCGCCGCGGGTCTTCGTGGGTTATTTCGCCGACTGGCGCGCGGGTATGGAGGCTTTTGGCAAGGCCAACCGGCTGGCCGACCCGCCGTATGTGCACCCCTGGACAAAGGGCACGCCCGTGGGTTGGAACAGCTGGGGCGTGATACAGGATAAGCTGACATACGACAAGGCGGTGAAGGTCGTCGACTTTTTTGCCGACAGCCTGAAAGGGTTCCGCGTCGGCGGGACGGCCTTTATCGACCTGGACTCGTATTGGGATAAGCTGGATTCCGGCCAGCTCCACCGGTTTGCCGGCTACTGCCGCTCCCGCGGCTTGCAACCCGGCATCTACTGGGCGCCGTTCACCGACTGGGGGCACCGGGGCGGCCCCGACCGGAAAGTACAAGGCAGCGACTATACCTATGGCGAGCTGTGGACGCGCGTCGGCGATAACTATCACGACATCGACGGCGCCCGTGCGCTCGACCCCACCCACCCGGGCACCCTGCGCCGCATCGACTATTTTACAAAGCTCTTCCGGGCGTGCGGGTTCCGGATGATCAAGATCGACTTCCTCGGGCACGCGGCGGCCGAATCGACGCGCTTCTATGATACCACGGTCACGACCGGGATGCAGGCCTACCGCCGCGGGATGGAATACCTCGTCCGGGCGCTGGGTCCCGACATGTTCCTCTACGCCGCCATCTCCCCCAGCCTGGCGACCGGGCGGTACGTGCACAGCCGGCGTATTGCCTGCGATGCCTTCAAAACCATCGACCACACCCGGTACACGCTGAACAGCGTGACCTACGGTTGGTGGCAGACCTTCTTGTACGACTATGTAGACGCGGATCACGTGGTGTTCGACGAAGTTTCGCCGGGGGAAAACCGCGCACGCTTCCTCTCTTCGGTGATCACGGGGACGTGTATCAGTGGGGATGATTTCTCCTCTTTTGGACCGTGGTCTTCGCGCGCGCGTACCTGGTTTCAGGACACGGCATTCCTTGCGGTGGTCCGGAACGGAAAGGCGTTCCTCCCGCTGGAGGGGAACGTCGGGACGTCGCCGGTGTTTTACCGGTGGATCGGCGAGGCGTTGTATGTCGCGGTTTTCAATTTTGATGGGCAGCCGCGGGAATTTTCTATTGACGCCTCCCGGCTTGGGTTGCCGCTTCGGGCTTTTTCGGCGACGGACCTGTTCAGCGGGGTGCGGTCCGGGACGCTGTCGGTGCGCCTTGGAGCGGCGGATGCGACGCTGCTGAGAATCACTATTTCTTCAACGTCCAACCGCCATTCAACCGTTCCGCCACGGGTGGATACTCCTTAACCGCCTCCGGGGCCCTGATGTTCAGCCGGTCGTACATTTTGTTCGTCCTCGACCTGGCCGCGAGGTAACCGGCAAAGCCGCCCCCGATCGCGGTGAATACAAAGGCGCCCGGTATCGGAAGACCGATCAAAAAACCTATGCCCGATCCCACGGCAATGGCGACTTTGCGCTTTTTTTTCGCCTGCGCGCCGATGCGGGCGCAGGCCGCGCAGCGGCCGACCGGTATCACCAGCTTGTCATACTCGAACCGCCTTACCAGCCCCAGGTGCGCGTACCGCGTGAGCCGGTAAAGGGGCTGCTCGATCGTGCACCCGGGGTCCGCCGGGGCTTGTCCACAAAAAAAACATTCCTGCATATCGATTAAATTAGGGCGCACCGTTTGTCAGCAAGAGATAACCGATCTGTCCCACGACGAACAGCGCCGCGTTGTCACAGCTTTTTCCTTCGAAATACCAGGCCTCGTCGGCTTCTTCCGACTGGCCCCGAAGAAAGTCGGGTTCGAGCACGTGGAGCGCCGGTTCCCGTCCCGCGAATAAACGGCCCATCATCTGCCGGGTGAGGTGGCCGGCCTCTTCAGGCGTAACGGCCTTGCCGTAAAAACTCACGAAATCACCGAGGGTCCTGTCCCCGCGCAGCATCGCCCCGAGATACTCTGACGGTGTGCACCGGCTGGCCCGCTCCGTGAGCCGGAAGTCAGGTGTCGCCAGGTTTCCCGGCACCGGCGTCAGTATATCCCCGTTCCCGAAACGATGAAAATTATACCATCCCCTGGTGATGTCGGCCGCAAATATTGCATCCTGTAGCCGGCCGGAACGGATAAAGGCTCCGAGGTCCGTCAGCGGAATGCCGGTCGGCATCGGCAGCGCCACCAGGAAGGTGTTGCTGTTGAGTACCCTGTCAGCGGCGTCGAGAAAGGTTTCGATGGGATCCATGGTTAATCGCAGTCGATTTCGTAGGCGACGCCCGGCTCCAGCCGGAGGGAGCCACCCGCGCCCGTTGCCTGAAGGTAATAATCCTGCTTGTTGTAGGTATACAGGTCCTTCGTGAAACTTCCGCCACCCAGGGACTCGTATCCAAAGGCCCGCCACTGGACGAAGCACTTGCCGTTCAGGTGGTATTTTATCAGGGCGGGGATGTTCTTGTTGAGCACCTCGCCGCGGTAGTTCCGGGTGATGTAGTAGTCCGCGTCCACGATATAGACGGTGGTGGTCGCGTTTTGGGACCATTTTCTTATGTCGCTGACCAGGGTGGGATCGCTCCTTTTCGAATGGAGGCTCCGGATGTACGCGGTGACGATCTTTTTGTTCTGCGCGGCCGCGGCGGCATCGTTCTTTGACCGTTGGCCGGTATTGATCGCCACCACGACGGCCCGCACGCTGTCCTTTATCCGGAGGACGGCGGTCTTGTCGCCGGCCCCCAGGAGCGCGGCGGCGGTATTCCGGTCTTTGTGGAACAACAGGTAGCTGCCCCGTTCCTCGACAAGCATGAGGACATTCTCGTCGGCAAAAATGAAGTTGGGCATCGACGTGCCCCACTCCTGCTTGCGGCGGTAGAAGGTTTCCCCGGATGTCTTTTTGTAAAACGAAGCGTGCTCGTAGGCCTGGGCGCTGGTGGATATGATCAGCGAGTCCGGGCCGATTTTTGTAACAAATACGGGATTCGTCCCGCGGATCTGCTGATCGGAGAAGTCCTCGAGGCCGTCGGCGAGATAATAGGGCGTCG